>Ga0315336_1004187_pt1 | contig 17579 bp, 15 predicted proteins | sample ASW5metaG_FD_204512 | JGI IMG/M metagenome (GOLD analysis project Ga0315336, IMG submission 204512) | Ammonia-oxidizing marine archaeal communities from Monterey Bay, California, United States - ASW #5 | ecosystem: Environmental > Aquatic > Marine > Intertidal zone | place: USA: California... | reverse complement strand
GCGAAGAAGCGACGCAGTGATCGGGCTCGATGTGCTAGAATCCAGGGTGTAGGAGGCGTCATGAGGTCCTTTCAGATCGTCGCGATCGCCGGGCTTATCGCCATCGCCTGTCAGGAGTACGAGGTCAGCGATGACCCCGAGGGCAAGGGCGGAAACAACGACGACACCGCCACGCCGAGTGGCGACGACGACGACGGCGACACGGACACCTTCACGTTCACCTTCGGCGACGACGACGACGACGACGACACCGACACCGACACGACCACCGAGCGCACCGAAGACGAGAACGTCGACGAGACCATCCAGGCGGCCATCTCCCTTGTCGACGTGTTGTGGGTCGTGGACAACTCCTGCTCCATGGGAGACGACCAGGCGTCCTTGACCACCCACTTCCCGACCTTCATCGACTACTTCGAGAACGTCGAGGGCATCGACTACCACATCGGCGTGGTCTCTACCGACATGGTCGCCCCCTCCCACCAGGGACAGCTGCGCGAGGCCGCCGGCCTCAAGTGGCTCGACAACAACTCCCCCGACCAGGAGAACACCTTCGTGGCGATGGCCGGCATGGGAACGGGCGGCAGTGGCGACGAGGCGGGTCGAGCGGCGGCCCACTATGCGACCCAGAATCACGCCAACGGCTTCAACGCCGGCTTCTTCCGGGCCTCTGCGTCGCTGGCGGTGATCATCATCTCCGACGAGGACGACAGCTCGGACCAGTTCGGCGTCGACATCCCCAGCTTCGTGACCGCGTTCCAGGGCTTCAAGCCCGACCCGGCCCTGGTGAGCTTCTCGACCATCGTCGGCCCCACGCCCGGGGGGTGCGCCACCGCGGACGCCGGGACCCAATACGAGACGGTGCGGACCCAGGTGGGCGGGGTCTTCCACAGCATCTGCGCAGCGGACTGGGACGACGTGCTCGAAGATCTGGCGGCTTCTGCCTTGAACAATCGGCGGGAGTTCTTCCTGGCCGAGGTGCCCGAGGTCGACACCATTCGAGTGCACGTGATCGAAGAGAACGGGTCCGACGTTTGGTTCGACGTGAACGTGGACTTCACCTACGACCCGGTGCGGAACAGCATCACGTTCATCTCCTACATCCCGGGTCCCCTGGCCGAGGTGTACGTGCACTACACGCCGGACTTCGGCGCCGCCTGGTAGCTAAGACAAGATCTGAGCCGCCGTGGATCGACACCGCTCCTCCGGGTCCTCCTCCGCAATCAAGGCGATTCGGTCGTCGTCGATCGCCTGCTCTGCATCAACCAGGCCCAGGAGCCCATGCAGCGCCGTCCAGCGAATGAACCCGTCTGGATCTTCGGTGAGTTCGAGGAGCACCTCCGCCCACAGCGACGCGGGCAACTGTGGAGCGGCAATCCGCATGGCAATGGCCGCGCGTCCACGGGTCCTCTTCTTGGCCAGCATCGACGCAATGCCTTCTGCATCCCCGGAGAGCAGATAGGCGAACCCCAACGCCGTTCCCGCATCGTCGCGCACCGTCTTCGATTTGTGCCTTACGAGGCGGGCCAAAGGAACCTGCACAGCATGGGCCAGCGCCGTCGGCTGGCGCGCGAGCCGGGACACGGAACCCCGGATGGGATGCGGGTTCTCGCCGGAGAGAATCTCGAGGACCCGGGCGGTGCCTCTCGGATCGCCGGGATGCGCCACAGCGTGCGCAGTCACCGCAAACCCAACCTGCCAGGATGCCGCCTTTGGAAGTGCCTGATCGGTCGCCAACACGGCCATGAGATCGGTGGCACGGTCAATGTCCGCGCCGTCCGCCGCACCTTGGGACAGCCCGAGGACTGCACCTCCGCGGAGAAGAGGATCGGCGCTGTTCAGCGACGCCACCAAGAAGTCCAGCATGTCGTCCGAGACTGCTACCTCCGAGCCCATGGCCATCTGGGCGGTGTCGCGAACCATCGAGTCCGAGGTCGAGGCGCACGCCATGATGGCCAGCACCTCCATGGTGAGCGGATGCTGAAGCCTCAACGTCCACGAGAGCTTCACGCCGGCGCCACGCTTGCCCGCAACCTTCAGCGCCTCCTCCCGCAGGGCTTTGGCGACGGTCGTCCTCGTCTCCGCATCCCCACGGTTCCATGCGTCGATGAGAGCAACCACGCTGCCATACCGCTTTCCGTCGTCGCGACTGCTCAATCCAGCAAGATGTCGATGCCAGGTCTTCATGGGCGGCCTTCTTCGGTGACTCGTGGTCGTACCAGCGCGTCACGGATGATACGCGGTTCTTGTGATCCTGGCTTTACTGGTGGCGTTGACCGCCCAGGGAGGTGAACTCCCCGAGGCCGACGCGCTCGATTCGGAGATGATGGCCCTCTATGGAAGTGGGGATTACGCCGCGGCCGTTCCGATAGCGCGACGCGCGCTGGAGATGCGCGAGAGTGCCCTTGGATCCGACCACACCGAGGTCGCAGGGAGCCTGGGCAACCTCGGCATGCTCCTGTTGAATCTCGGCGACTACGCGTCGAGCCAGCCGGTCCTGGAGCGCAGTCTCGCCATCAAGGAAGAGGCACTGGGGCCCAGTGACCCAGCGGTGGCATTGAGTCTCAACAACCTGGCCTACCTGCATCGGCTCAACGGCAACTACCCCAAGGCCCGAGAGCTCTACGATCGCAGTCTCTCGGTAAGGAAGGAGGTGCTGGGACCGAAGTCCGCTGGCGTCGCCACGGTGCTGAACAATCTGGGGGAGCTGTTCTATCTGGAGGGCAAGTTCACCGAGTCACGAACCCACTTCGAGGAGAGCCTGGCCATTCGCAGGGAATTGCAGGACCCCGGTCATGTGGACATCGCGTTGAGTCTGAACAACCTGGCCGAGCTGAGCAGAGAGCTGGGCGAATACGACCAGGCGCACGCGCTTTTCGAGCAAAGCCTGGCCATTTTCGAGGAGGAGTTGGGTCCGGACCACCCAAACGTCGCCAGGGTCATCGGGAACATCGCCGAACTACACGCTTCAGAAGCTGACTATGAGGGTTCTCGGCGACTCTACGAACGGAGCCTGGCCACCGCGGTGGACAAGCTTGGGCCGGACCACCCGAGAGTCGGCACGACCCTCAACAATCTGGCGCGCGTCCTCCAGAGGCAGGGTGACTACGTCGGCGCCGCTTCGCACTACGAACGGAGCATGCAAATCGCGGAGACCGCCCACGGCCCCGAACATCGGCTGGTGGCCATGGGCCTCAACAATCTGGCGTCGTTGCTCAAGTTGCGCGGAGACTACGACCGCGCTCGCCCCTTGTACGAGCGAAGCGTGGAGATCTTTAAAACCGCAGTTGGACCTGACCATCTGGCTGTCGCCGACGCGCTCAACAATCTCGGTATCCTGTTGGAGGCGCAGCGAGACTTCTCCGCAGCCCGGACCGCTCACAACCGCGCTCTGGAAATCCGTGAGGCCGCTCTGGGTACGGATCACCACCTCGTGGGCTTGAGCCTGAACAATCTGGCGCTCCTGGAAGAGTCTCAAGGCGAGCTCGAGGCCGCGCGACCCCTGTACGAGCGAAGCCTGAAGATCTGGGAGCACGCACAGGGTCCCAACCATCCGGACGTCGCGACGAGTCTCAACAACTTTGGCCGATTGCTTCGATTGAGTGGAGACCCCGCCGCTGCGGAACCTCTGATCCGGCGAAGTCTCCGCATCTGGGAGCAAGTGGGACCGGACCATCCAACCGTCGCCGTCGTGCTGCGCAATCTCGCGGCCACGCGGAGTGCGCTGGGGGACGACGAGGACGCTCGGGCACTCTACGCGCGCGCCCTGGACATCCAAGAAAGCCGCCTCGATCTCATCGACGTGATGAGTGAGCGGGAAGCCCTTGCCTATGGGCGGGACAGCAAGCGAGCGGTCGGGGCCTATATCGCCGCCCACGACCTACCCGAGGATGCGGCGACCACGTGGTCCAGGGCCATGCGATGGAAGGGAGTGGTCTCCCGAAGAGTGCGAGCCCAGAGCTCCACCGCCGTGTTGGCCGATCCTGCCGCGCGAGACTTGCACGCCGAATTGAGGCGTATCAAAGGCCGTATAGCGGTATTGGCCTACCGCAAACCCGACTTCGCCGGGGCCCCTGCGCGGGCTGCGGAACTCCGTCAACTGACCGAACAGAGAGAAGCGGCCGAACAAGAACTGGCGAGTATCAGTGCGGAGTGGGCCGCCGAGCGCCGCACCGAAGTTGCGGGAGCGTCGGAGATCTGCGAGGCGCTTCCACCGGCGACGGGATTGGCCGATTTCATGGTGTACAAACGGGATGGGTCGCACGCCTATGTCGCCTTCGTCGTCGTGGCCCCAGAGTGCGAGGTGCATCGCATCGAGTTGGGGCCTACGGCAGACGTCGACGAGGCCATCCTCGGCTGGAGAGCCGCCCTGGCCGATCTCGACGCCACCACCTTTCGCATCGATGGACGCGGTCGACGAGTGACCGAAGCGGTCTGGGAGCCCATCCGCGAGTCGCTCGCGGGGGCCGAGCGGGTCATTGTCGTGCCGGACGGACGCCTCTCCGCCACGCCGTTTGGCGCGCTGCCTTTGAGCGGCGACAGGTATCTGATCGAGAGACTGCCCATCCGCTACCTCTCCGACACTCAGGACATCCTGCGTCAACCGTCGGCTGAAGCAGCTCCAGGTGTGCTCGCCGTGGGGAATGTCGCGTTCGGCGAGGTGGCAGAAGAGGGGGAACTCGTCGCATCAAACAGCCGCGCAGCGCCCTGTGTCGAGGGATCCTTCAAGCCCTTGCCGGGGACGGGTGAGGCAGCCGAACGGATTGAGACTCTGTGGAGACGCGGTCGGTATCGAAAGGAGAGCGCAGAGCTTCTCCTCGCTGACGACGCGACTGAGAACGCCGTCTCCACACGGATGTCCGGGCACCGGATCGTGCACCTCGCCACCCACGGCTTCTTCGGCACCGGGGAATGCAAGAGCGCCATGGAGGGTGCCGCCGGGTACAACCCGATGCTGCTCTCCGGCCTCGTCTTCGCCGGAGTCAACACCCGTCGCGATGGCGCGTCCGCCGACGGAATCCTCACCGCCGAGGAGATCAGCACCCTCGATCTTCGGGGCACGGAGCTGGTCGTTCTGAGCGCCTGCGAGACCGGATTGGGTGAAGTGACCTCGGGAGAGGGTGTGCTTGGCCTTCAGCGCGCCTTCTCCGTCGCCGGCGTTCGCGACCTGGTGATGAGCCTGTGGTCGGTTCCCGACGCGACGACGGCCGAGTTGATGGGGGGCTTCTACGGGCGGCTGCTGCACCGCCGCGAGCCGGCGTCACCCGAGGACGCCCTCAGGGACGCTCAGCTGATGATCCTGTCGACCAACCGGAAGAATGGAGGTCATGGTCGTCCCGGGAGTTGGGGGGCCTTTGTCGTTGCCGGCAGGCCAGCCCAGCACTGAACGAGGACAGCGCTCGGTCATGGGTCTTGCCTCGATGAGCGTCCTACTTCATCTTGTTCGGTGTGTACCAGATGGGTGAAGTCCAGGCGCGCTCCTGGATAATCGGTTGGACGATGGGTCCAGTTGTCTCGTTGCTGCAGCAGAACGCCGCATCTGCGGCGGCGGATGCGTCTGAAATCGACAGGGCCTTGAGTTGGTTTTCGCAATCGGTGTCGAGGGGATTGACGTCGTACTCCTCCTGGCACAAGCGGGTGCTGAAGCGGCAGACCGGATTCTCCAGCACACGGGCATAATAGAAGGCCGGCACGTCAGGGTCGAAGTCAGGATCTTCCCAGACTTTGCAGAAGTCGGCGGCCCCGGCGCCCGTGGGGTTGCACGTGCGATCAACCCATGCGTCGTTGTCGCCTCCCGCGACGGTGTGCACAACTTCATGGGTCAGCCCGTCGGCATCCGCCCAACCCTTGATGATCTGGATCTGCTGCAGAGGGGTCCGCACCCAGTCATCCATCCAGGCCGACGCAACGAAGCGCGGCGGTCTCTTCGCGCCCTTTATCTTTGGCAGGTCGCCGCCCATCGGGACGCCGGAAGCGTACCCCTCCCATGCATAGTCGCCGTTGCAGATGTCGTCGCTGAAGTCCCAGCCACCAAAGAACCGCACCGTGATCCGGGTGCCGCTGGTGCCGTATGTCTCCTTGTTCCGAAGCGCAGTGAAGATCGCATCGCGGGTGTTCTCCTCAGCCCAGACAACGGAGTAACCACCGGAACTGTGTTGGAGGGCGACAGATCGGGTCGGGACAGCATCGCTCATCCCCGCGTGGCCGCGAGCCTGCGCATCCTCCGGGTGCCACCCCATGGTTCCATGGTGGTTGTCGCTCGACGCGAGAATGCCATACGTGAACGGATTGACCCGATGTTTCCGGTTCGTCAGGTAGACCAGGCCATCCTTAAGGATGTTCCGGACCCAACTCCTGGCCGGATAGGGCTCCAAGCTCGTCTCCGGGGTCCGGTTGACGGCCGCCCCCGCAGAGGCGTCGAGTAGCTCAAACGCACAATGCTCATCGGCCGTTTGCACGCCTTCTTGCAACCGCGGGTCCCAGCGGCACTCGCTGCTCCCTTTGGATTGGTAGATCTCGACCAAGGGCTCCCACTTCTGTCGTTTTTGGGAGAAGTCGGGGGTGGGCGGATCGAAGAAGGCCGCCCCCCCGTCGAGATTCGAACCGTGTGGAATGGTGAACACATCACATTGCCCCCCATCTGGGTCGAGCACACCACTCATGTTCAAGCACTGGTCATCGAGGGCGTCCCACAGCTTCTCCGGATCTGGGTCGCTTGCTGTGACCGGGCGATCAATGACGTTGGCATTACGGAATATGACGTTGCGGTGTCCGGCATCCGTCGAAGGGGATGTCGCCTCATAGGCGACGAACGACGAGAACACACACGGATTGTAGGCCTCATTGGCCGCCTCCTGCATCTCCTGCCAGGGCGTGCCCTCGCTCTCGACGTGTTCCGTAACCGCGCCCCAGTCCAGGGCTGGGTCCGATTGGCCTTTCGCGAACTCATAGGCCTTTGCCGGTGTCGACATCCCGGTGTGCAGATGGGTCGAGCCGAAGAAGGCCATCTTCTGGGCGGAGTAATGGCCACAAGTCTCAACGTCTTCGGTGCGGTCAAACGGAAGCTCGGCAGGAGCCTGGGCTGCGGCCCGCGCGGGGGCAAGCACGCACAGGAAGATCAGGCCCATTGAAACGCAAACTGATCCTGTCTGAGGCATGACAACGACTCCTGTGACACCGGGTCGCGCACTCTACTCGCCCGGTGGTAGCAGCGTTGCAGCATGCCGATACTTTTCTGTCTGGCTGGCATAGACTTCCATCAGGGACCCGAGGAAACCCGACCTGTCACGTTAGATCTCCGCCGCCACACTGGCCATCGCCGTCCCTGTCGTCGGCACTTTCCCATGGTTGGCCAGACCCGTCGACGAAGAACGCATCCTTCTCGAACAGGAAGTCCCGCCGACGCTTGTCCGGTGCGAATCCCTGGATGTAGCCCACTCCGACCAAGAGGTAGGGGAGCTTCTCCTCGTGGACATACGCGGCGATGGGATCGGCGTTGATAGCGCCATCGAGCACGTAAAGCGCCTGCAGCCCCTCCGCCTTGCCAGCGGGAGCGAAGATCTCGATGAGGAAGGTGTCTCCGACCGCCTCGGACTCGAGCTTCAGGGTCTCGGGCTTGCCCGGGTACAGCGGTTGGGAAGCGCATGCCGTCGTCAGCAGCGCGATGGCGCCAGGCAACAAGCAGGTCGTGATTCTCAAGTGATTTCCTCAGCTGCGACCGGCCATCCTGCGACGCCACGTTCAGCGCGTAGCCACGGCGTAGGTGTGTGCTCGGCTGCTGCTGGTCGGAGGCTGGCCCGGCTGTTGCGTCTCGGTTGTCGTGGCGCCGCGCATCGACATCTTCAACGGGTACAGAGACCCCAGATCGAGGCTGATCTCGCCAGTGTAGCTGTTGGTTGTGCCCATTTGAGTGTCCGAGCCCTCCAGTTTCTCGAGCGGGCTCGTCACCGTCATCTCGAATCCCAACACCACCCGTTCGCCATCGATCGACGTGACGGTGTAGGTGGCCTGCGTCGTCGTTGGCCTCCCACCCAGGACCTCGTCCTGCTTCAGCTGCCAGCGCGCGCCCGCGCCGATGGCCTCGGTGGGTAGCTGGGGCACACTCGGATGAATGACGCTCGAGCTGAGCGACTCGGTCTCTCCCGCGGACCCCATCGATCCCTGGAACGTCTTGCCGACATACCTCGGCTTCATCCCGACTGGCGTGCCGGGCGGAGCGTCGGTCTCCATGGCCCAGTCCGCCACGCGCGTGGAAAAATGAGTCACGCCGTCCTCGACGCGATCGATGACGCTGTCGAGCTGCGTCTCAAAGGTCGTCGTATGGCCCTTGGCCTTCTTCTTCTTGCCCAAGCTGGGTGGGGCCGTCGTGTCGGTCAACGTCACGTGCTGCCTGGCGCCGACGGTGGGGTGATAGGTCAGGACGGCCCTGGGTTCCGCACCGGCATCGAGGACCGTCACGACCATGGGTCCCTTCAGGGATTTCTCAGGCGCGGGAGCCGGTTTCGGTTGGAGCGGGGCCGGTTCAGGCGGAGCCGGTTCGGCCGGAGCGGGTATCGGAACCGGAGCGGGTACGGGGGCCGGAACTCCGGCGCCGGGTTTTACCTTCGCCACCAGATCGACGCACTTGCCCTCCAGGCTGTCCATCAGGGCCAGCGTGTCTTCACCCTTGTCGCGCAGCGAAGCGAGGAGTTGACCCGATTGCGTCGCGTAGAGCTTGAGCGAGACCACAAAGACGCCGCTCAGACTCACGACGTTGCCGGAGACGACGTAGTCCACCCCCAGGTTTCTCGCGGTCTCGACCTCGCACGCGCCCTCGGCCACACACGATGCATCGATGCCCATGTCAGTGAGCATGACCTCCATGTTCTCCCGGGTCATCACCTGGACCGCGTCTCCGAGCGCCGAGACCACGCCGCCCCGAATGGTGTCCGCGAGCAGCGCCCTCTCCTTCTGAGGCAGATCGCCGGTGAGCTCCAGCACGGCGAGCCGCTCCGCCGCCATGGCCGTTGAACAGACAGCTGCGAGCAAGAGGATGAGGGCGTAGCGGAGCCAGGTCACCCCATAATCCTACTCCACTTGTCCAGGAGCGGAGACCGACAGTCCACGATCGGTGACACCCATAGACTATAGTAAGCGTTGGCCGTGGACCGAGGTGGGACCAGTCCTTGCACAGGACCCACTCCCCACACAAGGAGTTGGTGTGAACACGCGATCTGCAATCTACCTGGCGCTGTCCTTCCTCGTTGGCTGCTCCGGGGGCGTCGACGACGGTTCCGAGGCGACCGACGCATCGACCTGTGAGCCCGAGGAGGGCGACCCGACGCTCGCGGGTTGCACGGTGACTGAGACATTCAAGACCGCCGAAGGAGACGTCCTCGACTACAACATCTATGTGTACGACGACGCGGGCCGCTGGCTGAGCACCGAGAGGTATGACGTCAGTTCCGAAGGCGAAGAACTGACGTATTCGGAGCGCTACGAGCGCGACGAGCTCGGGCGCCTCACGTCCGGCGAGCTCGAGGACTTCGGAACGGGTAGCCACTTCACCTGGAGCGGACGGTACGACGGATGCGACCGGTCGGAGTCGCAATGGGACATGACACAGGACGGATCCGTCGACCAGATTGAGCGTTATACCTACGATAGCTACGGATCTATGAGCGAAGCCATCGGAACGACCGAGAACGGATATGTCACCGACGATGGGCTCACGACCTGGAGGGTGACCTTCGACAACACCGAGACCACCTCACTGCGCCGATACGACGCCGACGACGACGGCAGCATCGAGAGCAGCATCTGGACTGAGTTCCCCTCTGACGATCGGCTCACGCTGAAGGAAGTCGACTGGGACGAAGACGGTGAGCTGGATCAGCGAGTCACGTGGGTACAGGGCGAGTATGGATACACCGCGAGGAGCGAAATGTATCTGACCGACCACGGAATGAACGGCACCAGCGAGGATCGGTTCGATACCGTGACGTATCTGGACGGCCTCATGGCGCACAAATTCGTCGACCATGGCGCCGACAACACGATTGACCTCGACTACCACTACAAGTACGACGATGACGGGCGGATTGACAAGCTACTCATCGACGAAAACCCCAACGTATATCCAGGTACGGACTACAAGATGGTGTACACATACGCGTGCGCTTCCGGGACGACGCAGTCCAGTCGGTCTGGAGTACAGCCGACTCCAAACGCACGACCTCACACCGAGCCGGAGAGGGCATCACGGCCGGCCAGCAGGGCCTCGGCCATGTGATCCATAAACGCCCGGATCCGACTGTTGGTCCGCAACTCGGCCAAGGTCAGCAGCCACACGTTGAGGTGAAAGGCCTCGTCGAGGGGCGCGATCCTCACCAGCTCGGGATCGGGATCAGCGAGCACACAGGGCAGGATCTGCGCGCCGATTCCGGTGCGGATGGCGTGGGCCATCAGGAGCCGGTCGTCCAGCCGCATGACGATTCTAGCGCCGGGTGCGTGGGCCTCGAGCCAGCGCTCGAACCAGCGAAAGTTCTTGCCGCCGTCCCAGCCGATCCACGGAAAAGCCTTCAGGGGAGCGCCCTCCCCTACCCGCTCGACGAGGGACCGAGCGGCGTAGACCCCGAACTGCAGCTGTCCCACCTTGCGGCCGACCAGCGTCTCCGGCGGTGCGTTGGAGACCCGCAACACGACATCGGCCTCGCGACGAGCCAGAGACACCGGCTCCCGCGAGATTCCCAGCGTGAGCTCAATGTGCGGATACCGGTCGATGAAGGAGGTGAACGCCTCGTCGAAGCACGTGAAGAGCACGTCGACTGTGGACACGTGGAGCTTCCCTCGCAGCTGGGCGTCTCGACCGAGCAACCGGCCTTCTGCAGACTGCACATCGGCCTCGACCCGCTCCGCGACAGCAGCCAGATCCTCGCCGGCGGCGGTGGGAATCAAGCCGTCGGGGGTGCGGTCGAACAAGCGCACACCCAGCTGGTCCTCGAGGGTCTTGATCCGCCTGCCGACGGTGGTGTGGGCCACGCCGAGGGTTCGCGCTGCGTCCACCAGGGAGCCCCCGCGAACGCCAGCGAGCACGTACTTGAGGTCGTCCCAGTCCATGTGTGCAGACATGCACATCGATATCCCGAATTCACCCAGACCGTGTGTAAACCTGCACAGCTAGTGGAGGACATCCCCTGCAACGAGGTTCCCAATGACCCCTCCCTCCAAAAAGACGATTCTCCTGCTCGGCGCCAATGGGCGCACCGGTCGCGAGGTGCTCCACCGGGCACTGGACGAGGGCCACACCGTCACCGCTGTGGTTCGCTCCCCCGACCGCCTGGAGGTTCGACATGAGCGCCTGCAGATCCAGGTGGGAAGCGCCTGCGATTCGGCCTTCCTCGAAGAGATCATGCCAGGTCACGATGCCGTTATTTCGACCCTCGGTCCCAGGTTTCCATCGCGTGCGTCGAGTGCTGTCTACCCCGAGTCCGGAGCGGCCATCGTGTCGGCGATGTGGGGAGCGAGCGTCGACCGGCTGTTGGTGACTTCCTCGGCATTGCTGTTCCCGGAGGAAGATTGGATGTCCCGTGCCCTGCGCTGGCTGGTGCCCCCGATTGTCGATGGGGCTCGGAAGATGGAGGCCCACATCCGGGGCTCCAATGTGGACTGGACCCTCGTTCGGACCAGCTTTCTCACCAACGGGAGCTCGATGACACACCGCGTGGGTGTCGAGTCACTGCCGCAGCGACCCGGCTCGGTCTCTCGGGCCGCGGTCGCCGCGTTCTTGCTACAGGAGACCTCCGAGCCCAGGCATCGACGGCAGGTCGTGGGTCTGTGCGGCTAGCGTAGACTGGAGGCCATCGGAGTCATAGATGCCCAGTCCGCGCTACTTCGCGACCCTGCTCAGCGCTGCGACCCTGACCGCGTGCGGCGGGCAGGACGATGCGACCGGCAAGAAGGTCGCCGATGAGGACCCGCTGGTCGTCACCTTCTCCCCGTGCGCCACGGAGACGGGCCCCACGGATGAGTGCGCAACCGCGCAGGTGCCACTGGACTGGAATGTCGACGACGGACGGGAGATCCCCTCGTTCGTCCGACGGATTCCCGCCACCGACCCCAAGAGAGGACAGCTGTGGATGCTGGCTGGTGGGCCCACCAGTGGGGAGAGCCTGGACTGGAACGCGAGACAGATGGCCGAGGTCTTCCCCGATCTGGACATCTATCTGCCGGACCATCGGGGTAACGGCGGCTCGGCAGACTGGGGGTGCGAATCGAACGCAGCGACGCTCGAACAAGCGGGTGATACCGAATGGTATCTGGGCGAGGTGGAGGACTGTTTCTCGTATATCATCGCCGAATATGGCGACACCGCACTGTTTGGGACAACGGCCGCGGCGCGGGATCTGCTGGCGCTGATGGAGGCCACGGAGAGCGATGGGGATCGGTATGTCTACTCGCTGTCCTACGGCACCTATTGGGCCCAGCGAGCCCTGCAGATTGCGCCGGATATGGCCGACGGAGTGGTACTGGATTCCGTCTGTCCTCCCGGCCTTTGCGGCGGATTGGAGATCGACGCTGGAAGACACTCAGTAGGCCGACTGGCCCTGGAGCGCGGCACGGCGGATCCCATGACCAGGGATCTGGGACCCGATCCCTACGCGTTCCTGGAGAACATGTTCGAGCGTCTCGCCGCGGGCCACTGCTCAGACGTTGTCGGGGATCGCGGCTTGGATCCGCTGAGGTTCGCGCTAGGGGGCGGCCAGCTGTCCTGGTTCACGACCGGCCAGATGCAGGAGGCCGCCTTTCGCCTGGATCGGTGCTCGGCGGCGGATATGGATGCGCTGCACTTCTACGCGGAGCTGTGGGACGAGACGACGTTCGGCGTCAACGCGGCGCAGCTGTACATGCTCGGGAAGACCGAGATGTGGACCCTTCCCATACCCACTCCCGAAGCCCTGGACGCCGAATGGGCCGATTCCGTCTTTCGAAGTGGAGAACCGGCCCTCCGGGTGAGGTACACCGAGTCCCTCGGGGACGCGCGAGATGCGTATAGCGGCGCGTACCCCACGTCCGACACACCCATCCTGATCCTCAGCGGCGAGATCGACCCCACGACGCCGCCCGAGTTCGCACAGGAAGCCATGGGTAACCTGGAAAATGCGCGGAACTACACCTTCTCCAACGGGCGTCATGGCGCTGTACACAGCTCGTTTGTCGACAACGACACGCGAGCTTGCGGACTGCAACTCATGGCGGACTTCCTGGCCGACCCCAAGGGGCAGCTGGACGACGGCTGCCTCAACCACCTGGTGCCCAACAGCTGGGGGCTGACAGCCGATCAGATGGAGTGGCTGTTCGGCACCTCAATCCCGTGAGGGTCCCAGGCGCTGAGCTATCCTGTGGCTCTGGGGTCCAGATGTGGATTGGTCGGGTCTTTCTATTTTGCGTGTTTGCCACTCTGCTGGGCGTAGCCGGGTGCGCGCCGGACTCCGACGACGGTGGCAAGGACACCGAGCCTCCCGTGCAGTTCGAGGGCGATGAACCTGGAGAATGCACAGACGGTTTCGACAATGACGAAGACGGAGCCGTGGACTGCGAGGACAATGATTGCTGGGGTAGCCCCGATTGCGACGCGGGCGACGCCGATGCCGACACGGACTCCGACACCGACGCAGATGCCGATGCGGACGCCGACTCCGACGCCGACGCAGATGCGGACGCAGATGCCGATGCGGACGCCGACGCCGATAGCGACGCCGACGCCGACACAGACACAGACACAGATAGCGACACAGACACAGACACGGACTACGTCGAGATCTGCGACGACATGGTCGACAACGACGCCAACGGGTTCACCGATTGCCTCGACCCCGCCTGCATCGGCGATCCCGCCTGCGCGGAGCTGATCCTCACCGGCTGTGACCCCGCCTACTGCACGCTGACCATCGGTACGGGATTGGACGCGGCCGACGAGTGCACCTGTACGATCCCGGCCGCCTCGCACCCCACCCGGAGCTGGGCAGAGGCAACCTGTTTCGTCGGTGGGCTCGGGCGCGATCTGCGGGTGCAGATGGATGTGACCGGGTACGGCAGGTACGCCGTGGATACCTGTCACGGGACGTCGGCGGACAGCTCTCTGGCCGTCTTCGATGCCGATCCGCTCCTGGGCGGCAGCCAGCATGGCTGCAACGAGGATGCAGTTGGCCAAGCGACCTTCTGCTCCAAGGTCACTGACTCGTTCGGTTTCAATGTGCCCGCGGTCCCCCAAACGGTGCCGTTCAGCAACACCATCTGGGTGGTCGTCGACGAGTGGTCGCCGGGCACCTACTGGGATGGCCTCACCGATCGCACCTTCGTGATCACGCTCGTTCCCCAGGGGATCTGTGGCGATGGCAACGTCGATCAGGGAGAGGAGTGCGACGACTACAACCTGATCAACAACGACGGTTGCGACGATCGATGCGTCTTCGAGGGCTTCCGGATCTCAGGGTGCGATCCGACCTATTGCACCTTCACAGCGGGAGCGCCTGGATTCGCAGACGAGTGCACCTGCATCATTCCGGCCGCCGAGCACCCGACACTCAGTATGGCAGAAGGCTCGTGCTTTGTCGGCAATGCGGGCTTCGACATCATCCAGACCATCGATGTGACCGCCTACGCCAACTACGGAGTGACGACGTGCCTGCACAACCCCGGTGATGGCTCGATCGCGGTGTTCGACAGCAATCCCGCCCTGGGTGGTAGCCAGCTGGGTTGCAGCGAGGACGCCAGTGGTGAGCCGTCCTTCTGCTCCAAGGTCGCCGACCCGTTCGGATTCGGATTGCCACCGACCATGACCCCGACACCGGCGAGCAACGAGATCCACCTCCTCGTCGATGAGTTCAATGCCGGCGGCTACTGGAACGGCGGTACAGATCGGGGCTGGACCATCTACACGCTCTGAGCGGTGTGACAGCATGCATGCATCAAATTAGATTCATGACAGCATGAAGCAATTCACCGTCCGATATGAGTCCGCCGAACTCGCCAGTCGCCTCAAGGCGCTGGCCAGGGCCAAAGGCGAGAGTCTGAACACAACGATCCTCAAACTCCTCGAGGACGCTGTGGACATCCAACAGCGTCGCGCGCGTCTGGAACGGTACGCCACCTGGACCGAAGAAGACCAGAAGCAGTTCGACGACGCGCTCACCGACCAACGGCAAATCGATGCGTCCCTGTGGCGCTAAAGCACGAGCGACTGGTTCTCGACACATCGGCCTTTTCGTGGATGCGCCGTGGACACACCGGGGTTCTAGACGCGATGGCCGACGCTTCGGTGATCGTCGTGCCCACCACCGTGCTAGGCGAGCTGGAAGGCGGGTTCATGCGTGGCAGTCGCTACCATGACAACGCCGAGAGGCTGACCGAGTTCCTCGACGAGCCGTTTGTCATGACGCTCAATGTCACGGCATCCACCGCGCGACGGTACGGCGAGGTCTACAGCGCGCTGTACGCCGCCGGCACTCCCGTGTCGGCCAATGACATGTGGATCGCGGCCGCCACCCTGGACTGTGGCGGACACCTCCTCACGCTCGATAGCGACTTCGAGCGTATCTCAGGGCTCCCGATGACGCGCCTGGCCCCGATCTAGCGCATCGGGCCGAGGGTTATCTCGAGACCTCGAATATCGGGATCGGCCCCGGAACAGCGGGCACCGAGAAATGGGTGCCGTCGGGAGAGATGACCGCGACAAACGCCATCACGTTCGTCGGCGAGTAGGTCGCCGCCAAGGTCAGCTCGGGCACCCGGTACTGGCGAACCTGTCCCTGGTTCGTCGGCACGATCAAGTACTGGCTGTCGGGCGTCCAAGCCGGCTGAAAGAACAGCGGCCCCGTCGCCGGCGTCCCGACCGAGCCATCGAGGGCGCTCATGACCGTCCCCACCTGCCCCAGGACCTGAGCGGTGTTGGCTCGCAGCTTTTCACGAGCGAGCACTCTTCCACCGGCGTCTTCGAGAATCAGGAACTGGCCCTTGGTCTGCACCCGATACGCGCCGTCGGGAGAGAGACCCGACACATCCGACACGGGCGCCTCGGCGACGAACTCTCCCGTGTCGACGTTCAGGTGCTGGGCGCGCTTGCCGTTCCACCTCGACCGGGTCAGGATCGAACCCTCTTCGGACCAGGTGAGCAAGCCCCGCGCGCCCCTGTCCCAGATGATTTTGTACCGTTCACCGGCCGGATTTCCGGACTCAAGCACCCGTAGCTCGGCGCCGCCATCGACGACCACACGGCTGCCGTCGGGCGACAGCAGTGGCTGGTGGGTCAAGCGGTCCAGGGACCACTGGCCCACCTCCTCCTCGGGCCACAGGCTGACGAGCCGGATGGTGGCGTCGTCCTCACAGATGAAGACGACGCGGTTGGCCGAGATCCGGGCCGACAACTTGTTCGCCTTGTCGCAGTGCAAGCTCGCGGGCCGCGCCTGCTCTCCGAGGGACCCGAGCAACAGGCGATCCCTGGGACCCAACGCTGCAAAGCGCCGTTCGTCGTACCAGGCGAGAACGCCGGCTTGATCCAGGGTTTGAACCGGCGAGTGGTCCGATGGCGCTGCCACCGCCAGTGAAATCGCGACCGCGGCGAGCATGCATCCTCCTGGACCCGCATTCTAATCAAAGGCGATTTGCGCACCTTTGACGGTCCAGCGGAAACCCAAGCGAGCCACGCATGTCGGACAGCGCATGCTCATCCCGATGTTGTTCCTGGGCGCGTACGTGTTGAATCCCGCCCTGTCGACGGAGATTGGCGAGATCGATCTGGCCAACCGATCCGGCGCGCTGAGCCATCCGGGTCTCGCCGAGGGACTGGACGATCTGGGCACCAAGGGAATCGGCTCCGGCACCCCTGAGTACGGCAGCGTCACCGCCTGGGTCCGGGCGACGCCGGAGACGATCGACATCGGAAATCCGATCGTGCTGGGTGCGCTGGACAAGAGCCTGATCGACGAGGTGATCAAGCGGCACATGGGCGCCCTTCGCGGCTGCTATGCGGAGCAACTGCAGCGCAAGCCGACCTTGCGCGGACGCATGACCGTCAAGTTCGTCATCGGGGTGACCGGACACGTCTCCAAGGTGTGGATCCAGGGGTCGACAGTGGACTCGACTGAACTCGAGGAGTGCCTGCAATCCGTCTTCGAGAAGATGCGCTTCCCGTCCTGCAAAGGCGGCGGAATCGTCATCGTTTCCTACCCTCTCCACTTCTTCCCCGGCGCCATACCCGAGGCCAATGAGCCTGTTGAACCAGGGATTTCCAGACACGACATCGAGGCGACCATCGAGCGCAACTACCCCACCCTCTTGCGCTGCGGAGCGGAACACAACGTCGACGTCCAGTTCAACATCCGCGACGACGGGACCATCACCCAATTGAAGCTCTTCAGCGATCGGCAGCAGGGTCTCGCCGAGTACTGCATCCGCGGCGTCTTCGAGGAGATGGACTTCGGGTTGCCGACGCCGGGCTGCATGTGGGCCGTCACCCACACTCTCCGCGGCCCCTGAAGACTCACGGCATGATGAACCAGTGGCAGCAGCATCGGAGTCACTCCGCGTGACTGCCACGAACG
>Ga0315336_1004185_pt1 | contig 17581 bp, 14 predicted proteins | sample ASW5metaG_FD_204512 | JGI IMG/M metagenome (GOLD analysis project Ga0315336, IMG submission 204512) | Ammonia-oxidizing marine archaeal communities from Monterey Bay, California, United States - ASW #5 | ecosystem: Environmental > Aquatic > Marine > Intertidal zone | place: USA: California... | reverse complement strand
AAGAAAAACGACTCCAAAAGTGGCTTGCCCGAAAACATCATGGGGAAATGAATTATATGAGCCACCACAATAAAAAACGCACACATCCCGAAAAGCTTGTTCCGGATACTCTACGTGTCATTTCAGCCCGTATGAATTATTGGTCCACGGAAAGCAAAAATGCTCAGGAAGTGCTGGACGATCAAACCATGGCTTATGTATCACGTTATGCCGTAGGGCGCGACTACCACAAAATAATGCGCCAGCGACTGAAAATGCTGGCATTAGCAACAGAAGAACTCATTGCTGGCTTTGGGTATCGAGTCTTTGTAGATAGTGCGCCAGTGCTAGAAAAAGCACTTGCTCGAAACTCGGGGCTGGGCTGGATTGGGAAACATACCAATTTAATCCATAAAAATGCTGGCTCTTGGTTTTTTCTTGGTGAATTATTTGTCAATGTACCTTTGCCAGTTGACGAAAAAGTTAGTAACCATTGCGGTACATGTCGGGCTTGTCTCGAAATTTGTCCTACCCAGGCAATCATAGCCCCATACGAACTTGATGCTCGCCGCTGCATTTCTTATTTGACGATAGAGCTAAAGGGGCCGATTCCAGAGTCACTTCGAAAACCCATTGGTAACAGAATTTTTGGTTGCGACGACTGTCAGCTTGTTTGCCCATGGAATAAATTTGCCCAATCAAGCCCTGAGCATGATTTTAAGCCTCGCCATAAACTTGATAGCTCTTCCCTGATTAGTCTTTTTGGATGGACAGAAATCCAATGGTCAAAACACACTGAAGGTAGTGCAATTCGTCGAGCGGGGTACGAGGGTTGGCTTAGAAATATTGCAGTAGCATTGGGTAACGCTCCACCTGACCTAAAAATCAAGGCAGCACTAGCTAACCGCGCAAATCACCCATCTGTACTGGTGCGTGAACATGCACACTGGGCCCTAGAGCAAAAATAACAGCCAAAAAACCGTCCGTTCAATCCAAAAATCTTTTGCGCGAAAAATAAAGGTAATCGGAGCACAATCATGCGCAAACATTGTCAATTAGTCTAGCCTTACCCAACCATGCAGCAGCAAGCACTACTAGCTCATTTTGCCTTGTCTTACCATTGGGTTTTGCTAGATCACTAGCGCGCCGAACCTCAATATACTCTGGCCTAAATCCGGCTTTTTTTAGAGAACGAAAAGCTTCAGATTCAAGAAGGTGATAATCAGAAGCACCCTTGCGTAGAGCTTTTTGTATTTGCTCTAACTCAATATGAAGTCTCGGCGCCAGCTTACGCTGCCCCGCCTTCAAGTAACGATTCCTGGAACTCATGGCCAGCCCATCATCCTCTCGAAAAATAGGGGCAGAAACCACGGTCACAGGAAACTTAAGATCCTCGATCATTCGAGTCAAAATTAGTAACTGTTGATAGTCTTTCTCTCCCAGAAGTAAAGTGTCCGGCATTGTGATATTAAGAAGTCGGCATACCACTGAAGCAACTCCACTAAAATGACCAGGCCGAGTTGCGCCGCAGAGTTCACTGCTGAGACCGGGGACCCTGATCTCAACGCTGGTTCCTGTTCCCAGGGGGTAGATATCCTGCTCGCTTGGACAGAAAAGCAGGTCTACAAGTCCCTGTGCATCAAGTTTTTTTTTGTCCTTTTGCAGAGTCCGAGGATAGGATATGTAGTCTTCCCCATCTTTAAACTGAGTAGGATTAATAAAAATACTACATATGACTCGGCACGCGTGTTGAGAGGCAAGCCTGATCAGACTCAAATGACCTTCATGCAGATTTCCCATGGTGGGCACCAGTGCAATCGTCTCTCTAGCCTCGCGCCACTGACTTACGTGCTTGCGAACATCAGAAATGCTCTCTGCCCTACTTAGTCCAGGTCGAATTTTTTCGCGCAAAACACAACTCTTTCTTGCTTAACCTCAAGCATTGTATCAGGAGAAACAATGTTCCTTAGCAGGATAAATACCAGTCTTTACAGCATTTACGTATGCCCCCAAGGCAGCTAAAGGAGACTCAGAACCGTCCATAAAGTTCTTAACGAAGCGGGGCAATCTCCCTTGCGTAATACCAAGTACGTCATAGAGCACGAGAATTTGACCATCTACATGAGGACCTGCACCGATACCGATTACCGGGACATCAACTAGTTTCGTTATATTTTGTCCCACTTCATTAGGTACACACTCAAGAAGTATAATATCTGCGCCAGCAGATTGTAGTGTCTTGGCATCTTGTGCCATTTTTTTGGCAATTGCATTATCTCGGCCTTGAACTTTGAATCCCCCGATTTTATGAACCGACTGGGGCTTTAGCCCCAAGTGCGCGCATACTGGGATATCATGCTTGGCAAGGTATTCCACCACTCTAACCTGGCCCTCGTTACCCTCAAGCTTAACCATCATTGAGCCACCTTCCTGCATTAACCTAACTGCGTTAACCAAGGCTTGTTCGGGTGTCGTGTAGCTCATAAATGGCATATCTGCCATGAGGAAAGCATGAGTCAGACCACGAGCGACCATTGCAGTATGATAGATAATATCATCCACGGTTACAGGTACGGTGGTGTCATGCCCCTGAACCACCATACCAAGGGAATCACCGACCAAAACTACATCTGCGCCAGCCATATCCACAAGTTGAGCGAAACTTGCGTCGTAAGCCGTTAAACAAGCAATAGGAAGATCGTCCTCCTTCATTTTCCTTAGCATAGAAATATTTGTAGGCGGCGATTCCATTCCACGTTGCTGTAATTGCTTGTACATAATTATTCCTTAAAAATTCTCAAGCAATGGATTGTGCGGCGGGATTAAAGAAATGCCTTCCCCGATTAACATCATTGATCGCACAAAGTAACTCTTCGTATTCTACCTCGTGATGAATAGGATCTATGGTGGCAGCATTCACAATTAAAAGTGGGGCTGCATCAAAATTGTAAAAGAATTTTGCGTAAGCTTCCCCTAGTCGCTCCAAGTAATCCCTGTTGATATTTTTCTCGTAAGGAACACCTCTGCTCATGATCCTTCGCATTAGTACACTGGCTGGTGCCTGCAGGTATACAACCAAATCTGGTGTAGGCGGCCGAAGACCTAATGAATCAACTACCTGATCGTAAAGAATCAGCTCATGATGTTCTAGATTGAGTTCAGCAAATAGTCGGTCTTTATCAAGCAAAAAATCTGCAATTCGAACTGGCGAAAAAAGATCAGTCTGATGGAGCTGCTCAATCTGGCGTACCCGCTGAAACAAAAAAAACAACTGTGTAGGCAATGCCGCACGCCGTGGGTCACGATAGAAGCGCTCTAAAAATGGATTATCTTCAGCTTTCTCTAAAATAAGATCACTATTGAAAGTGCGGGCCAAACGAGTTGCCAAGCTAGTTTTTCCTACGCCAATCGGCCCCTCGATCACGATAAAACGCGGCTCATTAGTTTCGAACAACATGTGGTTGTCAGTCATGGTTATCCTCTGACGCAGCATCATTGCACACCCATCTGACAAGTATCATCCTAAACCTCTTATTAATCACTCACCCCCCAGTCAATACTCTCATTTCCGGCGACGGCCTTTAACGAAAAATGCTTTTTTTTGGGCCTCGGGCTCCAGTCGCTGCACATCTGTCCACCAATCCGCAATCTCTCTACCCACTTCTCCATGTTTGCTCCGCAGTAATAAAAAATCATAACCTGCCCGAAAACGCCTATGATATAAAAGGCGGGCAGACCGAACACCACGCCGACTCATGAAGCGCCTCTGCATCAGATATATATCCTTAATCGGGGCCCAAAAACGTCTTGGAAGTGAAACTTGGCTCTGCTGCTCGCTAATAACCAGACTTGAGGCATCAAGCATTGCCTGTGCCTCGCTTCGCCCCTCCTGCGCCAATTTGCCCGCTAAATCGAGCACGGGATACCATAAAAAAACTGCAAAAAGAAACGCTGGTGTAACAGGCCTGTCTGCGCGAACCCGGTCATCCGTATCTTGTAAGCCTTCATGGATAAATTTAAATGCCTTCCGACTTCTACTCCCTTGACTGTACTTTTCAACAACCGGCAGCAAATATTGAAAGAGGTTGTACCTAATTAGCAGGTCAAAACTTCTAGTAGCATGGCCAGCATGAAAGAGTTTTATAAGTTCGTCGTATAGCCGCGCGGCGGGTACCTCATTAAGTAGCTCACCCAACTCTAGTATTGGCGCCTCCGCATTCGGCGCAATAGTCAGATCAAGTTTTGCGGCTAACCGTACCGCTCTTAGCATCCGAACCGGATCCTCCTTGTAGCGCGTAACCGGATCACCGATAAGCCTGAGTACTCCACTTTTGATGTCACCTATACCCGAGCAGTAATCCCAAATTGTAAAGTCCGCAATGTTGTAATAGAGGGCATTTGCTGTGAAATCTCGCCGCCAAACATCCTCATCAATGGTGCCGTAGACATTATCTCGGATGATCCGACCCTTTTTCGTATGGATCCGATCTTTGTGCTCATCGGTAGCGCTCGCACGAAAGGTTGCTACTTCTATCACCTCCCGCCCAAACCGCACATGCGCAAGACGAAATCGCCTGCCAACCAATCGACAATACCGAAAAAGCTTTCGCACCTGCTCAGGATGGGCATCTGTCACGATATCAAAGTCTTTTGGGCGCCGATCTAACAAAAGGTCACGAACCCCTCCACCAACCAGAAAGGCGCCATAACCCGCTTTTTTTAGGCGGTAAAGCACCCTAAGGGCGTTATCGGAGATGTTAGCCCGGCTGATATTGTGCTCTGAACGGGGAATAATCCTCGGACCGGGGCGCGGCTGAGATTCACTATTATTCAATCAGATTCCGTCTGTATGTTTAACCGCGTTTTCGAGGCCGGTATGATAGCAGCGCTAGCCTTGTTGAGGCACCTGCGCTCCCTTCGTCTAGCGGTCCAGGACGCCGCCCTCTCAAGGCGGAAACAGGGGTTCGATTCCCCTAGGGAGCGCCAACGCTCGGCAGCTTACGATGCCTTGTCCCCAAATGTAGGGTTTCGTATGCGTTTTTTTGATTCAGGACTGTTGTTCCCTTATTTTCTTCAGCCGCTCTTCAAGCAAGATAACCGGGATTGGATCAATTCCCGGCACAGGTACAGACAGTTCATGAGTAACGCCATCAAAGGGATTATCCCATTATGATATCCAGGTCAAAGTTGCTGTCTTTAAGTTTCTGTTCATCTGCATTCCATTCGTGTCGGACTATTTTATTTTTCGTTCTCGTGGAGGGCTCTCTCAAGGATGGAAGCACCGTGGAGCAAGGTACTCATAACGAGTTGCTTGCTGGAGGGGCAACCTATCGATATCCTGCGCGAATTACAAATTTGCCAACTAGGAGCGCAGTGTGCGGCTGATTTTTGAGTCTGCCTTCGATTGGATTTGGTACCGTCCAAACCAAATTAAGTGGCTGTTGTGGCCGCTGGCGAGCATCTATCGAGTAGCGATGGGGATCAGGAGACTTCAATACCGGTTGGGTCTAAAGCCCGTCGTCACGTTGCCGGTTCCTGTCATTATTGTCGGCAATATTACCGTTGGTGGAACCGGAAAAACACCCTTGGTTGTCTGGCTAGCTTCGGAACTGCAGACGCGGGGCTATCGGGTCGGCATTGTCAGTCGTGGCTATGGAGGCAATGCTACAGACTGGCCCCAGCAAGTCTGGAATACCAGCGACCCACTGCAGGTGGGGGATGAGCCTGTTCTGCTTGCCCGCGTGACAGGCTGTCCAGTGGCTGTCGGCCCTGATCGGGTTGCGGCCGCGCAAATGTTGCTCGCCACGGAGCAGGTGGATGTAATCGTGACTGACGATGGCCTACAACACTACGCACTCAACCGTATAATGGAAGTTGTGGTGGTTGACGGGGAGCGGGGGCTTGGGAATGGCCTTTTTTTGCCTGCGGGACCGCTTCGTGAACCGAAAAGCCGAATCGATGACGTTGATGCCGTGGTCGTCAATGGCGGAAATTGGGGGCACGACGGGGCTTTTAGGGCACAAGCCGAGGCCCAGCAACTGTATCAAGTTGCAGGCTCAGACCAAAGATCTCTGAGGGAATTTCGTGGCACCAGGGTTCATGCTGTCGCGGGAATCTCAAATCCCGCAAAATTTTTTAACCTGCTGAAAAAAGCTGGTGTTGACGTACTTCCCCATCCTCTGCCTGATCATGCAAAGCTCGACATCACGAGTCTCAACTTCGGCGACTCCCTTCCCATTATGGTGACCGAAAAGGATGCAGTGAAGTGCCAATCGTTCGCCCACGAAAATGTGTGGTGTGTGCCGATAAAACTTACCTTTGACGTCAGGCACGGAGACCTATTGATGAAACGGGTGCTCGCCAGTCTCAACTAAAATGCGAATGGATTGGTGACGATATCGTTCTCAACTCAAATCCTTGCTTCATCAAATACAAGTGGACACATTATCTGCAGGCCGAAAATCCTAGTTAAGCCTTGAAATTGCGAAGAGCGATAATCTGATTTTGTCAGTTCGATTAAATTGAACAAACTGTTAGGGCGCATCATGTGCATGTAAGCTATAAGTTGCCCGGAATAAAAACGGCAATGCCACGCGGTAACACCATAACTTTGAGGTAAATTATCATGAAACTAATAGCCAGCTTCATGGCGGTCGGATCGATTTTGTTTTCGGGTTTCGTCATCTCTCAACAGGTCACAACACCTGAGATGATGCTCCGCAGTTTTAGCGACGTTGAGCTTCAGACCATCAATGATGGTCGCAGAGTACGCCGAGTCAATGCTGCTACGGTAAGCCTGATCCGCGTCGAGTGGCCTGAAGGTACGACCGCTACACCCCACAACCACGCGTATGAGTTAGTACTGTCTGTGGTGGAAGGACGGTTAAGGGCGATCAGTGGAAACCAGGAATTCATCATGGAGGCCGGTGATATCGCTGTGGTCCCAGCTTGGGTAGAGCACGGCTATGTGGCGCTTGAAGACTCTATTACCCTAGAGGCCGCTGGTCCGGGCTAAAGTTCCTATAATTGTGGATCAATGCGCCCATTCATTAAATCCTGTGTACAAATTCTCAGTGGTACATAGTTAGCAAAAAAACAAATATGAACCAAAACAAATTGCTAGCAGCGCGTCTAAGGAAGTATCGAGAACAACACTACCAGTACTAGGGGATGGTCAATCGCTGACCAAACAGTTATATGGCTCCACTGAGACACCGGACAACCAAACCCAAGACTTCTGTAAGACTACCGGCTCAGAAAATGTATTGGGATCTGTGACCACGATTTTATAGTCAAGTCGGCTCGCATCATCAGAGGCAGTGATGTACTCAACGAATTCTGTGGCCTCGCTTTGCGGTACCCCTGACTCATTAAAGTGCGGGTAGCTGACGCGGCTTGTATGAACTACCAGCGTGTCATTCTCCCAATGACCCACTGAATACCCTAAAAGTGAAGGAGGCGGTTCTTCTGCTGGCAAGGCATCAGCCATATATATTGTTCGAACGCTGTCGTATTCCTCGATTCTTAGCAAAACCCTATCCGTCTGCTCAACAAATTCCATGGGGTATGGCTGGGTCATAAGGTAGGGCATGCCTTTTGGTGCGCAGTTGGCGAGAATACTACCTCCAGCCGGATCAAACCTAGCCACTGCAGCCTGAGCTGATTCAGTTAGGGGGTAACTACGATTTCTTAATGATCCTCCTCCAGAAGATAAGGCGGTGCTCCATACGCGAAATATTCCCTTTTCAGGCTCAAATACTTCACCTTCGGTGGCGAACCATTTGTCGTTTGTGCCGACGAGCCGATCAGACCATCTAAGAGCGGTTGGGCTAGCACCAAACCCAAATACCCACTCTTCTCCACTGGGAAGCAAAATGTTCTGGACGAAAACTGCTCGCAAATCATCACGATGAGCAGGATTACCCGCCACTCTGACATTGTCACCCACTCCAATAATAGGCTCTGCTAGATCCATGCGACGCATTATGCTGAGGGAATGGCTTTCCATGTCCCAAAAAACTTCCTCCCCGTTACTACCCATAGTTTTGAGTTCGAAAGTAATATGTGGGTTTCGCCAGCGAACCTCCGTGACAACCCCCTCCAACTCGGTGATTACATCTCCGTTGAATGTCGCAGAAAAACTATGATGTGCGAACAGATTAAAAGCCGGAAAAAACATCCCTAGAAAAAAACTAGTTCTGTGAATTATCATGAATCTCTCCTCGCCGGACCAACACCACGTGAGAACGTAATAATAACGGGTAAATATTAGCCCCGAAACCCCTCTACTACCCAACCGATCACCCACCCGAAAATGTAAATCGCAATCAGCGGAAGAAACCAGATAGCTAAAACAAGAGCAGAGGCAACCGTAATATATGCGGCGAGAGATGCATCACCTAGGTTCTCAATAACGAGTAAAACTGAACTACCTACACAGACAAATCCCCAGATGACGGAACAACCCATCCACAATTTCTGCCACCCGTTGAGTGTCATTCCATCTGCTCCGCAATGCTAACTCAAATATTGCTTAATTTCCGCAATGCAGGCAGCATATACAGATATGTCTAATTCAACAAAATTTCTAACGGTTGCCATACTGACATCTTTGGCTGCGTGCGCAACACCAAACCCAGAGCCAACACAAAATACACCAAGTGCTGCAATGTCTCAGACGGATGGAGACACAACCGCTACAGAATCTGGTTTGCAGGAAGTAAATCTCCAAAATATCGAGGCAAAAGAAATACCCCTTGCTAGCAATGTTGGCTCACCAGATGAGATGGTTTGTCGGAGAGAACGCGTGACCGGGTCTCATATGACGGTGAGGACATGCCGAACACGCGCCCAGGCTGACGCGGAACAAAGAGGTGCACAGGAATTCCTAAGACAAGTTGGTTCGGTTCAGGGGGAAGGGCAATCACCGGAAAGTCAATAGACCAGGTCAGCGCACCCGAATCATTGTACCGACCGTAATCAATACCAAAGCACCGATCGGCAATCCGGCCACTACACGAGGATCCACATCAAAAACCTCACCACTGTTAGCAAAGACTTGAGCCGCAACGTAATAGCTAAGGCCAATCATTAGTCCCACCAACATCCTGGCACCGGCACCGGTGGAGCGAAGACCTCCCAACACAAATGGCAAGGCCAGAATTGTCATAAAAAACACAGAAATAATGTCCGCAATTCTCACCCAATAGGCAATCAAATAACGATCTGCGTCAAGTTCGTTGTTATTCAGATACTGAATGTAGCGTCTAAGTCCAGGCATATCTAAAAGATCATGTCGCACTACTGAAAGCCCGAGCACATCAGGGCTCAAGTTATAGCTTTGAGTCGACTCGCGGGCATTATTGGCCTGCACACCCTGATCTAAAAAAATTGTCTCCGAGTAATTTCCTAATACCCAACGGTTCTCGCTGTCAATCTCTGCGGTATCAGCCCTAGCCACTTGAAGCAACTCACGATCAGGACCTAATTCGAAAAGATACACACCCCCAAAGCTAGCTGCGTCTGGCTGTCGCCTCAGGTTGAGAATATGATCACCATCTTTTAGCCAAGTGGACTGACCGTCCGATAGATTGAGATCGTCATGTAATGCTTGAGTGCGGAACTCTCTGGCATAAGCACTGAGTGAAGGAGCGACAGACTCGCCTAATAAGCCTGCGATCACCATTAAAATTATTCCAGCCAAACCAACAGAAAAACTTAATCGAAAACGCGAAATACCCGAGGTTCGCATAACAACCAATTCTCTATGAACGGCAAAATTTCCGAGACTCAATAAGGCTCCCACAAGAGCCGCCGCGGGCAACACCTGAAAGGTCAGTCTTGGAATCCGCAGTACAACATATGTGAGTGCTGCGATTAGGTCATAGTTCCCACTACCGATATCGTCAAGCTGACCCATAAGCTCAATAAATGCGCCTACCGCTAGTAAAACACCAATCACAATGGATACACCTTTTAGCACTGCGACTATGATGTAGCGATCAAGCAAACTCATAGGCGTACCTTTCCTGATCGGGGCCATGCTTGTAGAGAAAACCACCCGGCCTCAACCGTTAAAAGTAAGAGCCCCAGCAACCCCAAAGCTACGTGTACCCACCAGAGCCCCAGCCAAACAGGCACCTGCTCGCGCTCAATCCAAACGCGACCAACTGACATCGCATTAACATAAATCACATAGATTAGTACCCCTACCCCAAGACGGGCATAGCGACCTTCTTGTGGGCGTGACCGACTGAGGGGAACTGCTAGCAATGCCAAAACCAGCAGGGAAATCGGTGATGAAAATCGCCATTGCAATTCAGCCTGATGCTCCGGATCAGGTGAACCAAATAAAACGCTGGTAGGCTTGGTCTCAATAAGTTCAACCGATGTGTCCGCCAATGCTCTACCAATAGGTATACCATGCTCACGAAACTCCATAACCTTAAAGTTGCGCTCACCTGGCACACCCTCGTAACGACGGCCTTCATAGAGAACAAAAGTCAATTGACCATCCGTAGAGTTCTGGACCCGCTGCCCCCGGTCTGCAAGGATCACTATTACCCCGTTTTTAGTTTGGCGCTCAATGAAAACACCACGAATTTGCTCACCCTCCACCTCTCTGGCATAGATGATGGTATTTCCTGAGTCCGGTGTCGTAAAACGCCCTGACTCCAGCACACCTAACTCTAACTGCTCTCTCGCTTGAAGTTTGATCTCTTCGATTTGCCGGGAGGCATCTGGTGTCTTTACTAAGGCAAGCCAGGCAAGCCCAACCGACAAAATTAAGGCCAAAAAAATCACTGGTATTAAAATGTTTGCGGGGCCAATGCCACAAGCCATAATCGCCGACATCTCTGAATCTCGATTCAGGCGTGCCAATGCAAGCATCACGCCCAGAAACAACCCTATGGGTGCCAGTGCTGTGAGGTATTGCAGTGAGGCCAAACCCAGAATTCCAAACACCGCATCCTTTGGAAGCTGATCACTAGCCGCTTCACCGAGAATCTCTGCGAACTGGTTAGTCATTACGATCACAAACAAGACGCCTGTCACTACAATCCAGGCGCCGAAAGTCTCACGCAAAATGTATTGGTTGATCAGATTCACGATGCAATGGGATTTCCGGTCGCTTAGGCTAATCGAGTACACTAGCCTGCACCCTTTTTGGGCAGGCAGTTCACAATAACACAAGCACCAGCCAGTCCTGATATTTTCAAGGAGATAATAATGGAATTTCCTGTCAAGACAGGGTCCCCAGTCAGACAAAAAACTGCATGCGCAGTTGTCCCGATTTTTGAAGATGCGGGTCTTTCGGGCGTAGGAAAAGAACTCAGTCGCCCCTTAAAAAGACTTATAACCACCCTAAAGCAAAAAAAAGAAGCTCCGATCAAATTAGGAAGTACATGCCTAGTCCCCTTAATTCGGGGAACAGCAATTCAAAAAACGCTGCTAGTAGGGTGCGGAAAAGCTGCACAATTTGACGGAAAAAATTTTAAGAAGGCAACGCTAGCTGCAGCCAACGCATTAAAGGATGCGAAAGCAAAAGAAGCTATCAATTACTTGGGTTACCTACCTGTCAAAGGACTAGACGCATACTACGCAGCGAGAATGACTATTGAATTAACGCATTCTTCTTTCTACCGCTTTGATGAGCTAAAGAGCAAGAAAAAAAACAAATACAAACTCAGAAAATTAGGGGTAGCCATAAAAGACCACAAACTTGCAAAGGTCGTCAGACAGGGCATAAAAGACGGTCAGGGAATCTCGGCTGGCATAGATTTGGCCAGGGACCTCGCTAATCGCCCTCCGAACATTTGTACACCTACACACCTTGCCCGGGTCGCGCATGCGCTGACAAAAAAGCATGGATGTCTGGAGGCAAAGATACTATCCGAGCGTGACATGAAACGATTGGGAATGGGTGCCCTACTTTCAGTTAGTCAGGGTGCTGTAGAGCCCGCCAAGTTAATCATACTCCAGTACAAAGGTGCCGAAGATCGAGTTGCTCCCGTGGTTATTTGCGGGAAAGGCATTACCTTCGATACAGGTGGTATCTCACTCAAGCCCCCACCTAAAATGGATGAGATGAAATTCGATATGGGCGGCGCTGCCAGTGTGCTAGGCACTATGGCAGCACTTGGACAATTAAAACCCAACATAAATGTCGTAGCACTGATACCGGCTTGTGAAAACATGCCGAGCGGGCAAGCTACGCGACCTGGTGACATAGTTACAAGTATGTCTGGCCAAACTGTGGAGATAATTAATACGGATGCAGAAGGAAGACTGATACTTTGCGATGCGCTTACCTACGCACGGCGCTACAAACCACGTTATTTAATTGATGTGGCTACCCTAACGGGCGCGTGCGTAATTGCTTTGGGCCATCAATGCACAGGCCTTTTCAGTAACAATGACGAACTTGCGCTGAGCCTGCTTGAGGCTGGTCATCGAACCCATGATCCGGCCTGGAGGCTCCCAGTAGGTGAAGAGCATTTTGAATCCTTAGAGAGTAATTTTGCGGATTTTGCAAATTCTGGGGCTCGTGAAGGAGGAGCCAGCATAGCAGCAACTTTTTTATCAAAATTTGTTGAGTCGAAACCGTGGGCTCATCTTGACATAGCCGGCACTGCCTGGCTGTCTGGAAAAAATAAAGGCGCGACTGGAAGGCCCGTGGCGCTTCTCGTAGATTTCCTGCTCAATCTTTCTGAGAGGGATAGCTAGGCCCAGTGACACAGGTAGATTTTTACATTTTAAACGAGGATTCTACTAACACCCTTCTCAATACTGCGTGCCGCATAGCAGAAAAAGCCATGAAACAGCAGCAGCACATTTATGTAAATGCCCAATCGGAGGTGCAAGCCCGCAATCTTGATGATTTGTTGTGGACATTTTCCCAAGGTAGCTTTGTGCCCCATAGGTTGGTGGAAACAGGTGATGCACAAGGTGCAGCTGAACCTGTGCTGATCGGCTTCGGTGATGACCCCAAAAATGAAAACTGGCAACTTATCATCAATCTTGCGGACGTGGTGCCTGAATTCTTTAGTCGATACGAACGCATGATAGAGATTATAGATGCTAACCTCGAGCGCCGAGCCCAGGGACGTGAACGCTATCGCTTTTACAAGGAGCGTGGCTATCAGCCCAATACTCACAATATTTAAAATCATTGCTGGGCGTGACAAGGAAGCCTTAAATTTTTTGAAGACTAAAAATAAGACTCACTAAATTTTTTAAATCTATTCATAAAATACTCACGAAATCTACCATGCCCACAAAATATGAATGACAAGCTATGAAAAACGGCTACCAACCAGACAAAATAGAATCGAAACATTACCAGCGCTGGGAAAAAGAAAATTATTTTGTCCCCGCTGGTGATGGATCCGGTTATTGCATCGTAATCCCCCCGCCTAATATAACGGGTACGCTTCACATGGGTCACGCTTTCCAAATTACCATAATGGACGCGCTTACACGCTATCACCGAATGGGCGCGCACAAAACACTCTGGCAACCCGGCACTGACCATGCCGGAATATCCACCGAAATGGTAGTTGAAAGACTGCTCGATGCCGAAAACAAAACTAAAAAAGAATTAGGAAGAGACGCGTTCGTCAAACACGTTTGGGCCTGGAAAAAGCGTTCTGGTAATAGGATCTCAGAGCAAATGAGACGCTTAGGGGCATCCTTAGACTGGTCCAGAGAGCGGTTTACTATGGATCCAGGGCTCTCCCGTGCAGTTATAAAGGTCTTTGTGCAACTCTACGAAGAAGGCCTTATTTACAGAGGAAAAAGGCTCGTTCACTGGGATCCAAAGTTGCATACAGTTCTTTCAGATCTAGAGGTACTCACTAACGAAGAACAGGGCAAACTCTGGCGACTTCGATACCCATTGACTGAAAGTAATAACTATCTGGTAGTGGCAACGACCCGACCGGAAACGATGCTGGGTGATACGGCCATTGCTGTGCATCCAAAAGACACGCGCTACAGCCACTTAATTGGCAACAAGGTAGAACTACCTTTGTCAAACAGAGCGATCCCTATAATTGCGGATGATTACGTAGATCCAGAATTCGGAACCGGATGCGTAAAAATTACACCTGCCCATGATTTCAATGATTACGAACTAGGGGTTCGGCACGGACTAGCCACAATCAATATTTTCGATAAAAATGCACACATTAACGACAGTGCGCCCGAACGCTACATAGGGTTGGATCGTTTTGAGGCCCGAAAACGTGTAGTTGAAGATCTGGACAAAGCCGGTCTGCTAGATGGTGTAGACAAGCATATCTTGATGGTCCCCAGAGGCGACAGAAGTGGTGTCATCGTAGAGCCCTTTCTCACTGATCAATGGTATGTACGGACCGAGCCGCTAGCAAAGGTCGCCATTGAGGCAGTGGAATTGGGTAATGTGAGTTTTGTTCCAGAGAGCTGGTCAAAAACCTACTTTGAGTGGATGCGAAATATCCAAGACTGGTGTATCTCGCGACAACTTTGGTGGGGACATCAAATTCCTGCTTGGTATGATACAGATGGAAATATCTACGTAGCACACAATGAAGCAGAAGTGCGCAAAAAGTATGAGTTAACAGACAGCTTGCCGCTTCACCAAGACGAAGATGTACTTGATACTTGGTTTTCCTCAGCGCTCTGGCCTTTTTCTACCTTAGGTTGGCCCGAAGACACTCCTGAGCTAAACAACTTCTACCCTACAACAGTCTTAGTCACTGGCTTTGACATTATTTTCTTTTGGGTTGCCAGAATGATCATGATGGGAATTAAATTCATGGGCAAAGTACCTTTTCGAGAAGTCTACGTCCACGGACTCATACGTGATCACGCTGGACAAAAAATGTCGAAAACAAAGGGTAATGTTATTGACCCAATCGACATTATTGACGGGGTGAAATTCAAAGCTCTGCTAGCTAAACGTACAGAGGGACTAATGCAACAGCATCTAGCTGCAGACATTGAGAAGGCTACACGCAAGGAATTTCCTGATGGTATTAGCCCTTTTGGAGCCGATGCCTTGCGATTCACTTTTGCATCGCTTGCTACCGGTGGGCGAAATATCAACTTTGATTTCGGGCGAGTGGAAGGATATCGGAACTTCTGCAACAAACTGTGGAACGCATCTCAGTATGTATTTTCTAACACTTCGAAACAGGAATCAGATCATCTGGAATTTACTACTGCAGACCGGTGGATCCGTTCAGAATTTAGAAAAACCATTGAAAAAGTGAATACTGCATTTCATGGCTATCGGTTAGATCTAGCAGCAAACGCTTTGTACGATTTTACATGGCATGAGTTTTGCGACTGGTACTTAGAATTGACGAAATCGAACCTTAAAAATCCAGCTACCCATGAAGCACAATTGAATGGTACGAAAGCAACGCTTACAGAAATCCTAGGCGCGTTACTACGACTCCTGCATCCCATAATGCCCTTTATTACCGAAGAATTATGGTTAAACCTATGTGAGCACATTGATAAAAAAAGTGACACCATAATGATAGAGGCCATGCCAAGTACAAAAAACTTCACTAGCGACACAGAGGCTGAAACAGAACTTGGCTGGATTAAAGAATTCGTGAGCAACATCCGTCAAATTAGAGGTGAGATGAAGCTAAATCCGTCGCAGGTGCTGCCCGTTAAGGTCTCAGGCGCCCAAGCCAATGATCGCGCACGAATTGAAAAATTTAAAACCTATCTTATTTCTCTAGCAAAAATAGAAAGTATAGAGTTTATAGAAAACGCTAATACAATCTCGGGAGCAGCTACTTCACTCATGGGGAAAATGCGCCTGCTAATCCCCTTGGCAGGCATTATTAATCCAGAAACTGAACGTAATCGACTCAAAAAACAGCACCACCAAGCTGAAGAAGATTTGGCAAGATGCTGTAAAAAATTAGAGAATGCCCAGTTCCTTAAAAATGCGCCAGAAGATGTAGTAACAAAGGAGCACGAAAAAAAAGCAAAGTTCATTCAACGCCTAGAACAACTGAATAACCAGTTAACTACACTTGACGAAATAATTTGAATGTCTACAGAACCATCAATCAACATGCTCCCGGGTTACCTGAAAATCAATATCTGGCCAACGCTCCTCAGTCAAATTAAGACTCACGGTGCTAGGAGCCAGATAAACTAGGCGGCCAAGGTGATCTTCAGCTAGATTAGCCATAAGTCGATACTTAAATTTTGAGAGCAGCTTTTCATCGGTAGCTGCAATCCACCGCACTGTGTTTATTTTGACTGACTCAAATTGACAATCAACCCCATACTCATCTCGTAACCGAAAAGCCGCGACATCAAACTGCAAAGAGCCGATAGCGCCTAAAATAAGATTATTATTATTTAGGGGCTGGAAAAGCTGGGTAGCCCCTTCTTCACATAGCTGAGCAAGGCCCCTCTTAAGAGCCTTAAGCTTGAGGGGCTCACTTAGTACAGCGCGCCGAAAAAGCTCTGGTGCAAAACTTGGGATACCAGTAAAAGTAAGTTTCTCCCCTTGGGAAAAACTATCTCCGATATTAATCGTGCCATGATTATGAAGACCAATGATATCCCCGGCATAAGCCTGATCTGCATGCTGTCGGTCCGAAGCTAGGAAAGTGATAGCATCACTAACGCGGAATTCCCGGCCGAGCCGATTATGATACAAGCGCATGCCTGGCTCATAAGTACCAGAACAGACTCGCATAAATGCAATTCGATCTCTGTGAGCTGGATCCATATTTGCTTGAATCTTAAATACAAAACCTGTGAGTTTTTCTTCCTTAGGCTCAACAATGCGACCGGTCGTTACTCTTGGCTGGGGCTCAGGGGCGTGCTCCACAAAAGCATGGAGAAGTTCCCTTACACCAATGTTGTGGATCGCAGAACCGAAAAAAACGGGAGTTTGTTCACCTTTAAGATACAAAGATCGTTCAAAAATTGGGCTGGCGCCCCGAACAATCTCAACTTCTTCCATTAAGGTGTCAGCATCAGGTCCAATTTCTTTTTTGCTATCAAAAATATCAAGGCATACTATTTCTGAAATACGGCTACGATCCCCACGCCGATACAAATAAGCATGATCTTCTAGAAAATGAAGGACTCCACGAAATGTGCGCCCCATTCCAATCGGCCAGGTAACCGGTGCACATTTGATACCGAGCACCGTTTCAATTTCATCAATAAGCTCGATGGGTTCGCGCCCATCCCTATCTGCTTTATTAATGAACGTCATGATCGGTGTTTTGCGCAGTCGGCAAACTTCCATCAATTTAATTGTTCTCTCTTCAATACCCTTAGCTGCATCTATGACCATGAGTGCGCTATCAACAGCCGTCAGTGTCCGATATGTGTCTTCAGAAAAATCTTCATGCCCTGGGGTATCAAGTAAATTGATAACCCTTCCTTCATAGGCAAACTGCATTACTGATGAAGTAACAGAAATACCTCGCTCCTGCTCAAGTCGCATCCAATCTGCAGTAGCATGGCGAGTAGCTTTTCGGCCCTTCACAGCACCTGCCATTTTTATGGCCCCGCCAAAAAGCAATAACTTCTCTGTAAGGGTTGTCTTGCCAGCATCCGGATGTGAAATGAT
>Ga0315336_1004184_pt1 | contig 17584 bp, 19 predicted proteins | sample ASW5metaG_FD_204512 | JGI IMG/M metagenome (GOLD analysis project Ga0315336, IMG submission 204512) | Ammonia-oxidizing marine archaeal communities from Monterey Bay, California, United States - ASW #5 | ecosystem: Environmental > Aquatic > Marine > Intertidal zone | place: USA: California... | reverse complement strand
TAATGAATATATAGCTAATAATTATAGCTAAGGCTACACTATTTCTTAGTGAATAATAAAAAAAATTACTGTATGAAGGTTTAATGTCTTTTTCTAAAGTAAGAAATGCTCATAAAACTGAAAATACCGAAGATTATCTTGAACTAATAGCTGATTTATTAAATCAACGGGGAGAAGCTAGAATAGTGGATATCGCTAATAAACTCAATATAGCTCAAGCAACAGCTAACAAAACCGTTAAGCGTTTGCAAATACAGGGCTATATCCAAAGAGAACCTTATCGTTCAATTTTCTTAACTGTCAAAGGGCAAAAGGTTGCAAGTCAATCAAAAAAAAGACATAAGATAGTATATGCCTTCCTTATAAAGATGGGTTTGGATAGAAAAACAGCAGAAATAGACTCTGAAGGAATAGAACATCACGTAAGTGAAAAAACCTTAAAAAAAATGCATATATTTAATAAAAAAAATTAATTATATTTTTTTAAAATTAGAATAATTCTAATAAGTTTAATTTTTTTAGGAATTATAATCATTATAATTTTGTTATTTTATTAAATAATTTTTTATATAATTCTCAGTGCTGAAATAAAAAACTAAGTTAATAAGCAAAAAACTTCTATCCCAGGATAATTATTTTCACAGTCTAAAATAAAATTTATTAAAGTAAGAGAAAAAATGAAAAGATATTTGTTATATTTAATAACCGTATTATTAATTATTATTGGATTGCCTCTGCAAAGTTTTGCAAAAGAAGAAGTAAATGTTTACTCATACAGACAGCCAATTTTAATAAATCCATTTTTTGATGAATTTACTAAATCCACAGGTATTAAAGTAAATGTTCTTTATGCAAAAAAAGGAATGTTAGAAAGATTATTATCAGAGGGCGCTAATACGCCTGCAGATTTAGTTTTAACGGTAGATATTGCTCGATTAAGTCAATTTGTTAAAGAAGATGTTTTTACTCCAATTGAATCTGTTGTGTTACAAAAAAATATTCCTTCATATTTAAAAGATAGCAAAAACCGATGGTTTGCTCTTTCAAAAAGAGCACGTATTGTTGTGGCTTCAAAAGATAGAGTAATGCCAGATACGATCAAAAGAATAGAGGATTTATCTGACACTAGATGGAAAGGTAAAATTTGTACACGCAAAGGAAGTCATGATTATAATAGATCTTTATTAGCATCTATTTTAGCAGCAAATGGTGAAAAAGTAGCAGAAGATTGGGCGAAAAATCTTGTTTCAAACTTAGCACGTAAACCTGAAGGTAATGATAGAGCTCAAGCGAAAGCAATATACGAAGGTGTTTGTGATATTGCGATAATGAATACGTATTACTATGGTAAAATGAAATTTAATGAAAAAGATACTGAGCAAAAAAAATGGGCTGAATCAATTAATATTATTTTTACAAATCAAAATGACAGAGGAAACCACATTAATGTTTCTGGTGGGGGTGTAGTCAAATATTCCAAAAATAAAGAAAACGCTATTGCTCTTCTTGAATTTTTAACTCAACCTAAAGCGCAAGCATTGTATTCTTCTATGAATTATGAATACCCCGTTAATCCTGGCGTTTCTCTAAGTAATGAGCTTAAATTATGGGGAGAATTTAAAGAAGATAATCTACCAATTGAAAAATTATCAGAACTTATGCCAACTGCTCAAAAAATTATTGATAGAGTTGGATGGTAAACTATAAATCAATTATTTTGTCTAATTGGAATGCTTGGTCGCTTCCTGTAGTAATAATTGCTTTTGTAATCATTGCTCCCGTAATGGCTATTTTCTATTCTGCCTTTTTAGGGGATACTTCACTATGGCCACATTTATTTTCAACTGTATTGCCACGTTATATTTCTAATACTCTTAAACTTATGTTAGGCGTTGGTTGTCTAAGTCTTATTTTTGGTGTTTCCACTGCTTGGATAGTTACACGGTATATTTTTCCAGGAAAACAAATTTTAGAATGGGCATTATTACTTCCTGCAGCAGTGCCATCTTACATAATCGCTTATACATATACAGATATTTTTGAATATGCGGGACCATTTCAGGAAATGCTCCGTAATTTTTTTGGTTGGCAAAATTCTCAAGACTACTGGTTTCCTAATATACGATCAATGGGTGGTGCAATACTTGTAATGTCATCAGTTTTGTATCCATATATTTATTTAATGACGCGAGCGTCTTTTCTTACAACTCCAATTTCTTTTTTTCAAATAAGTTCTATTTATGGTCGAAATATTTTTTTATACGTTGGATTACCTTTGGCACGTCCTGGCATTGTCGCAGGTTTGGCCTTAGTTTTAATGGAAACAATATCAGACTTTGGTACAGTAGATTATTTTGCACTTGATACTCTTACCCTGGGGGTTTTTAATGTATGGCTAGGTATGAATAGCTTATCTGGGGCAGCTCAAATATCTTCAATCTTATTTATTATTGTCGTTGTGTTATTAACACTAGAATATTTAGCGAGAAGAAAACAACGCTTTCATGAAAAAAGTAGTGGACAAAATGCTATGATTGAACAAGAAATTAATGCATCAGGTAAGTTAATTTGCATTCTGATCTGTTTAATACCTCTCATCTTAGGCTTTATTATACCAGTTAGCATTTTATTAAGTTTTATTTTACAAGGTTTTGCAGTTATTAATTTTACAGAGATTATTAAGACGACACTATCAAGTATCTCCATATCTTTATCTGCAGCATGTTTTGTAATGTTTGTGTCTTTATTGATGATTGTTGTTGCTAATTATAAATCAAATTCAACCCAAAGAATTATAATTTTTTTAGCATCATGTGGTTACGCATTTCCTGGCACTATTTTGGCTGTTGGCATAGTTGTTTTTGTAGGTTGGTTGAATAGCATTATTTATTTCCATTTGAGTTATTTCACTGGAGGGTTTATAGTTTTAATGTTTGCTTATCTCATTAGGTTTTTAGCAGTAGGGAATGGGGCAATAAGATCAGGCGTATTACGTGTTCATCCTAATTTAATGGATGCTAGCAGAACAATGGGCGCGGGTTTTTTTGCAAGTTTGAGAAAAATTATAATACCTTTGATTTATACCAATATATTGGTTGGAGGAATATTAGTTTTTGTTGATATTCTAAAAGAATTACCCATTACACTTTTACTTCGACCTTTTAATTTTGAAACATTGGCTACATATGTGTATCAATATGCTTCAGATGAAATGTTAGAAGAATCTTCTTTTGCAGCAATTATAATTATTATAGCCGGTTTGGGTCCAGTAGTTTTTTTAAATTCAACAATAAAAAAAATTACTAAAAAAAAAGAAAGCAACCTACTTATTAATTAAGCTGGAAAAATAAAAGTTTGTGCAACATCTATTTCTATACCTACTGCCGTAGATTGTTTAGGCATGAAAGATGGTGGCATATGACTATGTACATGAATAATTTCGTTATTTTCATTTAAAACAGATAAATGAACAAAACTAAATGAACCCATTAATTTAGATGTAACTACTGTTCCCTTTATTCCGTTAACAGGTGTCTGTTCTTGTATTAAGTTAATTCCTTGAGGGCGGACATGAATTTCAACCTCTTTAGATTCTAAACTTTTGTGAGTTTGAATATTGCCTATTGGTGTTTGAACTTCCGCGTTTTTTACAATACCTTTAAATTTATTTGTTTCACCAAAAAAACCTGCAACATATGAATTAACAGGGCAGTTATACAATTCACTTGGAGTGCCAAACTGTACGATCTCACCATTTTTTTGCATAATATATATCTGATTAGATATAAACATCGCTTCAAATGGATCGTGAGTTACTATTATAACAGACATGTTTGATTTTTGAAGTAAGTGCAATGTATCATCTCTAATTTCTTCTTTTAGGCTAAGATCTAAACTAGAAAAAGGCTCATCAAGAAGTAATAAGTCAGGTTGAGAAATAATTGACCTAGCCAAAGCCACACGCTGTTGCTCCCCACCACTTAGTTCATGAGGATATTTTTGAAGAGAATTAGGTAATTTAATTATCTGAATGATATCATCAATATCATGTTTTAATATTTTATTATCATTAATTGCAAAATTAAGATTTTCCTTAACAGTCAAGTGCGGAAACAAAGCATAATCCTGAAATAAAAAGCCAATTTTTCTTTTTTCAGTTTGAAGATGATAATTATTAGAACTTACAATTATATTATTTAATAATATATTTCCTGTATCAACTTTTTCCAAGCCAGCAATTAATTTAAGTAAAGTAGTTTTACCACATCCTGATGGACCAAGAATGCAGGCAATCTTATCTTTCTCTAAATTGAAATTAATATTTTTTAAAACTAATTGATTATTTATTGAGTGATTTAAATTGTTAATTTTTACAGCGAGCATTATTTATTTATTTTATAACAGGATATTTATCGGAGACAATCGGTATCCATTCTTTTATTTTAATGATACGATTATCAGGTGAAGGATGTGTGCTCAAAAATTCTACAGGCCCCTTTCCACCCATATCCTCCTTCATTCTTTCCCAGACTTTATAGGACTCAGCTGTATTGTACCCCGCAATACTCATAAAAATTAATCCTAAATAATCTGCTTCAGATTCCTGACTTCGACTAAATGGGAGTTCCAATCCAACCTGCCGCAACTGACTATAAAGATCACGAGAATACCCTGTTAGACTAGTACCTAACACTAATCGTTCAAATGCATAAGTACCAGCATCCATTAGGATGCTTCTACTAGCTCTTTCGGCAGAATGCCTTGCAACAGCATGAGCAATTTCATGACCCATAATTGACGCAATACCATCATCATTTTTTGCAATAGGCAGAATACCTGAATAAACTGCTATTTTTCCTCCAGGCATACACCATGCATTTTTTGTTTGATCATCATCGACAAGCACAAATTCCCATTGAAAGTTTGCAGTGGGATTACTCTCACCTTTATTTGTATAATAAGCATTTATAGCATCTCTGATTTTGTAACCAATTTTTACAATATTATTGTACTCTGAGGTTCCTGTGATTAATTTAGATTGCGACTTAAAATTATCATAGGCCTGGAAAGTTTTAGAATATAAAAAATCATCACTTAATATATTAAATTGTTGTCTTTCTGACAAAGCAACTTCCGTACAAGAAGGAAGAAGCAAAGCAGAGCCACATGTACAACCGACAGCATATATGAATTTTCTTCTGGAAAAATTGTATAAATTTGACATTTACTATTTAAAATATAAAAAAAATTCGATGAATACAACACAACATTTATTAAAAGCAGAAATCCATGTTCATTTAGAGGCCACTATCACACCAACTCTTTGTAGAAAATTTGCTGCACGTAACAATGTTTCATTATCAGATGATATTTTTGGAAGCACTTACGCATACGCATGGACAGATTTTTATGATTTTATAAAAAAATACGATATTGTCACCTCTGTAATACATACTCCCGAAGATTATAAAGAATTAACTTATAATTATTTAAAGGAATGTTCAGAAAATAATGTTCTTTATGTTGAGGCAATGATCTCATCGGCTCATGCAAAACAAAAAGGTATGACCTATCACACATTTCTTGAAGGGGTGGTTGAGGGCGCTAAAAAAGCCGAAAAAGATTTTGGTATTATATCGAAATATATAATGAATGGTATCAGGCATTTGGGTCCATATTCTGTACAAAAAACAGCCGAGGAAGTGCTGAACAATCCTCATCCTGAATTGGTGGGTTTTGGCTTGGCTGGGGATGAACTCAATTTTCCCCCTAAGCTTTTTACAAAAACATTTGATATGTTAAAGGAGGCAAAATTTCCAATAACTGTTCATGCTGGAGAATGGGATGGGCCAGAGAGAATTCGAGATGCTATTCAATTGCTACATCCAACCAGGTTAGGACATGGTGTTAGATCAATTGAGGATCCACGCTTAGTTGAAGAATTAAAAGAAATGAATATTGTTTTAGAGATTTGCCCAACAAGCAACATAGCTACAAAAATTTATTCTAATTATGAGAATCATCCCGTTAAAAAATTATTTGAATTAGGTGTAAAAGTAACCGTTAATTCAGATGACCCACCTTTCTTTAATGCTTCCATTGCTAATGAATATGAGGTTATGGCAAAATTAGGATTGTCTAATGAAGAGTTAAGCTCTTTAACGCGAAATGCAATCCAATATTCTTTTTGTGATCAAGCTACAAGAAAACAATTGTTAGAAAAATTAAATTAAAGAAGATAACTTAACTAATGGGCGAGCGCCATAATGTGATATTATCTCAGCTGCCGCAATTGAGGCTATTCTTCCACATTCTTGAAGTTTTTTTTTATTAGCAATGCCATGAAGAAATCCGGCAGCATATAAATCCCCCGCACCTGTTGTATCTATCACTTTATCAACATTTTCAGGATTGATTTCAAAAACTTCATTTTTGTTAATAATAAGAGATCCTTTTTCTGCAAGAGTAATAACAGATATGATATTTAGTGATTTAGCATATGTTATTACATCTTCAAGTGAAGTTGATTGAATCATAGAACATATCTCTTCTTTATTTCCAAAAAGAATATCGACATTGTTTTTTATTAATTCTTGAAATGACTCTCTGTGTCGATCGACACAAAATAAATCAGATAATGTAAAAGCTATTTGCTGATTATCAGATTTACAAATATCAACCATTTTCTGCATAGCTTGTTTTGCTTTAATGTTATCCCATAAGTATCCTTCTAGATAAGCTATTTTGTGATGTTTTACTTGCTCTTCTCTAATATCATCTGGACCAATGAGAGTTCCCGCACCTAAAAAAGTACACATGGTTCGCGTACCATCTTCTTCAACAAAAATTGTACAGCATCCAGTTGATATTTCTTGTGAAGTAAATCCAAGTGGAAACTGCAAACCTTCACGAAACATATCTTTTTGTAAAAATATACCAATTTTATCTTCTTTAATTTTTCCAATAAAACTTCCACTGCCACCAAATGAAGCGATTCCAAACATTGAATTTCCAAGAGATCCTCCGCCTATCATTTCTTTAACGGTATAATTATTGTGTAAATAATTTTTTAATCCTTCATTAATTAAATTCATTGAATTACGATTAACATTATTTTTATCTACTTCTTCTTTTGTACATGGTATGATGGCATCTACCATTGCATTTCCAATACCAACCACATCCAATTTATTATTCATTGTTTACCTATATAAGTTTTTTAATTAATTTTTCGAACCTTATTTTTTGCATACAAAGGCACAAGTTGTACTAATATCACTCCAACAAAAATTGCTGAACAACCAAGAATTTTATTTACATCTAGCATTTGATTCAAGATAATCCAACCCGCTATAGTTGCAAATACTGATTCCATAGATAAAATGATTGCAGCCGGTGCGGGATCAGCCTTACTTTGAGCAAGTATTTGTAGGGTATACCCTAAACCAGCTGAAAAAACTCCAGTGTAGATTATTTCGAACCATTCATTTTTTATATTTAATAAAGTGGGATTTTCAAAAAATAGTGCCACTAAGAGGGAACATCCAAATACAATAAAATATTGGCAAAAACTGAAAGTAAAAGGACTGTAAAATTTCTTCATAAAAACATCAACAAGGATAATATGGATAGCAAAAAACAACGCAGCTACAAACAGGAGGGCATCAGAACGCTGAACTTCATATGATTGGTTAGATGATAACAAATAAGAGCCATATAGACATAATAAAACTGCAGTCCATATTATCCAGCTTAAGTGTGATTTAAAAATAAAACGTGAGATTAGAGTTACAAATGGCACATAAAGAGTGCTTAGAAAAGAGGCGTTCGAAATTTGCGATTTTAATAAAGCATATTGTTGTAACCCCATTCCTCCAAATAATGCAATACCTGTAAAAAAAACGATCAGTGACAATTTTTTATTACCTATAATTTTGGCAAAATGTTTTCTTTCCCAAATTATTACAAAAGGCAACACAGTAATCATAGCAAAGAAAAAACGAGAAAAACTAAAAGTGAAAGGGCCAATAAAATCCATTCCAGTTTTTTGCGCAACAAACGCTGTTCCCCATATCAAGGAGGCGATTAACATTAAAATATTTGCCGTTGTATGGCTCATAAATATATTTTAATTTTACTTTAGAATTTTGTTAGCTTTATCTTGATTTGACCACCATGAATCTATGACAATACCGTATAAAGGGATGATATCAGGATATTCTAGAAAATTCCAATAGGCTATACGATCAATTGCACTGTGATACAAAGGGATAACGTAATGTCCCCAAAGTAGTACGCGATCCAAGGCATGAATAGTTGTTGTTAATTCATGTCGTGTTTTAGCACCAATTAGTTTTTCAATAAGAAAATCAACGACAGGACTATCTACCCCTACATAATTTTTACTTCCTTCTTTTTTCCCAACTTCAGAGCCCCAATAAAATTGTTGTTCATTGCCTGGACTTAAACTTACTCTCCATGAATTTTTGATCATATCAAAATCATAATTGAGCATACGCGCTTGATATTGAGATGAGTCTACAGTACGCACACTCATTGTTATTCCTAAAGTTTCTAGCGTTTTTTGAAAAGCAAGAGCGAGACGCTCTACTGAGGGACTTACGATTAAAAATTCAAAAATAAATTCTTTACCATTCTTCACTAATTTACCATTTTCAATTTTCCAACCTTCTTCTTCTAATATTTTTTTTGCAATTCGTAGATTATCTCTTGGCATTCCAGATCCGTCAGAAATCGGAGGCTTATAAGTTTTGGTGAATATTTCTTCTGGCAACTGATTTTTCCATGGATTAAGCAAATCTAACTCCCCTTTAGTTGGCAAACCAGATGAGGCAAGAGGAGAATTATCAAAATAACTATCAGTTCTTGTATAAGCATTGTCATAAAGCACCTTATTGATCCATTCATGATCGTAGGCATAACTTAACGCCTCTCTTACACGAGGATTTTTAAAAATTTCTTTACGAGAATTCATAGCCAAAGCATTCATACCTGTAGGTCGATCATTTTTCATTTCTTGTAATATTACATCTCCCCTATCTACCGCAGAAAATTCATAATTAGTTTGCCAGCGTTTCGCATTATATTCACGACGGTAATCATATTCACCAACCTTAAAAGCTTCTAATAAGACACTAGAATCTTTGTAATAATCATATGTCAAATAATCAAAATTATATTGTCCTCTATTAACAGGGAGATCTTTAGCCCAATAATTTTTGACTCTTTTATAGATAATTTTTCGTCCAGGATCGACCTTATCAATATTATAAGGACCGCTTCCTATAGGAATATCAAGAAATGTTTTTGTTACATCAATTTTTTCATAATATTTCTTTGGAATAATTGGTAAAAAACCCGCAACAATTAATGGCAATTCCTTATCTTCGTTATCAACAAAAATCATTTTGATCCCACTCTTACCAATCATTTGAGTTTCAGTTATTTTGCCGTAAGTTTTTTTCTGATTGGGAGTACCTTTTGTTTGAAATGTTTGAAGACTGAACAAAACATCCTCACGAGTAATAGGACTATCATCATGAAAACGCGCTTTAGGATTTATATAAAAAGTTATAGAAGATCTGTCTTCAGGCATATCAACATATTCTGCAATTAAACCATAAAGTGTAAATGCTTCATCCCAAACACGTCGCATAAGAGTGTCATTGATGTATCCAAGACCTGCAGCTCTAGAGCCTTTAAAAGCTACTCTATTAAGATTATCAAATGATCCATAAACGCCAAAACGCAAAGTTCCGCCCTTAGGCGCATTGGAGTTTACGTAAGATAAATGGGTGAAATTGTCTTCATATTTTGGTAATCCATGCATTGCTAGTCCATGCATTTTTTGGGCAATGGCTGAATCTATATTTATTAATAAGAAAAAAATAAGTAAAAATATACGCAATAGATGATAATTCATATTTTAAATATATCTTAACATTCTTTTAAAAATTTTGCAGAAACTTTCTTTTAGTACTACAAATAACTTTAATCGATACTATATTATATATACTTTATGAAAATTTTAGGATCTGAAATTACACCTAGAAAGATATATACAAGTAGACGGCAATTTATTCAATCTACTATAGCAACATCTATAATCACTGCATTTGCTAGCGATTTATATTCAGCTCATCAAAATTCTGGGAATATATATAGTGAGCAATTGAGCGATAATGATGCCCTCAATACATATGAAGAGATTACAACTTATAATAATTTTTATGAATTTGGTACAGGCAAAAGTGATCCTTCTAATTTTTCTAATAAATTCAAACCTAGACCTTGGAGTATTAGCGTGGAAGGATTGGTTACAAAACCAGGAATGATTGATCTTGAAGATCTAATTAAAAATTTTACAATCGAAGATCGTGTTTACAGATTAAGGTGTGTTGAAGCTTGGTCTATGGTTATTCCATGGCAAGGATTTCCATTGAAAGATTTAATTAAAAAAGTTGAACCATTATCAGATGCAAAATATATTGAATTTGAAACTGTTTATAGACCTGAAGAAATGCCTGGTCAAAAACGTAAAATAATTAGTTTTTACGTTCCCTGGCCATATACTGAAGGTTTAAGATTAGATGAAGGTTTACATCCCTTAACTATTTTATCTACTGGCCTCTATGGACATGATTTGTTAAATCAAAACGGAGCACCTTTAAGACTTGTTGTTCCATGGAAGTACGGATTTAAATCAATAAAATCTATTGTAGCTATAAGATTTTTGAAAGAACAACCCAAAACTACATGGTCTTTAATTAATCCTAGTGAGTATGCATTTTATTCAAATGTTAATCCAAACGTCGATCATCCTCGTTGGACTCAAGCGACAGAAAGACGAATTGGTGAATTTTTTAGAAGGCCTACCCTAATGTTTAATGGCTATGCAGAGGAAGTATCTGATTTATATAAAGACATGGATTTAATAAAATATTACTAAACTTTATGCCACTATCAAGTAAGGTTGTTAATCAATCTAAGCCAATAATTTTATTATTGTTATTAGCCCCAAGCATGTTCTGGATTATTTTGTTAGCACAAGGCAATTTAGGCGTCAATCCCATTGATAAATTAATGGATGAATTAGGACTAATGGCACTTCGTTTAATAATAGCTACGTTATTTATTTCATCTTTGTCACAATTTAAATTGTTGCGTGCACTTCAAAATATTAGGCGCATGATTGGACTAATGGCCTTTTATTATGTATTATTTCATATGTTAACCTACATTGTTCTTGATCATTTTTTTAATTGGAAATTTATTATTAAAGATATTGTGAAAAGACCTTTTATTACTTTTGGATTTATCAATTTTATTCTTTTCCTGCCTCTTGTTTTTACCTCCAATAATGCAATGATAAAAAAACTAACTTTTAAAATTTGGAAGAAATTACATTATCTTATTTATATTATTGCTCCATTAGCAGCACTACATTTTTTTTTATTAACAAAAGCAGATAAAACTGAATCGCTAATTTACTTAGGAATTATCGTATTATTATTATTGTGGCGGTTTTATTATAAAATAATAAAAAAATTTATTTAATCTTCAGTATTTTCTACTTTTGGATTGAGCTCCATTCCTGCTGCAGAAATATTACGAGGCAGGGGAACATATTGTGATTCAATATCTGCTGGTTTTGTTCTTTTCCCGATTCTGTAAAGACCAAACAAACCTAGCAGAAGATGGACAATAAATAGGTATACAAAAAATCCGTCAGGCCCAATAACTTTCATAAATAATGAGACTGTAATTGGACCTAAAATTGCACCTATTCCAATTAGTATGTTAATTGAAGAACTAGCAGCTACTATTTCATCAGGTTGTAAATAGTCATTTGTATGAGCAACAGCTAAGGAGTGCATTGGCAAGCTCATTCCTGCATAAAAGGCTAAAATTATAAAAAATACTGCTAGAGATAAATACGAAGAAATGAGAATAAATATAGATAAAACAGAAGCTATCAAAGTTACACTGACGAGAATTATACGACGATCTATACGATCAGAAAGAAAACCAACTGGCCATTGGAAAATTGCACCAAAAGAACTAACTAGGACCATAAAAATAGAAATTTCAAAAGTACTTAACCCTTTTGTAATAGCGTAAACTGCTCCATACCCAAATATTACACCATGTGCGAGACCAATAAAAAATGCCCCTACAAATCCAAGTGGAGAAATAACAAACAACTCTTTTAATGCAAGACGTTTGGGATTATCGAACTTTGGTGCTTCAGTAATTGATAAAAGAATTGGTAATAAAGCAAAGGATAGAAGAATGGACACTAAAATAAAAAGATCAACTTTAGCAGGATCACTCAGATTTAATAAAAGCTGTCCTAATCCAACAAAAGAAAAGGTAACAATCATATAAATGGATAAAATTTTACCGCGTGTTTCATTAGTTGATTTATCATTAAGCCAACTTTCCATAATAACATAGATCCCAGCTAAACTTATGCCAGTTAATATACGAATACAAAACCAAGCTAAGGGGTTAAGCAAAACAGAATGTAAGAGGATGGCTATAGAGGCTAGTGAAGCAAGGGCAGCAAATACTCTAATATGACCAACGCGTTTTAGAAGAATAGGGATAATGATCGAACCACTTAAATAACCTACATAATATCCTGCAACAATAATACCAGTTGAAATATAACTAAATCCTTCTACTATAGCTCTTACCCCGATGAGTGTTCCTTGCAATCCATGAGCTAAACATATAATTGCAAATCCAAAAAATAGAGTCCAGGTTTTAGAAAATACAGCAATCATTTAAATTATAGAATTATATTTGGGTTGGATTAAGTTGTATTCAAAAAAAGGTAAATTAATATTCTTCTTCGCTTTCCTCAGTTGGTTTAATGCCGACATCAACAGCAGGGTCAATATCCGAAGAATCTTCAATTAAAACAGTATCATCCTCTACTGCGTCTTCATTTGAGTCTATATCAAGATTTTCAATATCCAATTCGTCATCCTTTTCTTTGCGGATAGGTGGAATAGGATTAGCTAAAGGAGCAGCGTTTGTACTTCCAGGTTTACGACCCCTTCTTGGTCTAGACATTGTAGTGACTTCAATTTCTTTTCTACACTCAGGACACTCCAATTCGGTTCTTCCTAAATCGTAGTATTGTTTACTACAAAGTGGGCAAATTCTTTTTAAACCCCAAGCTTCTTTATACATTTTTAATCTTGATCCTTTATATTCTTTATATAAGTCTTACCACAATAACCACATACAATTTTATTAGATTGATCAAAGGTGTAATAAACTGCGGGATGTCCTAACTCATCTTGCCCCCCATCGCAACAGATAGTTTCAGTATTTGGATCAACCATTACTTCATCATCATTCATCAATTAAAACTAATAGAAAATTTTATATTCAATGTCTAGAGGTTTTCTAAGCTCTTTTAAGTGTTAATAATCTTAGTTAATTTGAAAGTAAACAATTGTAATACCAATGATAACTAAAACTGCTGGAAGTATTCTTCCTTTTGCTTTTTTCTCTTTTAAAATAAAAAGTCCCATTAGTGTGGCGAGCAAAATACTTGTTTCACGAATAGAGGACACATAAGCAATTTCTAAATATTGCATTGACCACACAACTATTCCATAACTTAATATAGCTAAAATACCTGCAGGAACTCCCCAGGAAATAATTTTTATATTTAGATTGGAAAGCAATCTTTCCTTAGAAAATATAGATATTAGAAGCAATGGAATGCCATTCAATAACAATAACCAAAAAAGGAAACTAAATTTATTTTCACTCAAACGCACACCTACTCCATCTACTATTGTATAAATTGTTATGAGGAAAGCAGTACTCACAGCTAATATGAAAGCACTGAAATTGAATTTAAGATTTTTACTATAAGAAATTAAAAAAATTCCTATACATACGGTTGATATTCCAACAAAACCTAATAATGAAATATGTTCTTGTAAGATAATTAATGTTAAAATGACAATTAGCAGTGAGGATCCACCTCTGGCAATAGGATAAACAAAAGACAAATCACCAAATTTATAAGAATAAATTACACTTAGTCGATAAAATCCATGCAATATGACACTTGCAACAATAAAGTACCATATTTCTAAAGAAGGGAAAGGAACAAAAAAAACTAGAGGCGTAAAAACAATAATTTCAACAATGCAAGTCATTCCCATAATACTAAAAGATTTATGGTGCTTAACAATTGTACTCCACCCAGCATGGCAAAAGGCCGCAAATAAAATTAATAAGAAAACAACTGAAGTATTCAAAATATTAAGTTGTAAAGTTTCTAATAATTAAGATATAAAATTTATGGTCTTTCCCCTCGAGCTAGACGTTGGTTTACATCTTCAACAACTGGTTCAATATCCGCAATACTATCTATCACGTAATGAGCCCCTGCTTTTTCAAGCAAGTCATGTGTTTTTGCTTTTCGTTTCACGATTTCTTCATCTGACAATTTTTCTCCATCTTCGGGTGTATCTACATACATATAATTTGAATATCTTGTAACCCCGACTCCCCAACAACCAGCATTGACAGCCTCACCAACACCTGAAATTGTATCATCAACTTTGATGACTGAATGAATAGGAGTAATATTTAACATATCTAAATTTTTAAAGACCATGTGAGGAGATGGACGAGCACCATTAGTTACTTCATCTCCAGCTACAGAAGCATCTGGTTTGTAACCTTGTTTAGCCGCATCTTCTTCTAGTATATCAACCATTACACGGACAAATCCAGTTGTACTTCCGAGCTTAATCCCTTGTTTTTGTAAACGTTGTGTAACCTCAGCTACTCCAGGTAGGAGAGTTGTGTATTTTCTCAAACAATCAAGTTGCAAAGGTACAAAATCTGCAAACATTCGATCAACATCACTTTGATCAGGATATTTGCCATGAACATCCTTCCATCGTTCTTTGATTTCGTTAACTTCTGTTAGTGCCTTAATATGAAGATCTTTTCGCAAGCCCATTGGACCACGAGCTTCAATCATAGAAATTTCTACATTTTGTCTTTTAAAAACTTCAACAAAAACCACTGCAGGAGCAACAACATAGGCATCAGCCGTAGTACCGCTCCAATCAAGAATGATAGCTTGTACTTTTCCTCGATATCTTTTTTCCTCAACATATTTATTCATTAATATTTCTCCTTATAAATTTATCACCTTTATACACAATAAAAAATTGAATTTAATTACTAGATGGTGCGACAGATTCCGTTTCATTTATTGAAACATTATACAATTCTAATGTAGTTTGAAAGTGAATATCGTTTGATTTTATAAAAAAAAGGATAACTAAGTTTAACCAATTATGTTTGAAACTAAAAACAGCATGCTTAGAATTATTGTAATCGGAGGAGAAGCTTTAACAACCCGTAGCCTAATGGCCGAAGATGTAGTTAATAAACCTGGTAATAAATTTGATATTAATATTTGATGCTCTTCTCATATAACATTTTTATTAAATTAATTTTTCTTTTTTATGCTTAGATAGAAACTTTAAAATATAGATAAGATTTAAATTCTTCTAGTAGATCAATGCTTACACGTGCATGAACTTTTCCTTGTTTGCCTCTAAAGGTCGCTCTTTCTTTTGTAGGAAATACTCCTTCGTGCCATATATCGGGGTGTATATATAAACCTTGAGAACCATTAAAATAAAATGCTTTAAAATCATTTAGTTGAATGCCATCACCTGGAAGAGCCAGGGGAGAAATAAATGGTTTATTGTCCTCAGGAAAAAACAATTGTCCCCCGTCTGGATGGTAATTTACGTGCCAAATATATATTTGTTCAGGGTCTTCTGAAGTTAAATTATTACTAGAATCGTCTGGATCAGAGCTATAGCCAAGCAAGTATCTTCCGTCTTTGTCATATTCACTTTTGTGTTCTACAGCATTATTTTTGCCATATAAAATGTTTTCCTCCCACCATGTTTCAAATGGACCCTCAGTTGTCCCACCTTCATTACCAGTACCTTCTTCAATATTTCTCCAACCCTGTTTAGGCCACTTTACAATTTCAATTTCGCATTGATCAAAATCATTAACTAAATAACCATATCCCTTAAGATTTTGGTTTGTTGCCTCAATGAGTGGAATTTCAATTTTATTATTAGAAGGCATATATTTTAATTTATTTGTATTTTTAATTCCTTTATGGTTTCTTTAATAGCTTTAAGAACATTATACATGTCATTTGATGTTAAATTCCCAATGCATCCAATTCGAAATGTATTAGCAATTGTCAGTTTTCCTGGATAAATTAAAAAACCTTTTTTACTTAAAGCATCATAGAATTGATCAAATTTAAAATTTGCATTTTGAGGCTGCATGAATGTAATAATTATAGGAGCCTGAAGGTCATCAGATAATAGTTGTTGAAAGCCTAATTCTTTCATACCATCACATATAATTTTGCAGTTATTAGAGTATCTTTTGAGTCGACCGACTAACCCCCCCTCTTTTTTATGTTCTTGAATTGCTTGATGAAAAGCTGCTAGCACATGCGTGGGAGGGGTAAATCTCCACTGCTTATTTTTCTCCATTGCTTGCCATTGATCAAATAGGTCTAAACTAAGTGAGTGACAATTTCCTTTGGCATTTTTAATTACTTCATTTTTTACTAAAATAAATCCTACCCCTGGAACTCCTTCTAAACACTTATTAGAAGATGCAGCTACAGCATCAAATTTTGTTTCTTTACTACTTAATGGAAGACTCCCAAAGGCACTCATAGCATCAATAAAAAGTGATAATTTTTTTCTTTCTACTAAATCAGAAATATCTTGGATAGGATTTAGAATACCCGAAGTTGTTTCGCAGTAAACTACGAAAACATGAGTTAAATCCTTGTCCCCATCTATAATTTTTTCAATTTGAATTAGATTATGTTGTTCGTGCTCTGCTACTTCATAGTCAATACAATTTCTATTAAGATAGGAGCACATCTTTTTCATTCTGTGGCCATAAGCTCCATTAATTAAAATTAATATTTTTGCATTTTTAGGAGTTAGAGAGCCAATCATGGATTCAACAGCGAATGTCCCACTTCCTTGCATTGGAACACATTGATAATTATCTTGTCCTTCAATAAGTCTTACAAGTGATTCACGTATAGAATGATTGAGTTCAATAAATTTTTGATCCCGCGATCCCCAATCATGAAGCATTGCCTCTTTAGTGAATAGCGATGTAGTGAGGGGCCCAGGTGTTAATAATTTTTTATCCATCAGAAAATCTTGGATTATTATCAGTGGATAGGAGTATTGTCATAAATATTATTTAATTCCGTATTTATTTTTTAATTTATTACTTCCAGCTTTGATTATTCTATCAGCAATAATAGATATAAAGGCTACACAAAGACCTGCAATCAAGCCTCTTCCAATATCAGCTTTAGTAAGACCTATATACACTTCTTGTCCAAGGTCCCTAGTACCCACTAATGCTGTAATTACAAGCATTGAGAGAGCTAACATAATTGTTTGGTTAATGCCCAATAAGATTTCAGGTATGGCTAAAGGAAGTT
>Ga0315336_1004183_pt1 | contig 17588 bp, 10 predicted proteins | sample ASW5metaG_FD_204512 | JGI IMG/M metagenome (GOLD analysis project Ga0315336, IMG submission 204512) | Ammonia-oxidizing marine archaeal communities from Monterey Bay, California, United States - ASW #5 | ecosystem: Environmental > Aquatic > Marine > Intertidal zone | place: USA: California... | reverse complement strand
TGAATTCGCCTGACTTCTTGGAGAACCAAAAGGCCTTGCCGGTGTGTCCCGCCATCGAGATGGCGCCGCGGTCTTTCACCGAAACGCCGAAGACCTTCGATTGCCCTCCCTGCATCAGCGTCAGCTCATCGCTGAATGTCGAAACCAGAATGCGCGTCGGCGAGCGTCCGTTCGATCTCGCGGTCCTTTGCGTGGGATCGATTTCGGTCTTCTTGTCGACCCCTGCCCCTTTGCTGAGCATCGGGTAGCGGGCATCTTCGACGTTGTAGGTCAACTCGCCGCTGACCCGGTCCAGCCAGACGTTTCCGACCATGCCATGGACGGAAGGGTCTGCCCCGGTCGCAAGCGTCGTGTGTCCCACGATGGTTTCCGTGTTGGCGTGGCGGTGGTGGGCGTTGGTGTAGACAGTGCCGGTATCCAGCAGGTAACGAAATCCCCCTTCATTGAGGCGATCATGGTAGCGCGCCACTAAATCGCCGCGCAGCTGATCAACGGTGATCTGCAATATGAGCCAGGGCTCGGTGCGTTCCCGCGCGGTTCCTGGTGCTACAAAACCAGTTGCGAGGATCGCCAGCGCGGCGAATAATATCAACGACACTCGTAAACACCTTGCCACCACGGTCGCCTCCGAGATCAAGATCAGATGGACGATTATTGTCCTGTTTCGTGGTCAAATGTCGGGAACCGGCCCGCGCCGTGGGTAACGAAGCGGGCCGGACGTCATGGCGCTTCGGCTATTGTGAGCCGAATGATTGTTGTAGCTTCTCCATCGCATTTAGGACAGTGAAGCTTGGTGCCTCCTGGCGCGGCGGGAATTCCTTGAAGGTTTGCAGGAAATTACCCACGTAGGCCTGAGCGGGTACTAGCAGGAACACACGGTCGAGCATCCAGTCATAGTATGTATTCGACGTGGAATAGGCGCGTTCATAGGGGTCGCGGCGAAGGTTGAAGATCAACGGTATGCGCAGTGGCGTCCACGGCTCAATCCACGCACGAAGGGTGGCTTCTGCCTTCTGCTCCATGAAAAGTGCCTTCCAGTCGTTATAGCGCAGCGCCGTGAGATCACCATCATCGGAGAAGTAGAAAATTTCCTTGCGCGGGCCTTCTTTCGCGTTTCCCGTCAGATACGGCAGAAAGTTGTAGCCGTCGAGATGGACATTGTAGGTGCGTCCGATCGCTTTCACACCGCCCTTCTTCAGTTTAGGTTTGATGTCGGCGTCGCCCGCAGCGGCCAGCAAAGTGGGCAGCCAGTCCATGTGGTGCATGATCTCGTTAGAAACTTGACCGGCCTTAATCTTGCCGGGCCACCGTATCATGGAGGGCACCCGCCAACCGCCTTCCCAGTTGGTGTTTTTCTCACCGCGGAAGGGGGTCATTCCGGCATCTGGCCAGGTATTCATGTGGACGCCGTTATCGGTTGAATAGTGCACAATAGTGTTGTCGGCGATGCCGAGCTCGTCGAGCTTCTTGAGCAGCTCACCAACATGCATGTCATGCTCGATCATGCCGTCCGCATACTCATCCTGGCCGGAAATGCCGCGCAGCTCTTTCTTCACGTGGGTCCGGAAATGCATACGCGTCCCGTTCCACCACACGAAAAAGGGCTTTCCTTGTGCATGCGCGCGATCGATGAAGTCGAGGGTGGCGGCCACTGTCTCATCGTCGACCGTCTCCATACGCTTCTTGGTCAACGGGCCGGTGTCCTCAATTTTGCCATCGGCTGAGGATTTTATGACGCCGCGCGGTCCAAAGCGTTCCCTAAACTTCGGATTCTTGGGATAATCCTCATTTTCGGGCTCTTCCTCGGCGTTGAGGTGATAGAGGTTGCCGAAAAACTCGTCGAAACCGTGATTGGTCGGCAGATGCTCGTCCTTGTCGCCGAGGTGGTTCTTGCCGAACTGGCCTGTTACATAACCTTGTGCCTTGAGCAGGCCGGCAATGGTCGGGTCCTCTTCTCGCATGCCCGACTCGAAGCCTGGGAGCCCGACCTTCGAGAGGCCGGTGCGGTATACGCTTTGGCCCATGATGTAGGATGACCGGCCTGCGGTGCAGGACTGCTCACCGTAATAATCGGTAAAGACCATGCCCTCCCTGGCAATCCGGTCGATGTTCGGCGTGCGATAGCCGACCAGGCCCATGGTATAGGCACTGATGTTGCTCTGGCCGATGTCATCTCCCCAAATGACGAGAATGTTGGGTTTCTTTTCTTGCGCGTGTACTGGCAACGCGGCCCCAACCACCCCAAGATTAACAAGACACGCTATGGACCAAAGCAACAGCACCAAGGATTTCTGTTTCATACGTTCCTCACACAACATCGATCTCTGCGCCGGAACCGAGCTGGACCAGCGATTTCACACAAGAGCAATTATACTTTACGCTGTCCAGGGCCAAAGCTCAGTTTCTTCTAATGGGTGCGGAAGTGGCCGGCGCGCCGGTATGTGCACTCTCGCTTTCACTTGCTGACTAACGACAGCTCACTCATACGGGAATTGAACCGCGCCGAACCAAATTGGCGGTCGCGTGCCTCAAAGACTATTGATTCTGGGAAAATCTGAATTATGTTGGTCGTTCTATGCGATGGCTCTCAAAAGGGATCAGTATGCCTAATGTTCCCCGGTGCTCCAGGAATCGATCAGCGAATTTGCCGGTTCTGGCGGCATCAGTCACCGTCCTTTTACTAGCCGCCTGTCAGGATCAGGAAAAGGCGACAATTAAAGAGGTAGTGCGTCCCGTCGTTACAATGGTGGTCGCGGATGCGGAACGCATGCGAACCGACGTCTATCCTGGTCGGGCCAAGGCGACCCGGGAAGTCAATATAGGTTTTGAGGTGCCCGGTAAACTCCTTGAGCGGTCGGTGGATGTCGGCGACACGGTAAAGGAGGGCGATATTCTCGGCACGTTGGAACCCGATCGCTACGACGCTGATGTCAAACGTTTTGAAGGCGAAAAAGCGGCACTTGACGCGACCTTGACCAACGCTGTTACCGAGCTTAAACGCCGCGAGTATCTTCTGAAAAAAGGTCATGTGGCGCAAGCCCGCGTCGATAACCAGATTATGATTGTCCGCGCGGCAAAGGCCAAGATCCGGGCCGTTCAAGCGGTGATAGACCGGGCCAATGTCGACCTGTCCTATACGGTTTTGAAAGCGCCGTTCGCCGGGACGATTTCTAATGTTTTCGTGGAGAGTTTTCAAAACGTGTTGGCCAAACAGCCAGTTGTTCGGTTGCTCGACACCTCGAGGATTGAAATGGAAGTCGCCGTGCCTGAGGGCTTAATCGGGCTGGCCAGCTACGTCACTGACATCACTGTGCGCTTTCCGAGCCTGCCTGGTATCGACATTCCGGCGCAGATCAAGGAAGTAGGCAACGAAGCGTCGGCCACAACCCGCACCTATCCAGTGACGATCCTGTTGGACCAACCGGACGGGGCAGAAATCAGACCGGGTATGGCCGGTCAGGTGACGGCGCGGGTCGACTTGCCGAGCGATCTCGCTGAGCGAGGCATCGAGGTGCCGGCCGGCGCCGTGTTTTCGCCAGAGAAATCGACGCCGGATCAGGTGTTTGTCTGGATTGTCGACGAACAAGGCACGACCGTGTCGCGGCGCGCGATCACGGTCGCGGGTTTGAGCGATCGGGGCCTTCGCGTCACCGGGCTTAAGCCCGGCGAACGGATCGTGATCGCCGGCGTGAGCTATTTAGCCGAAGGTCAAAAAGTTCGGATTTCCCAAAACTAAAATCACGCACAGATTGATGGTGAGAAGCCGATGCCGTTGCCGCAGTTCTCGGTCGACAAGAAAGTCGTTAGCTATTTCGTGATTTTCCTGATTCTGGTGGTCGGCACTGCCAGCTATTTTCAACTTGGTCAGTTGGAGGACCCAGACTTCACGGTAAAGACGGCGCTCGTCGTCACGCAATATCCGGGCGCTAGTCCGAAAGAGGTAGAACTCGAAGTCACCGACCGGATCGAGACGGCGATCCAGGAAATGCCGCAGCTGCGCTTCCTTACATCTTATTCCCACGCCGGTCTGTCGATCGTCAAAGTCGAGATCAAGCAGGAATATTGGGCCGATAGGCTACCCCAAGTCTGGGATCAAATGCGCAGCAAGATCCGTGACATGCGGGCGTCGTTCCCGCCCGGCGTGCTGGCACCCAACGTCATCGATGATTTCAGCTTCGTTTATGGGTTTGTATTGGCAGTGACTGGCGAGGGCTTCACCTACGCGCAACTGGAAGAGTACGTCAAAGCTATCAAGAAAGAGCTCAGCTTGGTCGCAGGGGTAGCCCGGGTGGAAACCTGGGGCTTGCAGCCAAAGGTGATCTATCTCGACGCATCAGAACAGAAACTGCTTGAGCTCGGTGTGACACCCGAGGATTTCCTGGCGACCTTGACCATCCAGAACTTGGTGGTGCAAGCCGGCGCCGTGGAAATCGGCGATCGTCGGCTGCGCATCGCGCCGACAGGACAATTCGGCCAGCCCGAAGACATCGGTGAGCTGAAAATCCGCCCCAGCCTGGCAGACAAATTTGCCAACGTGGCAGTCGATGCGTCGCAACAGCGATCCAGGCCGACCGACCGAGGTTCGGACTTGATCGCCTTGAAAGACGTCGTTGATGTCCGGCGTGGCTATCTCGAGCCGGCGATCTCAAAAATGCGGTTTGACGGTCGCCCGGCGATCGGTCTAGCGATCGCCAACTTGACCGGTGGTAACATCGTCGATACCGGCAAGAATCTTGACGCGGCTTTGAGCATGATTGCGGCAGAACTGCCGGTCGGCATCGAGATGCATCGGATCGCATGGCAAAGCGACCTGGTGACGACGGCGATCAGCGATTTCATGATCAATCTCGCCGAAGCGGTGCTGATCGTGTTGGTGGTGCTGACCATAGCGATGGGTTGGCGCATGGGTATCATCATCGGCGGCGCGCTGATCCTGACGATACTGGGCACTTTCATCGTCATGGCGGCGATGGAGATCAATCTGCAGCGGGTGTCGCTCGGCGCCCTGATCATCGCGCTCGGCATGATGGTCGACAATGCGATCGTCGTGGCTGACGGCATGGTCGTCCGCCTACGCAAGGGCATGGATCGGGTCAGCGCCGCGGTCGAGGCGGCGACCCAGCCGGCTTGGCCACTATTGGGCGCCACGGTCATCGCAGTGATGGCGTTCTATCCGATTTATTCGGCGACGGCGGATGCGGGTGAATATGCCGGCTCCCTGTTTGTCGTCGTCGGTATTTCGCTGCTGCTGAGTTGGTTCATCGCGATGACCATCACACCGGTCATGTGCATCGATCTGGTTGCCGATCAAAAGGACGCCAAGGATACTGCCGACGAATACGGCGGCGGCGTGTTTAGGGCTTTTCGGAGCACGCTAGAAGCAGCGCTTCGTTTTCGCTGGTTGACGCTCGCCACGATGGTCGGTTTGTTGGCGGTCTCGGTCTACGGTTTTCAATTCGTCGACCGACTGTTCTTTACCGATGCGACGCGCAGCCAGTTCATGATCGATGTCTGGGCGCCGGAGGGGACGCGGATCCAAGACACTGCAGTGTTGTTAGAACCAGTCGAAGCGAAGTTGAACGGCGACGACCGGGTCGCCGGCGTCGCCAGTTTCATCGGTGCCGGGGGGCCAAGGTTTTACCTGCCGCTTGACCCGGAACTGCCCTACGCGAGTTATGCGCAAATGGTGGTCAACACCCAAAGTTTGGGCGACGTCGACGGCCTGATTGCTGATCTGAAGCCGTGGCTTGAGGAAACCTTGCCCAAGGCGCTAGTGCGGGTCCGCAAATACACTGCCGGGCCCGGCAATAACTGGCCATTTGAGGCGCGCTTCAGCGGTCCGGCGAATGCGGATCCCAATGTGCTGAGGGCACTCGCCGACCAGGGTATGACGATCTTGCGCGCTTCACCGCATGCCAAGGATGTCCGTACCGACATGCGCCAAAGGGTGCCGAAGGTGGTGCCCGAATACAATCAGGTGACCGGTCTGTGGACGGCAACATCACGGAGCGACATCGCCAGTGCTACGCGGTTCGCCTATGATGGATTGCCGGTCGGTCAATACCGTGAGGGTGACGATCTCTACCCAATCATCCTCAGGCGGGTCGAAGCAGAACGCCGCCAGTTTGCCGGTAACTTCGACCTGGTGCAGGTGCGCCCCGCGCTATCGGTCCGGAATTTACCGCTGGCGGCGGTCACCGACGGCGTCCACGTGGAACTGGAAGACCCGACCATCGTGCGCTGGAACCGGCGCCGGGCGGTTACTGTGCAGGCGTCACCCGACGGCGTCACCTTCCCGGCCTTGCTAGAGACGGTGAGAGCGGAGTTTGAATCCATCGATCTGCCGCCGGGCTATCGCCTGGAATGGCGCGGCGAACAATTCAGCACGAGCGACAGCCAGAATTCGTTGAAACCCGGTGCGGCGCCGGCAGCGGTCATCATGATTTTCGTGATCGTCGCCCTTTTCAACGCCATTCGGCCCGCTCTGATCATCTTGATGGTGATCCCCTTCTCATTGATCGGGGTGACCGCCGGGCTGCTCAGTTTCAGCCAGCCATTTTCCTTCATGGCGCTGCTCGGCGCCATGAGTCTGGCCGGCATGATGATCAAGAACTCGATCGTGCTGTTGGACGAGATCGATATAAAACTCGCCGCCGGCCAAACGCCGTACGATTCCGTTGTCGGTGCGGCGATGTCCCGGCTCAGGCCAGTGGCGCTAGCCGCGGCAACGACGGTATTGGGCGTGTTGCCGCTGGTGCAGGATATCTTCTGGGTCGCCATGGCAATCACGATTGCCGCCGGCCTCGCGTTCGGCACCATACTTACCATGGTGCTGGTGCCGATCATCTATGCCATTTTCTATCGGGTGCGAGCGCCGGGTTAGTCGGTCAGGGGAGGGTTGTTTTGCTGACAGGCGACGCTTTGCAACATGACAAGCTCAAAAACCCTATCGCCGTGCGATTGGAAAGAAGTTGGCGAGAGTAGGGCACGGCATAATTTCCCTGAAACGATACAACAGTCCGTACCTGCTATCCGTCCTGATCTTTGTCATTCTTCTGTCTCCCCTGCTTGAGGGGACGCGCCTCGGACATTTCGCAATCGATTCACTCTAGTCTCTGCTTTTGCTTGCGGTAGTGAATGCCGCCAGCGACAGTCGCCGCCTACGGCTCCTGTTATTGACGCTTGCCGTTCTCACCATTGTGCTGCTTTGGACAAGTGTAGAGGATCAATCGACCTTTGTACGAATTGGCGGGTTATCGCTTTTTGTCATACTCAACACGGTGACCATTGTTCGGGTGCTGTGGCGCGTCTTGTTGGCTCCTGATGTTACGTTTGATATACTTTGCGCCAGCATTGCTCTCTACCTTCTGATTGGCACTACATGGACGCTGTCCTACATTGTCCTGGATATCTTGAATCCCGACGCGTTCAAGCTCATTTCCATGACCGCCGAAAAGGGTTGGACTGAGTTTCTCTATTTCAGCTTCGCGACCCTGACGACGCTTGGCTACTGCGACATTTCGCCGAGTGCCGCCTTCGTCCGTATTTGGGCCGTTATGGAGGCCGTCACCGGGGTGCTTTATCTTGCAATCCTGGTCGCACGATTAGTCAGTCTTTACCGTACTTGAATTGAGATTGCCACGATAAACCTCGACGGCAAGCGTCGCGCGGTTATGTTGACGGCTTCACCGTGAATGTCGTCGCCTTCAACGATGACATCGCCGATATTGATGCCGACACGGAACCGGATACGCATCTCGCTCGCAAGCTCGCTTTGACTTTCGGGAAGCGATCTCTGGACGTCGACGGCACATCGTACGGCGGCGGCCGCGGAAGGAAACTCCAACAGATAGGCATCGCCCATCGTTTTGATTAGGCGCCCTCTTCAGCGTCTATCTTGGGATTGATGATTTCTTCTTGAAGGCGGCGAAAAAGGGCGCGCGTGCCTTCTTCGTCGATTTGAATGAGTTTGGAATAACCGACCACATCGGCGATTACGATCGCCGCCAGCCGTCTTTTAGTTGCCATTTTTGCCACCGCTCGAACCCAACGCACCTCTGCTCAAGAAACCGACTAATTCAAACAGAGAGTTTACGACATGCAAAGTCGGTAAAGTCCGGATTTGGCACTCAACGGAATCTACGACGTCTTGCCCGTGACGGGGAAACCACCCCCGATAACGGACTCCAGCGAGCGAAAAGCGAAAAATGGATGATTTGCTTCCGTTATACCCCCAGGTGCGGGCGTGATCGGGAATCAAGGCGCACGGTGAAAGATGACCCGAATCGGAAGTGGCGGCGGAGAATTTGAAAAGCTGCTCTTGCCCAGTAGCAAACAAATTCCCAGGGGGCCATGGCGTTAAGGTTGGACTGAACCGAATACTAGAAATTTGGATACTATGCGGCAATCTTATTGCCTGGATTGGCTAACTACCTTCGTCCCGTATATCAATTCCCGCCTTACTAAGGTCGCGGACATATCGATTAATGTCATCATCGCCGCCGCCCCAAGATCTCAATTGTTGAACGATTTTTTCACCAAAATCCGGTTGCTGCTTGAGAATTTCGGTTACATTTTCGGTGGCTTTCTCCTTGTCACCAAGCTGTGCGTAATACATCGCGCGGCGAATATAGGTCCAAATGAAGCCGGGCGGATCGTGCGCGAGTGAAAGCTCCAGCGCCTTCTTGTATTCCTCATTTCTGTGGGCGTCTTCATAAAGCGGCAGGAAATACCCAAACGGTGCGTATGGATCAATGTTCGTTACCCTTTCGAGCAGCGGTACCGAAAGATCGAAAAGCTTGTAATGGTCAAGCAAGAAGGCGACAAGGCCAATGACCGGCAGATTGTCAGGGTCGAGGGAAATCGTCTTTCTGGCGGCGGCAACAAACTCATCCTTTCGCTTTAACCCAAAATAGGCATCCGTCAAACCCAGGTTTGCGATTTGGCTCTTCGGATCGATGGTGACGGCCTTATTTGCCGCAGCAAACGCACGGTCAAGTGGTTTCGGCCGTGGGTTCAGACGATTGGACAATTCAAGCCGATAAATCATCGCCAACCAACCCAGTGCATCGGCGTGATTGGGGTTGCCCTCGACAATCCGTTCCCAGCAATTTCGCGCATCCAGGTGTGGCTTGGCCGTATTTCCCTTTTCGACCATCAGAAATGTCAGAACCGTGCATTCGTATTCGCTCAACGGCCTGTCGGACGTTGGATCGATATTCTTTCGGTCTAACTGCGCAATAATGCCGTAGCCGCCAGATACGGCGGTCGCGATGCCAAGCGCCACCTGTTCTTGAAATTCGAAGGGGTTGGCAAAGGGTAATTCGCCTTCAAACTTCCTCGACCAAACCTGTCTGCCGTCCTTCGTCGCCAGCAGTTCCGCGAATATGAGTACCCGTTCCGATGTCGTCTGTACGGAGGCGAAAACAAGGTAGTCGACCGGGTTTTTCATTTCTTTGGCGACGGCGACCGGATTTATGTTGCCCTTCTTGTATCGCCCCATCGACGACCGGCCGATGACCCGCAACAGTTTAACCTTGGACAGCCGATCTGAAACCTCCAGTGCCAGAACGTCACCAAGTTCTCTATGAGGTTGGGCGCCGCTCAGATTTCTGAAGGGCAGGACGGCGATGGAGGGTTTCTTGGCATTGGCGGATGGCGAGTGTTCTGGCAGACCGGCCTTGCGAAGGGCATCAAGGTAACGAGCAATGTATGTTCGGTCGGCGAAAGCTCTCGTTGCCTTCTTATTGCCGGCGACGCTCAAGTCGGGCCGGATTTTGAGAAGATCAGCCAAATATCCTCTGGCATCAACCAATTTGCCTTGCCATACGGAGACGACAACAAGACCTCGTAAAGCGTCGGGCTTTGTGTTCACATTCGGGGTTTCCGCATTCAGCAGACCTTCAAAAATTGCTTTCGCCTTCTCGATTTCGCCGGTCATCAAATAGGCATAAGCCAAGTCCTTCGATAGCCAGGAGTTGGGAAAACGTTGTAATTGCAAGGCACGGCTGAGTAGCTGAATGGCCTCGCGCGGCTGTCCGCTCCGACGAAGCACGGATGCCGCGATCGCGATATGAATACCGCTATTGGGCGCGAGGCTAGCCCCTTGTCTTGCCAGACTAATAGCTGATTCATGATTCCCGGTATAAACGTCAAGAAGGGAAAGAATAAGATAGCTTGAAGGATACGCTACATTTGCAGCCCGCGACTGTTCAGCAAATTGGCGGGCTGCGGCTCTATCCTTTGCCACATCCTGAGAAACCCCCAACCGGATGTTCTGCCAATGTATCCAACCCATCATGGCCAGCAACAGGGCGTTCTTAGGTTGACGCTCAAGGCCTTGTTGCACCAATTCCAGTGCCCGTCGATTTCCTGGAACGCTCCACGTTTGATACGCCGCATTTGCCTCCCGATACAAACGTAAGACCTCTAAGTCGCCATTGCTTTCAAGAGACCAAATCCTGGAAGTTTCGCCGGCGACCAGATTCACTTGCATTTCCAAAGCGATGCTTTGGGTGATGTCGTCCTGTAAATCGAACAGGTTTTTCAGCTCTCTGTCATATCTTTGCGCCCATAGATGTCGGCCATTTAGCGCATCGACGAGTTGAGCGGTGACCCGGAGTTGATCGCCAGATCGTTGCACGCTGCCTTCCAGGACGTAGCGAACGCCAAGTTGCTCAGCGACCTCTTGAACCTTTGTAGCCTTGCCCTTGTAGGTGAAGGATGAGTTGCGCGCGATCACGAATAGATCGGGGGACGTGGCCAAAACGGCGATGATGTTTTCGGTCAGGCCGTCGCTGATGTAGTCTTGGGCGTCATCTCCACTTAGATTGTCGAAGGGAAGTACTGCAATCGACGGCTTTTCAGGGAGGCGATAAGCGAATTTCAACGGGTCAGCCGGTTCGAAGTCAGGGTGCTGCGACCACCACCAAGCGCCGCCGCTGGCGATAACAGCGAGGATGACGAGGGCGGCGACAAGATGTTTCAGCCACGGCCTTGCAGCCCTAAGCGCTTGGGCGCTTGCTGCTTCGCCCTCAGGTAAAACCCGAAACACTCTTACGGGCCGTGCGATGTTCTTGACCTCGACCTCACCCATGTCGTCAAGCGCGATATCCATACGATCGCGCACCTGATCGCGGGCAGTTCGGGAGAGGCGGATGCCGCCTGGCTCAGCCAAGCCTTCAAGGCGTGCCGCCACGTTCACACCATCGCCAAGTAGGTCGTCACCCTGGCTGACAATGTCACCAACATTGATGCCGATTCTAAACTCAAAGCGCCGTTCCTCCGGCACGTCTTCGTTACGGTCGGCCATTTCCCGCTGCACATCAATAGCACAGCGCAGGGCATCCACGGCGCTAGGAAACTCAATCAGCAGGCTGTCGCCACCAGTGTTGGCGATGCGGCCGTTGTATTCGGCAAGCTTTGGATCGAAAACTTCCTGGCGGTAGGTGCGCAGGGCCGCAATCGTGCCTTCCTCATCCGCGCCCATGAGACGGCTGTAGCCCGCCACATCGGCAGCAAAAATCGCTGCAAGCCTCCGTTGAGTTCCCTCTGCCATGGCGTAGAGTGTAGCGGCCCGCACTCAAGATATCCAAGTGCGCGTTGACAGAGCCGCATTTCCGAGTCTGGCACTCAAGGGACTCCACGGCCACTTGCCTGTGACGGAGAGACTACCCCGATACCGGACTCGAGTTTGCCGATACCGAAAATCGGCCGGTCCAATTCCGTTGCACTCCCAAGTTCGCGCGTGCTCGGCGGCCAAGGCATACGGTGAAAGATGACCTGACTAAGACATTGTGCGTTTGAACGCTAAGGGAGGCCAGACTAGCCGTTGCTGGCCTCGACCTTGGCCAGGAATTCGCCGACCGAATTGAGGTAGGCTTCGGTCTCCTCGAGGTGGGCGCAATGGGCGCTGTCCTCGAAGACTGCCACGCGCGAATTCGCGATGCCTTGATGGATGGTCTCGGCGCAAGCTGGCGTGATCTCGTCGTAGCGACCCACCGTGATCAGCGTCGGCACGGTGATCTCGTCCAGCCGGTCGATCCGGTCCCAGGCCTTCAAATTGCCGATCACCGTAAACTCGGTCGGCCCGTTCATCGTGTTGTAGACCCTGTGGCCACCATCCACTTCGAGGTTCTTGAGCGAGCGCAGAAGCGCCTCGGGCCAGGGATCGAGGCGGCAGAGGTGGCGTTTGTAGAACGCTTCGAGTGCGGCCACGAAATCAGGGTGGTCATATTCGCCGGCAGCTTCGTGATGGTGGATCGCCTCGGCAATCGCGTCGGGCATTTCGCTGATCAGGCGTCGCGCCTCATCGACGAACTGTGAAATGCTCGCCGAGGTGCTGGCGAGCACCAAGCCTTCGACGCCCTGCGGCGCACTCAGCATGTATTCGATGGCGAGCCAGCCGCCCCACGATTGGCCGAGGATATGGACCCGGTCTAAGCTGAGCGCCGCGCGTACCCTATCGACCTCGCGCACGAAGCGTTCGATGCGCCAGAGCGACGGATCGTCGGGCTGATCTGATCGCCCGCAACCCAACTGGTCATAGAAGATCACCGCGCGGCTCTCGGCCAGGCCGGCAAGCGGTTCGAGGTAGTCGTGGCCAGCCCCCGGGCCGCCATGCAGCAGAAGCAACGGGACGCCACCTTCGCCGACGCGCCGATACCAGACCTGGTGGCCGTCGACCTCGATCCTTCCTTCCTCGTCCTTCATTGTCCGTCGCCTCGCGTCCAGAGTTTCGGCCGAGCCTGTTGACACAGCGTATGTTGCGACGGCGCCAAGAGCAAAACGCTGCAAGCCGACAGAATGCCCGCCCTTGGCACGAAACGGTAGTCAGGGCCACTTGCCTGGCACGGGGAAACTACCCCCGATACCGGACTCGAGCTTGCCGATTCCAAAATCTGGTCGGTCAATGTCTCGCTTTACCCCCAAAGTACGGGCGTGATCGACGACTAGGCCAAGCTGCTGGACGACGAGCTGGAAGCCTGGGGCAGCCGGCCGCTTGGCGAGATCCGCTATCTGATCGTGGATGCCCGTTACGAGAAAGCGCGTGAGGGCGACGTGTACGCGATGCCCTCCCCTGCTCTCGGTCATGGGCGTCGGGCCGGACGAGCGCCGCCGTGTGCTCGGCCTTCACCGCGCGGCTCCCAGTTTGTCGTCTCCGATGACCACGCCGGCCTCCTGGAGCGCCTTCGGCAGCGATAGCCCCCACACAACACGGCAACGGTTTACATGCGCCCGACTGGCCGATTTCGCGTCGAGAGACCTGTTGCCGTTCATCGGAGGTTCGCGAGCCGCTGTGGGTTGATGTTGTCTCCATCGCCGACGGCCTGCTCGCCGCCATGTTCATTTTCCTGACCGGCCTGGCGATGCGCAACTGGTCCAGACTGTGATCGATGAGGCCGCGTCATTCGTGAAGGTCGACGATCACCGCTCTGTCGGCACGGTCGCAAGCAGAGTGTCTCGAGAACGATGCGCTCAATCTGAAAAATTGTCCGTCCTGACGCTGCCTGCTGTTTTTTGGTGATTGGCGCGTAGGATGGCGGTCAGAGCAGTTCCGCTTCCAGTGGGTTTACGGGGGTTTATTTGGCGCTGTCTTGAGCCGGTACAGGCCGCCGGCACGTGTACGCCGGCGAACCGCCTTGTCTCGCTGCCGTTCCTACTTCCGTCGTGACGGTTTGACCGGTATCGCTTCGAGAGCGTCCGCGATCGGGGCAAGGATAGAGTTCTCTCGCCGATCGCTATCACTCAAATTATGTTTCTGGCAGTTCCGTGCGAACCAACGTCCTCGCTCCGAATAGTGAGCTCATCGGAAGGTTCGTGTTATGGTCCGGCCAACAAGTACAGGACCAGATGCAAGGTGAGGTACTTCATGAGCGGAACAACGGACGACAAAGCCCGCATTGCTGTGCTCGGGCTGGACCACGACCATGTCTGGACGGTGGCGGGCGAAGTTCGTGCGCGGGACGACGCAGAGCTCGTCGCTGCGGCCGATGGCGATGCGGCGCTTCGAGCGCGGGCGGCAGCTGAGCTCGGGATCCCAACCTATAATGACCCCTCGACGCTGCTTGAGCGCGAAGAACTGGATGCCGTTTTCATCTATACCAACAACCGGCGCAGCGCCGAACTGACCGTCGATGCCGCGTCCAAAGGCCTTCATGCCCTGGTAGAAAAACCGATGGCGGCAGATCGCCCGGACGCGGAGCGGATGATCGAGGCGGCCGAGCAGAACAGCACGCGCCTGATGATCAACTGGCCCATTGCCTGGTGGCCCAATCTGCAGCGAGCCATTCAGCTAGCGCTCGAAGAGGACGCCATTGGCCGGCTGTGGCAGGTGCGCTATCGCGCCGCCCATGAAGGCATTGTGGCCATGGGTCATAGCCACCAGTTTGCCGCCTGGGTGGAAGACCGCGAACGAGCCGGTGGCGGCGCGTTGATCGACTATTGCTGCTATGGTGCCGTCCTGGCCCGTCGATTGCTCGGGCAACCCGACGCCGTTTGCGCACTCTCCGGAAACTTCTTTCGCGACGACATAGATGTCGAAGACAATGCCGTCCTGCTGATGCGCTATCCGCGCGCTATGGCCATCGCTGAGGCGTCCTGGACTCAGCACGGAAAGGTCGACGCCTATTCGCCCATCATCCATGGTGAACGGGGCAGCCTGTTGGTTGGCCCGCGGGCTAACGGCGGCCTCAAGCTCGCCAACCTTGAAAATTCGTCCGCTATCGATGTCCCTGTACCAGTGGCGCCGGCACACCTGTCCAATGCTTGTGCGCATTTCCTTTGGGGAATCCAAAGCGGCGAGCCGTTCACGCCGCTGTGCGAGCCGACGGTCTGCCGTGACACGACGTCGATCTTGGATGCCGGACTGGCGTCGACCAATTCATCAAGCGCATTGGTCGTCACGCAATGAGCGGTTTTCTCGCCTTCGCAAAACTTGACGGCAGGAAATGGCACATCGCGTCGATTCGGGCTGATCGGTTGAATGTCGGCGATACCCCAGAGAACTGCCGAATGGGCGATCGACAGCCAGAACCAACTGATACCTGGGGTGCAACTGCCGTACCTGGCTGGGCCGGGTTTGACGGTAGATGACCCATCTCAGAAGTTGCCTAAAGGCCAATGTTGTAGCACTCAAACTTCAAACCCTGCCTTGAGGTATCCCTCTCGCCAACGACTGCGATCGTCCTGCCGCGAGCACATTTGCATTTGCAGTTCGAGCATTTGCTTTGGGGTGTGGCCATCCGGGCGGGTTCGTTCGTATTCGTCAAATGCAGCCGTCGCCTCTTCGCGTCTACCTGCCTGAGCGTATGCTGCGGCAAGGACCACGTAGAGAAATGCTGGGACGTTTTGATAGACCGCATGTATCTCGAAGACTTTGTCATATTCACCGAGCATATAATAGCAATCGCAGAGAGTATCGAGACGTTGATCGTCCGGGGCGTACGGTTCAAGCTGTTCCGAACTTGCGAACCAATCCAGCGCCTTTTTCGGATCACCTGTGTAGGACAGTGCGCAGGCCTGAACGTAGTGCGATAGCGGATCATTTGGATTCAGTGCGACGGCCCGTTCGGCATGCCGTCTCGCCAGGTTATGTTCTCCTGTCAGGTGGTAGGTGAAACCGGCATAAATGTTGATCGTCGGGTTTTTCGGATCGAGAGAGACGGCGCGCTGAACATGCTGTTTGCTCTGGCTGAAAGCAGTCTCGGGTTCGAGCCCCAAACCTACGGCGCTGAAAGCGAGTACCGCCCCAAGACCGGCATGGGCCTGGGCGTATTCGGGGTCGACCAAGACGGCTTTTTCGTACCATTTCAAGGCTACCGGGAGCCCCTCAGCCAGATGCAAATAGGCCCAACGACCCCGGAGTTCGTAGTCATAAGCGCTAAGATTGCTGGGAGGTCGCCTTCGCATTTTATCCACGGCAAGTCGATCCAGCACACCCGGAACGGAGGCCGCAATGTGCCTCACCACATCGTCCTGAACTTCGAATATGTCATCAAGCTTCCGGTCATAGCGCTCCGCCCAGAGATGCTTGCCACTTTGCGTATTTAAGAGCTGGGCTGTGATGCGAACGCGGTTGCCGACTTTTCGAACGCTTCCTTCGACTAGAAACTGTACGCCGAGTGATTTGCCAATTCTTGTGACATTGGTTGGCTGCCCCTTGTATGCGAAGGATGAGTTCCGCGCGATCACAAACAACGAGCCGAAGCGCGACAGCTCTGTAATGATGTCCTCAGTGATGCCGTCGGAAAAATACTCCTGTTCAGTGTCGCCGGACATATTGTCGAATGGCAAAACGGCGATGGAAGGTTTGTCTGGCAGCGGCGACGGCTGGCTTTGGGCCACCACCGATGACTTCTGCTGATTTTTCGCTGACCAGCGCCAAACATGAACAGGTCGGGCAATATTCTTGAGCTCGTGCTCTCCGTAATAGGCAAAAGCCGCATCGACTTTGCCGTCGACGTAGTCGAATGCATTTGCCGACAAGGCGACTCCGCCAGCTTCGGATAGACCTTCGAGACGGGCGGCAACGTTGACGCCATCACCGAGCAGATCGTCACCCTCTATGACAACATCGCCAACATTGATGCCCATGCGGAACTCAACCCGTTGGTCCGACTCAACGTCGATATTACGCTCTGCCATGCCTTCTTGCACGGCGATTGCGCAGCGTACCGCATCGACCGCACTGGCAAATTCCATGAGGATGCTGTCTCCAGCCGTATTCGCCACTCGGCCGCCATGGGTATTGATGAGATTGTCGATCAACTCGCGCCGATGCGCTCGGACAGCTGTCAATGTGCCTTCTTCATCCGCACCAATTAGGCGGGAAAAGCCTGCAACATCCGCGGCCAAGATTGCCGCGAGCCTACGTTGGGTGCCTTCGGACATAGTGGAAGTTTAGCGACGGAAGCCGCGCGAATCTATGCTGGTCATCGATGACGCCAATGCCTCAAATTTGCAGTGCGCCCCGAAGGCGCGGAACACCAGTGGAGGAGGGATCCACACGGATAATTGTCGATAAGTCTGGTATCATTGACCGCATTCTGGAAGCGGGCCGCACGGTTCACCGCAAGCAACGCCACACGGCGAAGCGGATTGACTCTAGGCCTGTTTAATCGCGCCGGATCGCTCCAGATCGGCAATCTCATCGTCGGAGTACCCCCAATCCGCGAGTGCCTGCCGGCTGTGCTGTCCGGCGCCGGCCGCGCCTTGGCGGACCGCGCCGGGCGTGGCGCTGAAGCGCGGCGCCGGGGCCGGTTGTCCGTAGCCGTCCGCTTCGACAAAGCTTTCGCGGGCTTGGTTGTGAGGATGTGCCATCGCCTCGCTCATTGATAGCACCGGCGCAAAACAGATGTCGGTGTCTTGCATGATGTCGACCCACTCTTCCTGAGTCTTGGTGCGAAATACGACGGCCAACCGGGCTTTGTTCTCTGGCCAATGGTTTTCGTCAAGTTGCGGGTACAAGGCATCGCCGGTTAGGCCGGTGAACTCCTGCAGCAAGGCATAGAACTGCGGTTCGATCGATCCCACGGAGATGTACTTGCCGTCTTTGGTTTCGTAGACCGAATAAAAATGGCTGCCGCCGT
>Ga0315336_1004181_pt1 | contig 17599 bp, 14 predicted proteins | sample ASW5metaG_FD_204512 | JGI IMG/M metagenome (GOLD analysis project Ga0315336, IMG submission 204512) | Ammonia-oxidizing marine archaeal communities from Monterey Bay, California, United States - ASW #5 | ecosystem: Environmental > Aquatic > Marine > Intertidal zone | place: USA: California... | reverse complement strand
TTATGGGAAGCTATTGAATGGAAATTTGAGAATTACAAACCTTATGGTTCACTAAGAGCATGGGCTGAAGATTCATTCTTAGATGTATTTATTGCAACAGCTTGTGCGTGGTGGATGGTGTTATGATAGTAAGAAGGTGCAGTCAGGGTCATCGAGTGAGGATTCATAGAAATACTACTCCAGGTGCTACTCGCACAAAAACATACGGGGATGGAACTGTTGAGACTCTGACTTACCCTTCATCAAGATATGATTATTTTGTTGATGTAGATGGTACTGTAGTTAAACGATCAGATAGTTTTAAGACTATTGAAGAGTTCTTTGTGGCTGAATGTGCTAAGAAGCATGGTGATGGACATGGAAGAATGATAGTAGGAGGTCATCATATCATTAATGGTGTCGCTACTACACAAGCAGATTACCCTACAGATGCCAATACTAAAGCAGAGATAAAAGATTTCTATGATAAGCGTGGAATTGTTTATGGTGGGAGTGAAACTAAAGCAAAACTTCTTTCAAGAATAGTACCTATGTATCAGAATAATAAAGAAGTTTCTAAACATTTAAAGGTATAATGCCATGGTAGTAATTTGTTAGATGGTACTATAGGGAATTATGAAATATGAACGAATTGATGGAAATGTACATGCAGGTAGGAGCTGCTGGAGTAATTTCAGTTTTATTTGCTTTTATGATTATGAATCTTATAAAAAGTCAAAGAGAACAAACAGAAGACCTGGAACAGATAAAGAAAGATCTAACTAAATTATCAATTGAAATGGGTAATACACAGAGTATCACTATAAAACTTGTAGACAGGCTTAATGTCTCAGATGCAAACAGAGAAAAATTCAATATGGATGTTATCAAAGAGATTAATGATATAAGCGATGTTGTTATGGAAATTAAAGGTAATATTTCAAGAATAAATCACTAATGGCAGGTAAATTTACAGTAGCGGAGTATAGGGCAGAAAATATTGCAAGACTTGTTAAGCTGGAACAACGACAGATAAGTATATTTAAAATACTTCAAGGAGTAGAGACTAGTATAGATAAGATTAATGGACAGGTCCAGGAAAATAAGACTAATCTAACCAAGATAGGAACAGTTGGTTCTATTGGTATTATTACGATTCCTATAATTGTATCAATAATAATGAGATTAGTATAATGAATAGGGAAAATGAGTGACAAAACGAAAACTGCTAGAAGCTATCGTGGTACTGTTGTTGATGATAACGCTATTGTCTCTATTAATCTCAAATGGCTTGGACAATTACTTGTACTTGTTGGTATGCTTGTGTATGGCTATTGGCGTATCGAGAGTAGATTGGGGAATCTTGAAGAAGCGATGGTCACGGCTGACGTTAAAATTGGGGATTTACTTGGCAAACACATCGTGGAAGAAACTCTACAGCGAGAACAATTAGAAGAGAAGGTAAATTTCTATGAAAAGGAATTTAATATCAACCCACTTAGTTGGGGTAAAAGAAAAAGAAATAAATAGGAGTTATTATGGAATGGTTAAGTTGGGGAAATGCTGCTTATCTGGCAGTAATTATCTTAGGTGCTCTAGCAACTATGGTAGCAACAAAGTATCGTATTATTCTTAAGGAGATGAAAGAAGCTGCTGCTAAGTATAATGAAGCATCTAAGGATGGTAAAATTACTAAAGAGGAACAACAGGCTATTGCGAAGGAGTGTATGGATGTCTTAATGGCAGCTGTTAAACTTATCTGGAAATTCTAATGAATTCACAAATTATTAAGAATGTCTTAAAGCGGGAAGGTGGTGACAAGATTACCCGTGATAAAGATGATCCTGGAGGTCTTACTAAGTTTGGAATCTCCAAGCGTGCACATCCAGATCTTGATATTGAGAACTTAACAGAAGATGATGCAGTTCTTATATATTTAGAAGAATACTGGAAACCATCCAGAGTCTCTGATCTTTCATCTCAATTACAGGAAATGTATTTTGATATGGTAGTCAATTTTGGACAAAGAAGGGCAGTAAGGATATTACAGGAAGCATGTAATCACAAATTTAAAAGTAATAAGCTTGTTATTGATGGCAGAATTGGTCCCAATACTATAAAGGCATCCAGAAGTCTTGAGAAAGACAGACTTTTAGCTTTTAGGGTGATGCATTACTCAAAGATATGCATTAAGAAGAAAAGTCTGATGAAGTACTATTATGGCTGGATACACAGGACAATATCTATATGACATATGCAGAACTATCTCAGTATTATTATTCTCATGATATTACATATGATTATGAATGGGTAGAATCAGTAAGCTGGAATTGGATTAAAGTAGTTTATGCCTAAGCAAATCTTAAAGATTGATCAATTTCATGGAGGTCTTAACAGCAATTCAGATCCAAGGGATATTGCTCCTAATGAACTATCTTTAGCTACAGATATAATGATAGATGAGCTGGGCAAGGTAAGAACTATGGGTGGTATTGCTCAACATTATAATTATACAAATAGTGCTAATAATCCTAATAATGCTGCTGATCTTGAAGCTGGTTATGGATTATTCCAGTTCAGTCATGACAGGTTAGGTGCTACTACTTCTGGTACTGGACAAGCTGAAACAGGTGATGATTATTTAGCAATGGCTGATACTGTTTCTGGTAGTGCAAATATAGATATTTATAGCAGAACAACTAATGCTTGGGGAGTAGCTCAGATTGATTTGGGTTCTAGTGGGAATGTGCTACCTACTTTTTATATTGTAGATGGAGCATTAAGAGTTAGTGATGGAGCTTTTGGTGCTAATAATCAAAATAAATGGTTTGGTTATATAGAGAGGACTCATTTTAGTGGGATTACTCCTGGTGGTTCTGCTGATGCTTATGATGGATGGTATTCTAAAAGCCTAACTTTAGATAAACCTACGAAAGGATTGTATGGGCAGACTGTTGCTTTTACTGATACTACTGCAGGTGCTCCTACTACCCAGATAGAATTTACTGCTGGAGGTTCTGGTAATGATTTTGCTTATTGGACTATTACTGGTGATGGATATATTGCTACTGATTCTGGTAGTAATTCAGAAGCAAGAATAATTAGTCAAGTTACTAGTGGTAATGATACTTTAACAACAGAAGAAAATGGTGATGGATGGGGTGGTGAAGCAATAAGGATATTTCCTCCAGCAGGTACAGGATGGAATGTTTATCTTAAAGAATCAACTACAGTTGGAAGTTGGATTGGTCAGGCTTATCAGGTTGGAACTACATTTATTTATCAAGGGGATCAAGAATCTGAAATATTTAGTATATCTGATAGACCAACCAGTGATGGAAGAGAAACTATATCAGCTGGATATGCAATAGATTTTGCAATATATGCTACTTCACCATATGATCCATTTATTATAGGAGGAAGAGTATATGTAAGAAAATTTGGTAGTGACGATTCATGGATATTATTAGCTGATATTAGTTTAGTTCATGGAGTGAGAACTGAGTTAACATCTAATTATACAGCATGGACTTTAGATGATTCTGTAGATAATGCACATAATAATGCACCTGATAATGTATATTGTTATGTTGAAAGTATGACTGCAGTAAATCCTAGTGCTTATACTTACGAAATTATTAATGGCTATAAGCCAGATGAATCAGTAGATATAGGTTCTACAGGAGAGGGTTTTAAAACTGCAGTTGTTGCAAATAGGCAGGTATATATTGGTAATGTAAGAAGAGAGGGTGAAGATGGCGTAACAAAGACTGAAGGTGATGCAATGTATAAGTCAGTTGTCAATAAGTTTGATACATTTCCTCTTGCGAATAGAATTGATGTTAGTGTCAGGGATGGAGATGAAATAGTTAAGCTTGAAGAATATGCAGATCGTATCTTGCAGTTTAAGAAGAAGAAAATGCATTTGATTAATATTTCACAGGAATTAGAGTTCTTAGAAGATACATTTATGCATAAAGGTATAGTACATCCATCTGCTGCTTGTAAAACAGATTTTGGTATTGCCTGGGTAAATGAACTTGGAGTATATCTATATGATGGACAAAAATTAAGTAATTTGCTTGAAAAAGATGGCAGACAGATGATAAAGGAGAGTGAGTGGGAATCGTTTGTTGGTGTTACACCTACCATTGGATATATTGCTAAGAAGAGACAGATACTTGTTGGAGCTACTACTGGTACTGGAAGTGATGGTGGTGATATCTACTTGTATGATTTAGTTACTAGAAGTTGGGTTCATGGAAAGAATAAAATAGTAGATGGACAGAAGAGAACAAACTTTGTTGTAGATTGGAATGGTGATTTAATATTTGCTCATACTGATGCTTCTGGTACTGTAGTTAAGTGGGATGATACAAGTGATTCTACAAGTTATATTTCATTTAAGACAAAGGATATAGATTTTGGACAGCCTGCACAGAGAAAAAAGATTTATAAGGTATATGTATCTTATAAAGGGGATGGTACCAGATTACTAATTAATTATACAACTAATGGTGATAATGATACTTATTCAGGACAGTTTTACAAATGTAATGCTGATGGCTCTACTACGGGTGCTACTGTTGGAGATGATCCATTATATAGTGGCAGTGTTGGTACTGATGATTGGATAAATGCAGAACTTAAACCTACTGCTTCTATCAATAATATCTATAGTTTTCAATTAAAGTTTGATGGAAATACTACTGATGCGAATTTTGAAATTAATGATATATCTATAATTTACAGATTGAAAAGTATCAAATAATGATGACAAAAAATGAAAGGAACATTAAAAGGTTTGAGCATATCAAACAGGAGAGACAGTATGTAGGAAATGGTGTTCCCTTAGTTAATGAGTTGGAAGATGGAGTACCTGTATTAAGATCAACTTCTGAAGGTGTGGTTCAATATATTAGATATAATGGTATATTATATAAGAATGTAATGAAAAATGCATTAGATTCTTTAGATGTTAGTAGGTTTGCTGATGATGGCTATATTAAATTCGGTAATGGTCTAATTATGCAATGGGGTCAAGAAACATCTTCATCGGCTACTGAAACGGTAACTTTTCCAATTCCGTTCCCTAATGCATGTTTGAATATAACATGTACTGATTATGATAGTAGTGATACAGGTGGTTTAACATCTGCAACTGGAATAAAAACATTGCCTACAACAACAACTGCAATATTCAGTTGTTATACAACTGGTGATACTTTTTTTTGGCAGGCAATAGGATATTAAGGAGTAATAATTATGGCTTATGGAGAAGGTAAGTCTTTATTATATAAAGATATAGGTCAGGAAGAAGCTTTTGAACGTGGTAGATATGAACGTGAATTATCCTCTGCTGAGGGTGCTTATGAACAAGATGTAGCATCAAGTAATTTATGGCAGGCTCTGTTTGGTACTGCAGGAGCTGCTGTTGGTTTTACTCTTGGTGGTTATTCTGGAGCTTTAAAGGGCTGGCAGGTTGGTGGTGAAGCAGGCAGGTGGGGTCAAAGAGGATTTTCAGGTTATGATCCAGCTGATTATGCTATAAGTACTGATCCTGGGAAATTTGATGTAAGTCAAAAATATGATTTTGAAGATGTAAATAGGCAGTTTGAAGCTGCAGATAAATCCAGATTATGGAAAGATGTAACTGCTACAGGAACAACAGCAGCTTCCATGTTAGCTTTTGAGGCAAAAGGTGAAGGTGGAGATGACTGGTTGACGAAGTTATTTGGGAGTGAAGAAGTTCCTGCAATTACAGATCAACAAAAAATGGCATATTTTGATGATTTAAAACGAATTGCAAGCGGAAAAAAGATTGGATAAATAGATTATGCCAACATGCACTGAAGCTTATGGAGATGGATGGGTAGGTACATACCCAAATTGTACGTATAGTCCTCAAGGACAAAGAACTGGAGATGATCCTTTTACGGGTACTGTAGATTCTCTTGGCTATGGTGAAGAACTTGCAGGAAGTACACTTGAAGATGACTGGCAGAAATATTTTGATCCATATGATCCTAAAGAACAGAAATTCCTTGAAAGTGCTTGGGATTTAAAAGGCAAACAACTTGGTCAAACATGGGGATTGAAGAGTGAAGAACTTGGTGCTGGTGCAGGGGCAGGTTATGGACAAATAAGAGAAGCAGGTAGTAAAGGATATAAAAAAAGTGGTATGGCTTTTTCTGGAACTATAGCTGAGATGGAAAGACAAAAAAGAGGAGAAATTACAGGAGGATATAAAAGAGCTCTTGGATTAGGACAAACAGCATATGAGCAAGCTATGGAAGCTGGAGAATTACAATTAGAATCTGGTATATTTGGATTACAAAAAGATTGGAAACAGGAACAACGTGCTACACTAAATATGCTTTATGGTAGAGATATATGGCCTCAAGATACAGAAGAAGATACAAATTGGGATACAACTTATGAGCCTTTTCAAGAAAATATAGTTCCTGCTGATAATGAAGAACTAGCAAGGAAGAGTACTTGTGAAGCAAGAGGTGGACGTTGGATTCAAAATAGATGTGATATGAGCTATGGTGGATAGCTAATGAGTAAAGGTTTAGGAGATACAGTATCTAAAGTTATCAAGAAGGTTTCTGGTGGCAGGATAAAGGAATGTGGAGGATGTTCTAAAAGACGTGATTGGCTTAATGATAAGGTATCTTATAGTAGGCGTAATGCTTTGGATGCAATTGATAAGATACAAGGTATAGCAAAAATATAATGGCACAGTATAGACAACCTAGAATAGATTATGGTCCAGAGGATACTCTACGTGATTTAAGTCATTTAATATTGCAGTTAGGATTAAGACACGCTGATAAAGATTTAGAAAGAAAGGAAAAAAGAAAAGCTGAAGGTCTTATACTGCTTTCAGAACAATATAAAAAAGCTGAGAATGCTTTATCAAGAAAAGAAATTGCATTTGATACAAGTAAAAAACTGTATGGATCTTTACTAGGTCCTATTCAAGATGTAGATAGAACAGAAGGATCAAGTATTGTTACTGATGATTTATCAGCATGGTATAAATACGAGACTTCACAAATTAGAGATACAATGCGTGATATGGATATACAAATGAATACAATGTATAGTGATATTGCAGATATAGACAGATTAAGAAAAGGTTTAGCAACGGTTACACCTACTGCAGGAGATCCTTTAAAATATGATCCTAAAGATTTTGAAACAAAGCGGTTGTCAAAATTATTTAATGTTCCTGTTGAATCAATAGATAAATGGAGAACAAGACAGCCAGAACATATTCCTACTCAAATACGAGCATTAGAAAAATTAAGAATAGAAGCTGGAGAAGTAAAAGAAGAGAAAAGTATTACAGAAATACAAAAGAAAGAGAAATATCAATTTGACATTATTGGATCAAGATTAGCTAATGCTCCCTTTATTCAGGATATGGCATCAATTACTAGCAGTGAAGATTTGAATGAACAAGGAAAACTGGAGTCAATACTTTCAATAGGTCGTGATTATGGTGGAGTATCTATAAGCAGACTTATAGATCCAGAAAATGAACCTAGAAGAAATAAGGAAGGCAAGATAACTGATAGTAAGAAAGTTGTAAAAGAAAAACGTAATGAACAATTAAAGAAAGTGCAGAATATATATCATACTTTATCTAGTTTTAGTAAGGCAGGACCAAAAGATGTAATGGGATTGGGAAGATTTGTAAGTGATTTAACAAACAAGCTTAATAGTCTTACTCCTCAACAACAACCATCATTCAAAGCATATATAAATAATACTTTTAATATTGATCTGGATGCATCTGATCAGTTTATACTTCCAGGATATACTCTTGAAAAAGGTGGTAAGTTACAACAAACTAAAGGTAAAACTGTAGCAACAATGAGTGCTGAAGAGTTGGTTGTTTATGATTTTAAGAACAATAGTAATTTACCAAGAGCAGAGTATCTTGCGAATAATGCACAGAAAATTAAACAAGTATTTGAATCTAAGTATCCTGATTTATCACAAGATCAATTTGATAAAAAGATTAGAGAATTATGGAAATATTTAGACAAAACATAGGAGTATATAATGGCAGATAATAATGCATTACCTGACACACTTAATATGGCATGGTTTGGAGGAAATAATCAAGAAGTAGTTGATTCTTTGGATTTAGTAGGGACTGATACTAGTGCAGTTCAATCTTTAGATCAATTCAATGCATATCAACAAAGTTTTGGATTGGGGGGTGGTGGCCCCGAAAATGCATTTACTGCTTTAGATGATGATGAAGGAATGCTGTCTGATGTAGAAATAAGTCAGAGTACTATGGATAAACTCACTCCTGCAATTGCTATTGGTGCTGGTGAAATTTTAACTAGAGCAGGAGATTTTAGAATTCCAGAGGGGATTAAACCAAAGATAAGAGCTGGTGGAGCTAGGGGTGTTGCATTCACACTTGCTGTAAGAGCAAATAAAATAGGTTATGATTTTGCCAGAGAGAAGCTAGGAATGACTGAAACTGGAGCTACGCTTACTGGAGGTGGAGCGACTTATGCAGCATGGAAGACAGTTCCTTCTATAGTAAATCATATTAGTAGTAATGTTAAAATTGGAATGACAACAGAAGTAATAGAAAGTGTTGTCGAACAAGCTAGTAAAAGTGCTTATAGTGAAATTATAAAACAAGGAGTAGAAATAGGAGCATCTAAAACAAATACAATAAATGCTGCCAATTTAGCTGCTAGGGAACTTAGAGAATCAGTACAGAAAGAAACTGCAGATGTGCTAAAAGAAAGAATGGGAAAAACAGCTGCTCAGGGATGGGACGATGTTGCTAAGCGACTCATGAATCCTAATGTATCTGCAAGAGTAGGCAGGTTTTTAGCAACAGCAGCTCCTAAAACAGCAGCTAAGTTAGCCTTAAGTACGACAGCCACAATCATACCAGAAGGTGTTTCAACAGTATTAGGATTAGCAGGAATGGCATGGACTGCTTATGATATATTTAATCTTGCCCAACAGATGCCTGAATTATATGCATTAATATTTGAAGATACTCCAGAAGAATCAGTAGAAGATAAAGTTATGAATGAAATGTCTGCTCAAGATGATCTATTTACTCCTGGCGAACAGCCAAGGACTGATTGATAAATGGCTAATGGAATATCTATTGATGACTACCTAAAGTATCTAGAACAGCCAAGTGCTACAAATTTAGGTACACCAGCAAGTGTTGCTCCGAATACTGATTGGACTTCCTCACCTATATTTGGACAGCCTGAAGTAGATAAAGTAGTTAGTGATAATGCTGCTCTTGACTTTTTAGGATCTTTAGTCTGGGGTGGTGTATCAGGATTGACATGGGGAGCCTCTGAATTTGTAGCTAAGTCTAAGTCTTGGGAAGAGATGAGCGATACGGAAAGGGCTGGATGGGCTACTGGTGAAGGTCTTTCCTTGTTTACTCCTTTTGTAGGTCCCTTTGCTTTGATAGGTAAAGGCGGTCAGGTAGCTACTAAAGCCTTAAGAGGAAACAACTTTATAAGAAAGGCTGCATCTGAGTTAGTCAAGAAAGAGGGTCTTCTTGCAAATCAAATTGTAGACAATGCTGTTGAAAGAGGTATTATGCCCCAATTAGTGGCAAGAGATCTTAAGAAACAGTTCAGCAAACAACTTCCAAAATCATTAAAAGATAAATATTCAGTTGAAAAACTTAGGAATCTTACTGCTGATGCAAGAACAGCAGAAACTGCAAGTATAGGACTGAAAGCTCAAAGTGAAGGAATTATACAAAAGATACTTACTGATTCAGGAATGGATGTAAGTGCGGGTCTATCAAGAGAATTATCTGAACAGTTTGTAGGTGAGTTAAATAAGGGTAGATATGTAAATGATGTTGGTGAGTTTGTTACCAGAGCATTTGGTGGTAGAAATCCAGGCAATATATCTCAATATCTTGGGATGGCAGCACAGGATTTTCTTTATCTTGGACTTCATGCAGTAGGCACTGAAAAGATAGATTCAATGGCACAGGATAGGTCAGCTAATTATTCTGATATACCACATCATGTTGGTGTCATGTCATTAGGTTTTCCACTTATAAGAGGTATAGGAAAAGGTGGTCGTGAATCTCTTTCACGTGGTATTAGTGCTTATTTTCAAAGATATAGAAAGATAAATTATAATAAGATAAGCAAGATGGCTAATGGAGATCCTCTGACAAGAGAGCTTTTAAGGAGCAATGTTAAAGGAGCTAATCTAAATATAATTAATTCTTCAAAGTATGGAGATGAGTTTTATAGAGCAGGTGGTATAGTTTATAAAGGTAAACAGGATATTTTAGATCAAGTAGATAAAATGCCATTAGAACATGCAGTAGGATTGCTCAATAAAATGAGATTAAGAACATCACAAGAATTTGTAGATAGGTTTAAACGTAATTATTTTGGTGATCTTGTACAGTCTATACCACGTATGGGGACTGGTATTCTTTTTATGAATTATGGAGCATTTCAATCTGGTGCTTTTGAGGGGATGGGTGAACAAGAGCTTGCTTCCCATTTATTTATGGGTGGATTGATGACCAAAAGTAAAGGTGCATGGGATCATGCTGGCAGGAGAGGATATATACATGATCAGTATGGTGATATTACGGAAGCTTTGAATTTTCTTCAGGTAGATCATACAAAAATGCTTCAAACTATTAATGTTATGAAAGAAAGGGATCTTATACATACAGTTGGAGCTGTATATGGAAATAATCCTATTGCTGATAATATTTTAAATACGTTTGACAGTATTCTTGAAGGTAATAAGATAGCCTGGAGAAATAATGGTGAATATATTTCACATGATAAGTATGGAAAAGTAGAAGAATTATTAGCTGCATATAATGCAATAAAGAAGTCTAAAGATAGAAGTTATGATGTAATTAGCATAGAGCAGATGAATCCTAATGCTTTAGATATGATAAAAAGAGACTTAGGATCTTTAAAGATTGGTGAGAAAACTGTTGATCAGATGTCACAACATGATATACAGGAGATGTTATCAGTAGAAACTGAAGGAGAAATAAGATCAGATTATTATAACTTATTGAACCTTTTGAGAGAAAGGTTAGGTATGCCATTTAGTGAAGTTCCTCGTGTTGAGGGTGCTCCATTAATAGGTACTGCTTATGAGATAACTGGACCAGAACGTACCAATCTTCCAAATATAATGGAATGGAATAATTTATTGAAAAGACATTCTTCAGTATTAAATATTGATGTTAAAAGTGGGACAAACGTAGATATACAAGCTGAAAGACTTGCTGAAAAAATGGGAATGAAATTAAAAGATTTTGATAATGCTGTAGGTGATGTAACAGATCAGTATATGACTGAAATAAGCAATAGACATTTAAATCATAATCTATATTTAAAGTTTGATGAAAATATTTTTCTGGATGGACTGGGATTAATTAGGGGTAACCAGGCAAAGTCTGATATTTATAAGGTTGTTACTGGTATAGATACAGACAAAGCTAATGTTAAAACTTTAAGAGAAGATTTTCTTAATGTATTTGGTCGTGATGGTAGACTTCATGATGATATATATAGAAATGAGATTGATGGTAAGGTTGGAGATGAAATAAGTACTAAAGATGCAGAGAATCTTAGTGCTATAAAGCCATTATATGATCTGATGAAGAATTTATCTCCTGTTGGCAAATCTGAAATTCCAAAGACAGGTATAAAGTCAGGAGATCTTCAGGAGGTAACTGATAAAGCAAGTGAAATGATTGGAAGGTTGCCTAATGAGTGGAAATTGGATTTATATGGTGAAGGATTGAAATCATTTCAGGAAAGAATTTTTAGTGGTGGGAATCCATTGTCTTATACTGCATTTCGTAGAGCTATTGATGATAATCTTATTACTATGCAGTTCCAGAATGGTGTACAAAAGATAATTTTTCCAAGTGACAATGCTATTGATAATAGATTTGTTGGTGATACTGCAACTGCAACTAGAGTAAAGGAAGCTGTTAAAGGAGTTAAAAACTTATTTACTCCACAGTTAATAAAACCATCTGATGTGGTACCATTAGAAGCTGATCTTCTTAAGTGGATAAGCATTCATGATGAAATAGGACATAGTAAGGTAAAAAACTTTGTAGAAACCATGCCTCAAATACTTGAAGGTCTTGGAAAAGACAGTATGGTATTAACTCAAATCAGGTCAGTAAAGGATTTAGCTGATGAAATTAGAAATGAGATAACTAGTCCTAAAGAAGTAGTTGATACTGAAAAGATAAAGAAAGCAATTGTAGAAAGTGAAGCTATACATAAAGTTTTAGTGGCAGAGGGCAATATAGATGATGTTACAAGTACTAAGATGGAAGGTCTTATTACTGCTTTAAAGACTGGGTATGATGAAATGATAACAGGTGGTGTGCCACCTCCAACTTTTAGTGAAGCTAATTATGGTGAGATAGTTAGATCTATTGATGAAATGATTATACATGAGATGGAAGCAGATCATCTTAGTAAAACAGATCTTTCCAGATTATTAATAAAGATTGAAAATCATATTACAGGAAAAGATCCTAATATAAGTTATTCAGATAGTAAGGTTTTGCTTGAAAACTTAACTGATAAATTTCATAGTCTTTTAGGCAACAAATTATCAGAAGAAGTTCCTTTACAGGATGTAATCAATGAGTTTAATAGTACAGGTAATTGGAGAGATGCAAGAACAGCTATAGATGCAATAGTAAAGATGGGTCAAACTTATAATCCGCATCATGAGTCATATAATAAAAATGCTGAACGTATATTAAATGAACTTCAGGGAGAAAAGCTGAGACATGAAAGACCTGTAAATTTTCAGGAATTGCTTACCAAATATCCTTCCTTACAGGACCCACTTGATCCTAATGCTATGAGTAACAAGTTTGTTACTGATCTTTCTAATGCATTTGATCCTGCTATGCCTGGTGAACCAAAAAAAGTACTTGAAAACTATGTATACAAGGATATAAGAAAGAAGTTTACTGATTCATATGAGCAGCTTGTTGAGATAGAAAGGTTTAATGATACAGAAATGCAGCCTTTACTGCAGAATATGTTTGGTAAAGTACAGAGGAAAGTTTTATCACTTGATCATGATAAGCTTAAATATGATGAAAAGCCTATGCGTCATTCATTGTCAACAATGACTCTTGATAGGAAGTATACACCTGATTCTAATTTTAAATATGATTATATACTTTTGGAAGGTAAGATAAAACTTGGTGATCGTGTTATCAATATGGATGAATCATATGAGATTGGTGGCGACTGGATGACAATGCAGAATCTTATTGATAAAGGCATTCCTGTTGATATGTCTAAGATGAGAGATGTATATGAGAATTTAAGAAATATAAATTTTGAGTTTCAGGTTGATAATCTTACAGATCTTCAAATGACTGAGAACAGTAGTAAAGTATATATGCGTTTGAGTCCTAAGATGCGTATCATATTTCCAAAGACGAAAGAGAATATTGATCTTCTAAATAGGGATTTTGATACAGTATACAGCCAGAAAGAGTCTGAGTATAGTGTAGGAGCAGGTAATAGAAAGCGTTTAAATGCCCTTAGAAAGGGCTTTAAGCATTTATTCGATACAACTGAGCAAGAGAATGATATCCTAAGGTTAAAGATGCTTTTTGTCCATTATAATAGGACTATGGGTCCTGAGTTCGATAATATGATGAATACAATGGATCAAAACAGAGGTAAAATTGAATTCAATAGTTTTAAGAGGGGATTCCAGGCTGATGGAGGCACCTCAACAGTTTTAACAAGAGAAGCATTAGAATGGTCTGCTACTTATAATCCAAATCTTAGTGTTAGAGCAAAGGATAGACAGTTATTAAATGAAGGTGTAAAGTTGGCAGTATTGAATGATGAGCCAGTAAATGCAACAGATCCACATTTCTTTAGTAATAAAAGTATTATTCAAAAACAGCTTACTGATAAAGTAACTAATATAATTACTGCTGCAGGGGCTGATACACAAGAATCAAAAATAATAAACAATCATCTTCAGCGTATAGGTAAAGGAGAATTTACAAGTCTGGATTCATTTTTCTTAGATGGTGGAAAATTTGCAGGTACTGCTTATTCTAAATCATTACGATCTAAGAAGGGCGGTGGTGAATGGAATGGTATGAAGACTGTCATTATGACTAATGATATGCTTGGTAAAGGATTTACTGTTTATAGTCCAGAGATAGCTTATATACTTGACGGTCTTGGTATTGATCTTATGGTTGGGAAGACTGTAGCTAAAACATTAAATACAGGAAGAGTGACCCCTTTTACAATAGATCCCAACATAAGTTTAGAGCGAGGTTGGGAAGCTGAACTCATAGGTATGACTGGTGATAATTTTATGAGTATTCCATATGATAATTTTGGTATATCATGGACTACACATTCTGATCCTGGTGTTAATTATTCTTCTTCTATGTTTGATTTTCAAAGTGTTGGACATTTGAAACAAGCAAAAAAACTATACAATATAGATAAGCTTATAGAGAAAATGGGTAGAGGAGTCAATAATAATAAGGACTTTGCTAATGGTGATCTGTTAAGAGCTTTGTATAAGATAAGACAGGAAGAATCTGGTCAGCAGTTAACAACTGATAGTTACTCATTAACTGAAGCTCTTATTGATTACGGTACGAGAGAATCAAATCCTCTTGTACAAAGATCATTAGTGAGATTATTACAAAGTGATTTCTATAGTATTCTTACAAAAAGAGCTACTCAGCATGGTGAAGAAGGTATTTCTGCATCTGATATAAGTAATACTCTTAGTAATCCTGTTTATGCTCAGATTGAAAATCTGCCATATGGAGTTAAAGGAGCTACATCAAATCATGTATACCAATATGGTGGTGGATCTATAACTAATTCTATGGCAAATCAATTGATTAGTAGGGATGTGCAATCAGGTAAGGCTGATATTCAGGACATACCTTTTATAGCTAGGGATAAAAAAACAGGTTTAGATATAGTTTTTTCTTTTAGTGACAAAGGATTAGAAAATCATAGTCCTCTTCTTCAAGCTCAAAAAGAAGCAGCCAGCTATAAATATAAGAATACAGGTATAAAAGGATTAAGTCTAAATGAAAGTATTGAAGTAAGTAAGCAATCGTATAAAGAAATTGAATCTGTACTGAACCAGTTAAGTAAACAAATTTCTAATCTGAAAAATGTTAGATATAATGATTTGATAAGATTATTGGATATAAATGAGTATGACCCACAAGATTGGAGTGTATTTCCAAAGAGTAAAAGAATAAGGATGGATGTACCAGTAGGTCTTGGAAAAGGTTTTATAAAGTTAGCAGATAAATACGATATACATCTTGGAATGAGTCTCAATGCTATACCTAAAGTAATGAAAGATCAACCCCTGGTACGTATAGAACAAGTATTAGGAAAAGAATTGAATGGTCTGGCAACTCTTAATCCATTTGATCTTCGTGTAACTCTTCAAAGAGATTATGATGGTGATCATTTGTATAAATATTTAAAGATGCCTATGAGTATGCTCAAAGATTATACTAATGACATGGGTGATATAACAGATTATAAACCTATAGATGAACTTGAATATACTCCAATGAATATGTTTGGATTTAAAAATGGAGTAGCTGGGAAAGAAAGTCAATCTATAGGATTTGATAAGATTGCTCATGATGTAGCTAAAAAGAAAAGAATTGTATCAAGTGTTATATCAAGAAAGGGTACTTTAAGTTATCTTTTAAGCTCAAAATTGAAATTAGACAACAAATCTTTTGTATCTGAGGAGTTTAATAATAAGAATGTAGAAGCAGCTACAACAAAAGCATTAGAGGTTTTCCAAAGAGGGGGGGAAATATTTCAAGCATCACTAGATATATGGAAAATGACACCTAAAATATCCAATGATGCTAAGGCTGCAGAAAAATATTTTGTATTGGGTAAGCATCCTAATTTTGATAAGCCAAGTTTAGCTCATAGTGAAGAAAGTTTTTTACAAGAAAAATTTGGTAATACTGAATTTGAATATAAGATGTTTGATATAATGCATAGAACTTTAAGTAAATCAAGGATAATGGATAACGAAGTTCATGATGCTGCAGGTCAACGTCAGCCAAATACTGATGAATTGCGTAGAGCAAGAATAAAGATTAAATCATTTTTTGATAATCCAGATTTATATCTTATGAGAGAATTGTTAGGAGATGCTAGAAGGTTAAGAAGAAAACCAGGTGGTAAAGATAAAGCTGATCAAGTTATTAAGGATGTAATTGATTTCTTTTACAAAAATGTTTCACCTGGAAGCGGTAATATAAATAAAATATCTGAAAGTTTGCAACGTGGAGATATACCTTTTGAAAGTAGACACATAAGATTTACTGCTGAAGGTAGTTTGGGTATAAAAAGTAACATGAGTGGTCATATACTGGATGAAGTAATAAGAAATCCCTTGTTTTATGAGAGTGATAATAAAGCTGAATCAAATAAGAACAGAACTATGTTTGAGCATTATAATACACTTAAAAATAAACTTGAGATTATATATGCTTTTGGTGATGTTAATCCTGACAGTATAGATGAAATGATTCTTAAAGATAAAGTATTTGTTGAACAGGTAGGAGGACAGCCTGTTTTTAAATCTAATTTGAGTGGTATAATGAGGTTTGTTGCTAATAGTCAGTATGCAAGAGCAATAAGCTCTTTGAGAATGCTTAAGAATGAAAACTTTCCAGATATTAATAAGATAGAAAGAGCTGAAGATAGACTAAGTAACTTAAGAAATGTAGTAGATGTATTAGACAGGCAAATGGCTAGAAATGTAATACTTAGGAAAGAACAAGATGTATTTCTTAGAAATATACCCGCTTCTAAAGATGATATTAGATGGGAATATGTTGATTTTAATGCATTTGGTAATCTCTATAGGATAAGAGGTGATATCAAGATGGATGACCTTAATCCGAAAAGTCATACTAGTACTCTTGAATATGTTAAACCAGTTAAGAAGGGTAGAAAAGTAAGAGTTGAGAAGGGCTATACTTATCTTGTTGACAAAAGACCACCTAAGTTTATGGCAGTAAGTGATCCAGAAGTTAGATGGAACAAAGCATTTATGGCAGCAACAAAAGTTAATATATTAAAATCAGGAGATATAATTGATTCAGAGATGAATCCCATTCTACACAGTAAATTCATATCCGATGTAGATAGACTGAGAAGAGGAGTTAATGATTCCTATAATAGAGCAAGAGAAAGAGCAGAAGAAAGTTTAATTGATAAAAAAGATATCTACTTTTATAATTCTGTTATGGTTGATAGGATGGTAGGAGAATTCTTTTCTAATTATAGTAATCCTAAGAATTTTGAAGGATTAATGAGATATTTATTGCAACCTCAAGTTCAACAAAATGTTTATGTTAAAGAAGGTGCTCTTGAAATGCCTTATTATAGGATGAATACTAATTTGATTGAGTCTACATTTAATTGGATGAGAAGACCTGCTACTCAAGGTCAAGCTAGTAATGCAGAACAATTTGGATTTGATCCAGAATTAATTATAAGAAGAATGGTCAATG
>Ga0315336_1004180_pt1 | contig 17603 bp, 21 predicted proteins | sample ASW5metaG_FD_204512 | JGI IMG/M metagenome (GOLD analysis project Ga0315336, IMG submission 204512) | Ammonia-oxidizing marine archaeal communities from Monterey Bay, California, United States - ASW #5 | ecosystem: Environmental > Aquatic > Marine > Intertidal zone | place: USA: California... | reverse complement strand
CATTCCGTCCCTTGATCTTGTCACGAATGAGTTGGCAGGAACCCATTCGACCTTTCGCTCTGCCGCAATTATTACCTGGTCGATTGCGAAGAACGAGAGCTATCGCCGTTGGTCGGGATTGAGGTCGGAAGCGCAAAACTCGTCAACTCGCTGCCGCCGAGCGCTTGAAGACTATGGTGACTTTCGTCCCTTCGCCGGCGCCGGATTTGACCTCGAAATGCGCTTTGGCGTTCTCGGTCAACGAGCGCGCGATCAGCGCCCCGAGCTTACCGGGCTTCGGCCATGTCCCGCCCTCCGGCAAGCCAATTCCGTCATCGGCGGAAACACGGCTTCAAAGGACGAGAGGGCGGCACGATCACGCTTCACAGTGTTGTCGATGGCGACGGATGCCGCATTACTATCCTCCTAGGCTTGGGATTTGTTCCACGCCAAGAGGCAGGGCTTCAGAAATCAGCAAAGCGATATCTGCCTCCGCGGCGCGCTGATCCGATTGAAGCTTCGCGAGCCAGCCCTGACTCCAGTTCTTGGTACCCGGATCGGCGCGATCAGCTTAGGACACGCCATCCAGTTCGTCGCCAACGCGTCGGTGCTTGGGTACGATGTCCGCGGTGCAATAGTCCTTTACGGCGAACGAGGTACCCCGAGCTTGCGGATATCGGACTGCGAACATCTGTGGGCGCAATATGGTGGCGCCTTGCTCCAGCCCTAAATCTACGGCTGGCCCCCACTCACTTTGCTAATGTCCGCAGCTCGTAGATTATGCGGCGTGCCTCCTATGCCTTCAATAGTGGGTGTCGCGATGTGGGGTCCGACTCGAATGCCCAAAAGATTTTCGACCTCAAGGGAGAAAATTCGAGAAGCTTCCGATGACCCCAATGATCATGATCTTCGCAACTAGCGAGCGGATAATCCTCGCTGCGTGACTTCGCCTTCGTCGGATTGTACCCGCTGGAGTTCCGACACCTTCCGGCGATAGGCCTCGAGCGCCGCCGGGTGAAACTCCACGATGCTTTCAGCGGCTGCCAGGGCTTGCTCTCGCGCCTTCAGCGCTGTGCATGGCACCCGCGACGTCGTCCAGGATATGAAGCGCCTAATCGGAGAGCTGTGACGCAAGCAAGCGGTTCCTCAATATTTGTGAAAGCGTGTCGTGCCGGGCGCGCGTGATCATTGGCCTAGGCCCTGGCGAGGCTGAGACTACCCCACTTCACTCGCTGGCTCCGGCTGGCGGGTTTTTTCACGTTCTTTTTCAGCTAGACCCGTCAAGCTAGTTCTAATGTGCATCAAGTTGTCCGCAACCAATGACGCTGCTGTGGGTTGTAGCTTCAGGCGGTCGATCCTTCGGGGCAGCCGCCGATAGAAATCGCAGGAGCCCGTCGCCAGTCATCTCCCGAGGCTGGCGGCGGGCTTTCTCATTAGAAAGATTTACACTAATGGCCGGAACCCGGCCTCGCCCTTCGTGGTTAATGGCGCGGCCCCGCGCTGCCCTGTGTCCCCCGTCCTCAAGCGCGATGCCACAAGCACTGTATTGGAAAGCCCGTTCACCCTTGCCCAGGGTGGCGGGCTTTTCAGCGTGACGCTCTATTTCCACTGGGTGATGCCGGTTGCCCGGCGACGTCCCCAGGCGCTTTCAACCCCGCGTCATGCAGGTCTGCAGAGAATCGCTCCTATTTGTTGCTGCGGTGCTACAGTCTCGTCTGCGCGACCGTACTACAAAGGCCATCGCGCGGGGTTTCCTGGGTTCGGCGGGCCATCCAGGAAAGGGGCGCGCAAAGTTGAGGGAAGATAGGCCCGTCGGCTTCGGCTCGGCGGGTTTTTCTTTCCCTGACAACGAACGAGAGCAGAGACCAAGTTCCGGTCAGAGTTTGAGGGATAGCTCCATCCAAAGAGCGGGGCCTCATGCCGATTGGTCCGCGAGCCAGAAAAGCTGGGATATTTAGCTCTTCGGATGTCGCGCTGCTTGGTCGCGTGTTCGACAAGTTAAAAGACGATGATCAGTCCCTTGGGGTACGTGAAGCTCTCGCATCCTGGCTGCTTAAACTGCCGCTCGGCGTTAGATTGACCCGCACGCAGGCCCCTGGAATGCCCGTTCACTTCTTAGGGCGGCCGGCACCCTTCCTTCCGTTGGGGTGGGAAATTGCCTGAAAGGCACCGGCCTGGCGGGAGGGGTTAGCTCCGCCTCATATTCAAATCGGCTTATCTACGTCATAAGCACATGGCGTGATCACGTAATGCCTTGCTCGATCCAGGCTTGGGAATACATTCCTGGGACTGGTGCGGCGACCCACTCACGAGGATCGCCATGGGCAAGGTATACCCGTTTTCAGAGAGCACGCTTGGCGGCAAGCTCAAGGCAGGCAGGCACAGGCCTATCAGTCGACTGCCTCACTTGCCGGCGCGAGACGGTCCTCGATGTCGCTGAGCTTGTGAAGCGGTTCGAGGCCTGATCAGCCCTGCCTGCATTGGATCTGCTCAAGATCATCTATTGCCACGAGTGCCGCGGCGCCGGCCAAGACGATCGGAACCTGCAGTTCACCGACCATGCGCTGACGCCTCAGCAGCGAAGGGGTGGACGTCTTGCCCGTAGCAAGTGAGTTGTCTTTTGTTATTGAAAAGCCGATTTCGACGGACTTATAAAGATTGGCGTTCCCATTGCTCTTGCAGGAGAATTGCGATGGATAGCGTAAGTGTGAGCCTGAGCAGCGAGGCCAAGCCTTGCGTTGAAGTGGCCGAGGCCTGCGGTGAATGGTTTGTTCGCGTGACCGAGGAAGACCAGGAACTTACCCGATCATTCGAGATTGAGGCGTTGGCCCTGGCCTTCGCGGAAGGTCAGCGCAGACGCCTAGGTCTTTCCGACTTCAAGCGGATGTAGCCCGAAGTTTCAGCAGCAGGCAAGGTTATAGTCTGATGCTCGGCGCGGTTGGCTCGTCGTTCAGTCGAAGGGCAGCCGCGCGATAGTGGCTGCCATCGCCACAGATAGCGCTTCGGCCTCGCCGAGCAGAGTCGCGGTCCGTAATGGCCGTTCACCTGCTCGCTCATCAGCACTCTGGAGAGCAGTCCTCTTCGATCGTCGCCCGGATCAGGCGCAGCGCCACGCTGTCGTGACCGTTTCGACTATCGCTCATTTAGAGAAATCTCGCGGGGGGTTCAGCCAGACCGAGCTCAAGAGCTGGTTCTCCTCGTCTTCCACGGTTTGCGGCGACACGACCACTTCAGCCTGGTATCGAGGCATTCTTCATCGCCGCCCCAAAGTCTTGGCCTCGCGTTCCAGAGTGGCCCGATCGTTGCCATGCTTCTTGATCAACTCGCGAACCTGCTGCGCCGTCAGTCCAACCTTCTGCGCGAAATACTCGACCTCGTAGTCTTCCTCGGCCGATACCCGATCCCGGTCACGAAAATCCTGTTTGCTCTTGTCGTCTGCCATCTTTGTTCCTCCTGAATTGGAAACGCCGGCGGCTATTGGGAGTTCCGCTTTTGCCACCAGCTAGCGGAAGCTAAGGAAGGCTGTGCTGTTGGGCGCGGGGTGTTGCGCAAAGCGTCCGTTCCGTTCGGTTGGCGGCATGATTGGATGCTGCCTATCAGTTCTGACGTTTGGCAATCCGAACGGGAACCAACCTTAGCTCCGGCGGTTCCCACACTTGCGAAAACCGGAGAACGAGCAAATGCTTAGATTTCTGATCACTCTCGGTGCCGTGTGTGCCGCCTTTAAGCTAGGCAGGGATATCGGGCGCGGTGAGGCTCGAATCTTGCTGAGTGCCCCGGTGGATTACGAGCGCCGCCCGTCAGCAAGAAACTACGAGGACGCCGCTCTCTAAGTGGGGTTCACCGGCGTGCACGAAGTTTGGGAACGGTCCGTGGCCTTGCCTGATCGGCGGGTTTTTCTTTCCCAGTTGTGACGGCCCTGCTTATACCCGGATCCACCAAATACATGAGTACGACAATAGCAATGATTGGCGTCGGTGCTTGGTAGTCTTCTTGGCTTGTCGGCAGGCATAATCCTTACATTTCGCTATTGGCGATTATACCGGCTTCGCCATCGGCAAGAGAGAGCTGTGTGGCAGCCCGGGCGCCTCTCAACCGGACGCCATCGGCAGAGAAAACGATACCTTCGGCTTTGAGCGTCCTTCGAATTGATGCGACCTTGCTCGGTCCGGGGATGCGTCTCCCGCTCTCGAATTCGCGCACCACGCCCTCACTCATGCCAGCCCTGGAAGCCAACCGAACGGAGGTCCAGTTCAGTAGCCCTCGGGCGGCGCGGCAAAGTGCTGGTGTCAGGTATTCAGACATCTCTCTAACTATCCATCTCTAGCTTATGGCCGCTCATGGCAACTGACTCGAGTGAAGTGCTCGCCATCCGGCCGCAGGAAACTCGGTCCCAGATCGGAAAGCTTGCTCAACCACGTAACTTTCCGGCTTCGCGCTGCAGCGTCTTGCGGTCGTTCCCGTGGGTGTCGATCCGCTCCCGAACTTCATACGACGGCGCGGTCCTGTTTGGCGAAACAGCGCACCTCATAATCCTCGTCCGCCGACACGCGCTCGCGGAAGTGTCTGTTGCTCTGGTCGTCTGCCATAGCTCTTCGTCCTGACTGTCGGGTGTCGGGTTAGAACACTGGCATCGCCGCGAAGTTCCCCTTCTCTTTAGTCGCTGCTAACGGAACCTAAGGACGGCTGTGCTATTGTGAGGCTCAACTTCGTCAGGCCGATGGAGCCCGAGCTCGTCGATGCCCCGCCCGCCGGCGAGGGCTGGTCGCATGAAATCAAGTTCGACGGCTATCGCACGCAATTGATCAAGGATGCAGACGGCATCCGCCTATATACCAAGAGCGGCATCGACTGGACTGCAAAATACAAGCCGATCGCCGCGGAAGCAGCCAAGCTCAAGGCCGACAGGTTCGTCATCGACGGCGAGATGATCATCACCAACGATCAGGGGCTGTCCGACTTCCACGCGCTGCGCTCGGCCATCACACGCCGGCCGCAGGATCTCTACCTGGTGGCCTTCGATCTTCTGCATCTCAATGGCCATGACCTCCGCGGCATGGCGCTGAAGGACCGGAGAGAGATCCTGCAGGCGATGATCCCGGCCGGCGGCCGCATCCAGTTCTCGGAAGCGCTGCCGGGCACGGGGGATGCGGTCTACCATCTCGCCTGCGAGGCGAACCTCGAGGGCATTGTCTCCAAGCGACTCGATAGCGTCTATCGGAGCGGGCCGACGACCACTTGGCGCAAGATCAAATGCTTCGAGGAAAAGGATATGGACATCATCGGCGTGCAGCGCGAGGCCGGCAAGCCGGCGATGGTGCTGATGGCCGACCACGGCCGTTACATGGGCGGCGCCTTCGTCACCTTCAAGGCGGAGAAGCGCCAGGCGTTATGGGACCGCGTGCAGGGCAAGGTCGGTGCGCCTCCGCCAAAGGGCCTCAAAAAGCAAAAGGCGGAGCGGCTGCAGCCCGGGCTGTCGGGCAAGGTGCGGTTCCTGAAAGGCGAAGAGCAGCTTCGCCACGCGATGCTCAAGGATTTCTGGGAAGACTAGACGGGAGCCGGGATGGTGCGCGTCCGTTCCGCATCTTCAGGGCAAGCCCGAATGCTTGCGCGCCCATCTCGCAGCCGTGTCGCGAAGGGCCGTTGGAGCTGATCACCACGCGCGCCTGATCAATCGTGAGACCGTACTTTTGTGCAAGTTCGGCTGGGCTGTAAGTGTCACGCCAGCTTTCGATAGGCCTGGTCATCTTGTCCTCCGTTCTCCCACGCCAGCCATGAACGTCCGTGCAGCCCCAAGGTTCAAAATGCCGGCCATCTACAGGCAGATGGAACAAGGCCCCGGCCATAGCTGTTCCTATCGATCGTATTCATGGCGACAGGATTTTGGCGATGGCCGCACCGCGCGCTGCTTGGAAAGGGTTCCTCAAGGTTGGATCGGTCACCTGCGGCGTAAAGCTCGTAGGGGCGACCACCGAAGCCGGCAAAGTCCACTTCAAGATTCTTAATCGCCAAGACGGTCTTCCCGTGACGAGCGCCTATGTCGACGAGCAGACCGGCGACGTTGTTCCTCCAGAAGATCAGATCAAAGGATACGAGGCCGAGAAGGACGAGTTCCTCGAGATCGAGCCGGATGATATCAAGAAGCTGAAGCTGACATCGCAACATACGCTCGATGTCGACGGCTTCGTCGCCATCGACGACATCGACACTCGGTATCTCGAAAAGCCTTACTACGTCATTCCTGCCGATGGTGCCGCGGTTGAGGCCTTCAATGTGCTTCGTGAAGCCATGGCTAAGAAGAGGGTCGCAGCGCGGTCATGTGTCGTTCTCTATCAGAGAGGCCGTGAAGTCATCATACAGCCGTTCGGCAAGGGGATGTTGCTGACAGAGCTCCGGACGCGCAATGAGATGATTTCCGAAAGCAGCGTATTCGGCGACTTAAAGTCTCCAAAGTACGACGAGGATTTGCTCGAGATCGCTGGATTGCTGATCGACAAGAAGGTCACGAAGTTCGACCCCTCGAAGTTTGAGGATACCTATGAGGACGCGTTGATCGCCATGATCGACGCAAAGCGCAAAGGAAAGAAGCCGCCAAAACCGGTGCCTCAGCCCAAAGAGAATGTCGTCGATCTGGCCTCAGTGCTGAAGAAAAGCCTGGAAAAGGAAGGGATCAAGGGCGGCGGCAAGGCGAAAACGGCACGCAAATCCGCATAGGCTTGTCAGAAATTCTTCCCGGCCCTGATCATTGCCCTGGCGATCGCCAGATCCGTTTCCAGCCTGGCGGTCTCCCTTAGCGCCATGCTGTCCGCCGCGATCAGCCGGCGAAGCGCTCGCAAGACCTCTGCGCGCAGCCAACCGGCCTCGACCATGCAATCCACTATGGCCTGGAAGCCTGGCTCCATCGCTTCCTGGCAGTCGACATCACGGCCGGCATAGGAGCCAAGGCGGCGCGGATGGCTGATCACAGGAAGCCCTCCCCTTCGCCTCGGTGCTCGTAGCAGAACCAGTGCGAGGCTTGTTTGGGCCGGGCAAAGCCCCAGCCGGCATCCTTGCCACATCGCTCGCACGCATGGCCAAGCGGTCCTCGCGGGCGCTGCGGCATCATCTCTCCGGCGACTGTCGGTTCGTCACTCATGCCGAAAAGATTCCACAAACCGGCTTGACGGGCAAGGAATTTGTTCTCATTTCGTTCTACAACCTGGGAGAACGAAATCCATGCCCCGTCGCCGACTCCACGATGACATTTCCGAAGGCCAACTCGCGTTGATCGAGCGACACATCTTCAGCCTGGGAGCCGCATTGGACAGGGTTCAGCTATCGTTGACGCCCTTCAAGCCGCACTACGACGCTATCTCCGATCTGAAAAAGCATATGCGCGAGGCGATGAACCTGCTGATGGACAGGACTATGAGCGCCTGCACGCCGCGCCGATGTCCGGCCCCGTCTCGCCCCAAAACCTTCAAGAGAAGCTGGCCGATGACATGGCGATCGAGCCGGTCAGGCACCCCTGCAGGCCGGCGGACGCATCCATTTCCGTTGCAGCTGGGGTCGGCGAGCAGGACCGAGACCATCGTTTGCTGCAGAATTTCGCGAGGAATGAAATCCGATTATTGGCCAGCTGCTGGCGTCAAATCCGGGTAAAGCGAGTCTCGCAGGTTGAGATCAAGTCTGCCACGTCGCTCAGTCGCTCCCAGTTTTTGCCGTGACCCGACTATCGAGCCGGCCGCGCCGTTCAATCGTCTTTGCTTCTAGGGATTCGCCGAATGACAGTGAGGTTACCCGAGGTCACCTGCCGGCGAGACGCCTTGAGGAATTGCACGCGTCAGCGGCACGGATGTGTGTCGGTTCACGTTGCCGTACAACTTTGCCTTGAGATCAGCCATGTCGACTGCCTCGATATAGTCAGGCAACGCATCGGTGTCCGCATCAGCATGAACTTTCACCTTGTCGAACTCATTCAGCCCGCCGCACGAGTTCGACGGCAACGGCGAACCGTGCATTCCCAGCCAATAGTCGATGTCAAGGCCCTCTGCGCCCAAGGCGGCCCCAAAGGCCCTCCCACGCCACAGCGCGCCGGACCCCGACGAAACGAGAACGCAGCTAGGCCCTCGGCGTCCTTTTCGCCATCGCGAAGCCGCGATCGGTTGCCATGAAGCGCTCAAGCATTGGTACAATCAGACGCATGGGATCTGCCGGCGGCTTGCCGGCATCGCGTCCAAGGATCTCTGCGTATTTAACCAGGTCGCGATGCAGTGGCGCCGGTAGCTCGATCGTGATTTTCACCGGCTTGTCGTCGGCGATCGGTCCGAGTTTCAGCTTGGCCATTTCATCCTCCATAAGGTTCGAGCACGAGGTCGCGGGTGACGATCACTCGAACGGGAAACCCCGGCCTGATGGTGAGCGTCGGCGCTATCTGGAGCTGGCGTTGGACGATCTGCTGGCCGACCTGGCTGACGCTGTCGGAGGCGCCGCTGCGCAAAGCGCGCACGATGTCGCTCTCTTCGCCCGACGAGCCAGCCTCAGCCCCCACGCTGAGTATGGTGGACAGAGCGGCTGCCTTGAACAGTTCGCGCCAATGGAAGTCGACACCGTCCTCGAGGCCCGCATAGCCCGCTGCGTCCGCGCCAGGCTGCCGCTCCAAAACAATCGAGCGGCCATTGGGCAAGATCAACCGATTCCAGACGAGCAGAACGCGACGCTGCCCGAAACCAACCCCGCTATCGTATTGACCGATGATGCGCGTCCCTTGTGGGACCAGGAGCGCCCGGCCTGTTGGACTGTCGTAGACGTTCTCGGTCACCTGCGCGGTGATCTGGCCGGGCAGGTCGGAGCGGATTCCAGTTATCAGCGCCGCAGGAATGATGGCGCCAGCCTGAAGAACGTATGGCGATGGAGGTGGCATGACGCGGTCGGGCGCCACGATCTGTCGGTCGGCCGCAGCCTGCAGGAAGGCAAGCTGGCGATCCTGCGGTGTCTGTCCGCCAAGATCCGGGCCGGTTGAGTTGGTGATTGCGATGTTGCCGTTTGCATCGCGCGTGGCTGCGCCCACCACTGCCGTCTGGAAAAAGACGCGCGACGTCCGGGCCGCCTCCTCCTCGGCCAGCCGGCGCTGCTCGGCCTCGTCGACGGCGGGGGTTGCGATGGTTGGAGACACGACAGGCTTACCCTTGTTCTGGGCATCAAGCACAGGCCGGCCAAGGTCGCCAGGCAGAGGCGGGCCAAGGACCGGGCCGGTATAGTCGCGCGGCAGGCTCGCGAGGCCATCGGCGGGCTGCCGGTTGGAGGTCGAATAGAGCTCTTCGCCGCGCCCGCCTGGATCGCGAGTCTGGAGGGCGTATATCAGCGCGCCGCCGACGCCGAGCGACGCAACGAAGCCGATCCCGGCAAGTACCCTGCGAGACAGGCGGGTGACGCGCGGCGGATCCGCGCGAAGCCTCATATGCTGAACTGCGGTTTCTGCATCGCTCATTACTCCCGCCCTTCCCTCTGGCCCGGTGGATTCTTGATTTTCGGCGCCGCGGCAAAGTCTGGCATCCACGGCAGTCGACGCGTTCTTGCCCCATCGACGCGGTCGATCCGAACAATCTGCTGCCGCTTGCCGCTGCCAAGGCGCAGTTCGGCGGACCCAAACAGGCGGTCCATGATCAGCACGTTCTGGTAGACCCGGCCGTTGGCGATCTGGGCCTCGCCGTCCGGGCCGATGATGAAGATCGGCGGCATCTCGCCCTGCACGATCCCGCGCGGAAACTCGACATAGACGCGCCTGCCGTCGTCGTAGACGGCGACGGGCTTCCAGGGCGGCGTGTTCCCTTTGAGGCCATAGCGGTAATTGCGCGCCGCGAGGGCCGGGATCATCGGCGTTGCCGGACCAGTCCGTTGCTCGGCGGGCTTGGATGGATATGCCCATGCAACGGCCGGCATGTAAGACTTCCCGTCTGCCCGCAACTCGATCATGTAGCTCCGGCGGTCGGTGGTGACGACGAGATTGGTGGTGATGTCCGCGCGCGAAGGCTTCACCAGCACATGAACACGGCGGCCAGCCCCTGATCCGCTTTCCGTGTCGCCGATGATCCAGCGTGCCGTGTCGCCGGCGGCGATGGGCCCCGTGCCGGTCAAGCTCTCGCCCGGCTCGAGCGCGATATCCGTGATTTGGCCTGGCGAGGCATAGACCTGGTAGAGCGCCCCTTCGCTCCACGGATAAATCTGGATGGCATTGTAATAGCCCTCGCGCCGCGGCTGGACACGCGCGGCCGCATTGGCGTTTTCGACCTGGGCGGTCGGGTTGTTGGCCTGGTCGCCGCCGCGTGCCGGAGTCCAAGCCGGCGGAACGTGCAGCGGTTTGGGCTGTTGGTCGGTCGCGGCAACCGGGACCGCCGGCAATGGCGGAACGTGGGAGTCGTAAGCAATCCGGGGCGGCTTCTCAGGCGTCGCGCAGCCGGCGAGAATGGCCCCCGAAAACAGGACGGCCGCGATTGCGTATCCATGGAAAGCAGGTGTGATCGAACGGCGCAATGCCAGGTTCATTGGCTCATCTCCCGCGACCAGTCGATGGCGTTGACGTAGATGCCGAGTGGATTGGCGCGAAGACGTTCGGCGTCGCCTGGCATCTGCGTCACGATCGTCAGGATAGCGGTCCAGCGCTCGGTGGCGGAAAGCTGGCCGTTTTCATAGTGACGCTCGACCCAGGCGACCCGAAAGGAGTTTGGCGAGGCCCGGATGACCGAGGAAATCTCGACCGCGACCTGCTGCTTGCCGACCCTGGAGAAGGGGTCGCTGGCGCGAGCGTACTCGTTGAGCGCCGCAGCACCCCGGTCGGTGGTCCAATCATAGGCGCGCAGCCAGTACTGGCGCAGGATGATCGGGTCGGCGGGAACGGAGCGCACCTGTTCGATGAAGCGGGCAAGATGCCACGCTATCTGAGGATCGGTCGGCTTGTAGTCGGCGGTCGCGGGCGCGATCGCCTGAGCCTCGCCCAGCGTATCGACCTGCACGACCCAGGGCACGACGCTACCGCGGCCCAACTGCCAGACCAGTGAAACGGCGAGGCCCGCGGACAGGAGGAGCGACCCGAACGCCATGACACGCCAGTTGCGTGCCTGCACGCGAGCAGAACCGATGCGTTCGTCCCAGATCTGCTGCGCCTTTTGATAGGGCGTTTCCGGTCGGGGTGGCTTGCCGTAGTGGACGGCGGGCCGCCTGAACATGTTCATGGTCATTCGCCTTCAGAAAGAGAAATCGAAGCGCCGCCGCCATGGCTGTCGCCTGCGCGCACCGCGTGGGCGGCGGTCTGGGCGCCGTGGGCGAGGCGCTGAGAGCGCTGCAGGCGTCTGGCCCATTCGGGCTGTCCTTGCGTGCCGGATGGCTTGCCCGTGCCGGGCGCAGGCGCCACGGCTGACACCGCGGCGCCGCCGATCGTTCCCATGGTCGAAGACCCGCCGGTGATTTCAGCAGCCGAACGGGCGCCGGAGGCGAAGCTTGACTTAAGCGATTGACCAGTGTTTGCGGCGGCCCGCTTGAGGGGGGAGGCTGCTGCCGAGGCGCCGGCGCGCGCAATGCCGGCAAGGCCAGGGGCAATGCCTGCCGCGCCAGCCTGGCCGGCGGCGCCAAGCATATAGGCGGCCGAGGCGCCGCCAGCGAGTGACGTAGCTCCACGCGCGGCTGACATTGCGCCCGAGAATGCTGCCGTCCCACCTCGCGCCGCCAGGCCGGCTGCGCCAAAGCCTGCAACCGCCATGCCGCCCGCGGCAAGGCCGGTGCCGACGGCCGCACCGGCGCCAAGCTGTGGTCCACCGGCGACAAGGCCGTTGGCAATGCCGGGGCCGAAGATGCCGAGGCCAAGCAGAGACAGCGCCGCAAGCACGATCGCCATGGCCTGGTCGATGGTGGGGCTTTCGCCGCCGAAGCCTTGGGTGAATTCGCCGAAGAGCGTCGATCCAATGCCGATGACGACGGCAAGCACCAGAACCTTGATGCCCGATGAGATGACGTTGCCGAGCACGCGTTCGGCCATGAAGGCGGTCTTGCCGAAGAGGCCGAAGGGAATCAGCACGAAGCCGGCCAGCGTCGCCAGCTTGAACTCGATCAGCGTCACAAAGAGCTGCACGGACAGGATGAAGAAGGCGAGCAGGACGAGCGCCCAGGCAAAGAGCAGGCAGGCGATCTGGATGAAGTTTTCAAAGAAGGAGATGTAGCCCATCAAACTGGAGATCGCCTCAAGCAGTGGTCGACCCGCGTCGAGGCCCGTTTGCGCCACCTTGCCGGGGTGCAGCAGGTCCTGTGCCGAAAAACCGGTTCCACTCGCCTTGAGACCGAGACCGGAGAAACTCTCGAAGACGATCTGGGTGAGACCGTTCCAGTTGGAGATCAGATAGGCGAAGACCCCGACGAAGATCGTCTTCTTGACGAGCCGCGCAAGAATGTCGTCATCGGCGCCCCAGCTCCAGAAGAGCGCGGCAAGCGTCACGTCGATGACGATCAGGGTGGTGGCGACGAAGGCGACCTCGCCGCCGAGCAGGCCGAAGCCGCTGTCGATATAGCGGGTGAAGGTGGCAAGGAACTGATCGATGACTCCGGTATTGCCCATGTCTAGCGGCCCCGGCGCATGGCGGCGTCTGGCGACTGCGAAGCGTCCGGCGCGCCTGTCGAAGGCACTGATGGCTCCTTGAGACCGAGGAAGCGATCGCGCTGGTCGGCCCACAGCCGCGCACATCCATCGTCGCGCAAGGCAGCCTCCCCGAGGGACTGGCAGCGGCGCAGACCGTTGCGAAGCGTGTCTGGCATCATTCTCGCTGCTGTGGGCGCGCCCTCGCCCGCCGGATTGTCCTGCTTCCGGCCCACACCGAGCGCGGCCGCCACGACGGCGGCCGCAACAAGGATCGCCGCCACCGTGAGAGCGGGGGTTCTGCCGTCCATGGTCATCAATCTCAGCGGTTGAACATGTGAACCGAGCCGGCCTGGTAGCCAGAGCCGGGCGTCAGGAAGCGACGGCGTTGCTCGCGGCCCTGATCGACAGCGGCGGCTCGCTCGGCCTCATTCAGAGCCTGGGCGCGACCGTTGGCGGCGACGACGGCGGTCAGGTCGGCGAGCTGCTGGCCCTGGAGCGCAAGGAGCTGATTGCCAGCTTGCGCCGCCTGCAGCGCACCGGTCGCCGACTGGCTGGCGCCGATCAGCGCCGACATCTGAGCGCGACCGCTTTCGATGTTTGCGACGACACCCGCCTGGACGCGCATGGCATCCTGAAGACCGCCCACCGTGTTTTGCCAGCGCGAACGCGCGTCCGTGACGAGCTGCTGGTCGGATGCAGAGAGCGAGACGCTGCCGTATTGCTGCTGAAAGGCCTTGTCGACCTGCTGGACGTCGAATGCGATGTTTTGTGCTTGGCCGAGAAGCTGCTGCGTGCGTTGCACCGATTGTTGCAGTTGCTGCAGCGAGGACAAAGGCAGGCTCGCCAGGTTGCGTGCCTGGTTGATCAGCATTTGGGCCTGGTTCTGAAGCGAGGTGATCTGGTTTGTGATCTGCTGCAGCGAACGCGCGGCCGTCAGAACATTCTGGGAATAGTTCGATGGATCAAACACGATGAAGGCATGGGCTGGGGCCGTCATCATCGGCGAGATGGCGACCGGCGCGGCGAGCATCGCCACGACCAGAAGGAGGGCGCGCGGGCGGCGTTGACGAACAGTCATGATTGGGGATCCTTTCCAGGTTCAGGGACGGTAAGGTTGGGAAGGAGGTCGGCGGCCCAGCCGACCTCGCGGGCACGCAGCCAGGCCGCCAGGAAGCCGTCGCGGCCGTGCCCGGCGATGATGCTGCCGATCAGGGCCTGATCCCTCTTGGATGACGCGGCGCAAAGTGCCAGCCCGACCTCGGACAGGCCGAGCTCGAAGAGACGGTTGCCGCGGCGTGACTGGCAGTAGTAATCGCGCTTGGGTGTCGCTCGCGCCAGGATCTCGATCTGGCGGTCATTCAGGCCGAAGCGCCGATAGATGGCGGTAATCTGCGGCTCAATCGCGCGCTCGTTCGGCAACAAAAGCCGCGTTGGACAACTTTCGATGATCGCCGGCGCAATGGCCGACTTGTCGATATCGGCAAGCGACTGGGTGGCGAAGACGACGCTGGCGTTCTTCTTGCGCAGCGTCTTCAGCCACTCGCGCAACTGCCCGGAAAACCCCTCGTCGTCGAGGGCAAGCCAGCCTTCGTCGATGATGAGCAGCGTCGGACGCCCGTCGAGCCGGTCGCCGATGCGATGAAAAAGGTAGGACAGGACGGCCGGTGCGGCTTGCGTTCCCACCAGTCCTTCGATCTCGAAGGCCTGCACGAATGCCCGGCCGAGGTGTTCGGCCTCGGCGTCGAGCAACCGTCCATGAGGGCCTCCGACACAGTACGGGCGCAATGCCTGCTTCAGGTCATTGGCTTGCAAGAGCACGCTGAGCCCGGTGATGGTGCGCTCCTCGACGGGGGCCGAGGCAAGCGAGCTCAGCGCCGCCCAGATATGCTCCTTTGCGTCCGGGGTGATCTGTATGCCCTCGCGCGTCAGGATCGCGACGATCCAATCAGCCGCCCAGGCGCGCTCATGCGTGTCATGAACGCGGGCGAGCGGCTGCAGCGACACGGAGGCGTCCATGCCTTGCGTGAGCTGCCCGCCGAGATCGTGCCAGTCGCCTCCCATGGCGAGCGCCGCCGCGCGGATCGAGCCGCCGAAATCGAAGGCGAAGATCTGAGCGTTGCGGTAGCGGCAAAATTGCAGCGCCATCAGCGCCAGCAGCACCGACTTGCCGGCGCCGGTGGGGCCGACGACCAGCGTGTGACCGACATCGCCGACATGAAGGACCAACCGGAACGGGGTCGAGCCTTCGGTCTTGCCGTAAAGCAAGGGAGGACTGGCCAGATGCTCGTCCCGTTCCGGCCCAGCCCACACGGCGGACATAGGGATCATGTGGGCGAGATTGAGCGTTGAGATGGGAGGCTGACGGACGTTGGCATAGGCGTGTCCGGGCAACGAGCCGAGCCAGGCATCGACGGCGTTGACGGTCTCGGCAATCACCGTGAAATCGCGGCCCTGGATGACCTTTTCAACGAGCCGCAATTTCTCGTCGGCCACGAGCGGGTCGCAATCCCAGATGGAGACGGTCGCGCTGACATAGGCCATGCCCGCCATGTCGGCGCCGAGCTCCTGCAAGGCGGTGTCGGCGTCGGCCGCCTTGTTGGCGGCGTCTGTGTCGAGGAGGGCTGAGGCTTCGTTGGTCATCACCTCCTTCAGGATCGCGGCGATGCTCTTGCGCTTGGCGAACCATTGCCGCCTTATCCTGGTCAACAGACGTACGGCATCGACCTTGTCGAGCAGGATCGCGCGGGTCGACCAGCGATAGGGGAAGGCCAGCCGATTGAGGTCGTCCAGCAGGCCGGGTGTAGTGGCGGTGGGAAAGCCGACAATCGAGAGCACGCGAAGATGCTTGTCGCCAAGCCGCGGTTCCAGCCCGCCGGCGAGCGGCTGGTCGGCCAGCAGCGCATCGAGATAGATCGGCGTCTCGGGGACGCGCACCTGATGGCGTTTTGTCGAGATCGTCGAATGCAGGTAGGTCAGCGTTCCGCCATCGTCGAGCCAGTGGCACTCCGGCATGAACCCCTCGAGCAGGGACAGCACGCGCTCTGTCCGATCGATAAAAACGCGCACGATCTCGTGCGGATCCACGCCCGACTTGTCGCGACCCTCGTAAAGCCATCCCTCGGCGCGCCTGGCGTCCTCGGGCGGCGGCAGGAAGAGGAATGTGAGAAAGTAGCTCGACACGAAATGAGCGCCCGCCTCGTCGAAGTCGGCTCTGCGCTCGGCATCGAGCAGGGCGGAGGCCGCATCGGGGAACTGGCTCTCGGGATAAGAACCCGCTTCGTGCCGCTGCGCTTCGACGAAGACGCTCCAGCCAGAGCCGAGGCGACGAAGGGCGTTGTTGACGCGCGACGCCACGGCAACGAGTTCTGCCGCGACGGCGGAGTCGAGATCGGGCCCGCGAAAACGCGCGGTGCGCTGAAAACTGCCGTCCTTGTTGAGCACGACGCCCGGCGCGACGAGAGCTGCCCAGGGCAGGTAGTCAGCGAGGCGAGCAGCGGTCCGGCGGTATTCGGCGAGGCTCATCATGGCAGTGTCCTCAAACCGGAAGATGTCCGGGGAGCCGCAGGTGCCGGCGCCCGACCTCGAAGAACAGCGGATCGCGCCTGGCGGCCCATACCGCCGTGAGATGTCCGATTGCCCAGATAATGAGGCCGGCCAGCCACAGCCGCAGCCCAAGGCCGACAGCACCCGCCAGCGTGCCATTCAGGATCGCGATCGCGCGAGGCGCGCCGCCAAGCAGGATCTGCTCGGTCAGCGCCCGGTGGACGGGCACCGTCCAGCCCGGCACCGCGTCGAGCTGTTCGAGAGCGGTTGTCATCAGATCAGCGCTCCACCGCCGAACGAGAAGAACGACAGGAAGAAACTGGACGCTGCAAAGGCGATCGAAAGGCCAAACACGATCTGGATCAGCCGCCTGAAGCCGCCCGAACTGTCGCCGAAGGCCAGCGTCAGGCCAGTGACGATGATGATGATGACGGCGATGATCTTGGAGACCGGTCCCTCTACCGACTGCAGGATTTTTTCCAGCGGCTGCTCCCACGGCATCGAGGAGCCCGACGCATGGGCGAGCGGGGCCACCATGAGATTGATGGCAATGGCGACGCTTGCCGCGGCCCGGCTGGCGCGGCAATGCGAAAGCAGGCGGATCATGAAGCTTCTCCTGTGTTGATCGACGTGGCGTCAGCAATGCGATAATCGCCGTCGGCGCCGAGGCCCTCGACCCTCACCAGCTCGACAAGCCGTCGCGCCGCGCCCCGTCCGGCAAGCACGGCGACAAGGCCGATCGTGTCGGCGATCAACGCACGCGGGACGGTGACGACGGCTTCCTGGATCAGTTGTTCAAGGCGGCGCAGCGCGCCGATACCGGAGCCGGCATGAAGGGTGCCGATGCCACCGGGATGGCCTGTCCCCCATGCCTTCAGGAGGTCCAGCGCCTCAGAGCCACGCACCTCGCCGATGGGGATGCGATCGGGCCGCAGGCGCAAGGAGGAGCGAACCAGGTCGGACAGCGTGGCGACGCCATCCTTGGTGCGCATTGCGACAAGGTTGGGCGCGGCGCACTGCAGTTCACGGGTGTCCTCGATGATGACGACCCGATCCATCCCTTTCGCCACTTCGGCAAGCAGCGCGTTGGTGAGGGTCGTCTTGCCCGTCGAGGTGCCGCCGGCGACGAGGATGTTCGCGCGGCCGGCAACCGCGGCACGCAGGATGGCCGCCTGGCCAGCCGACATCGTGCCTGCCGCGACATAGTCATCGAGCGTGAACACGGCGACGGCGGGCTTGCGGATCGCGAAAGCCGGCGCGGCCACCACGGGCGGCAGCAAGCCTTCGAAACGCTCGCCGGTCTGCGGCAACTCGGCCGACACGCGCGGGGAACGGGAATGGACCTCGGCGCCGACATGATGGGCGACCAGACGCACAATGCGTTCGCCAGCGGCCGGGGCAAGCATTTCCCCTGTATCGGCCAAACCGTCCGAAAGCCGGTCTACCCATATGCGGCCATCCGGATTGAGCAAGACCT
>Ga0315336_1004179_pt1 | contig 17603 bp, 13 predicted proteins | sample ASW5metaG_FD_204512 | JGI IMG/M metagenome (GOLD analysis project Ga0315336, IMG submission 204512) | Ammonia-oxidizing marine archaeal communities from Monterey Bay, California, United States - ASW #5 | ecosystem: Environmental > Aquatic > Marine > Intertidal zone | place: USA: California... | reverse complement strand
GCGCCGATGCCGTCAATCGAGGCCACGATTTCCTCGCCCGCCTTCAGGAAGCGCTGCGACCCGCGGACCGCGGTGCCGGCCCCCGTGCCGCCCGAAGTCCCGCTGTTGATCACGTCGCCCGGGAAGAGCGTGATAATCGACGAGCCATACTCGATCAGCTCATAAAGGGAGTGAATCATGTCGCCCGCCCGCGCTTCCTGCATCTTCTCGCCATCGAGGCTCAGGGTCTGCCGCAGATTCTTCATCGGGTCTTCGAAAAACTCTTTCGGCACGATCCATGGCCCCATGGGAGCGAAAGTGTTGTGGCCCTTCCCGACGAACCAGTCCGACTGCAGAGGGTTGCCGCCGGGGGGCCGGCCGCCGCGGTCCGAAATGTCAATCGTAACCGTGTAGCCGAAAATATAGTCGGGCGCATCCTTCGCGGAGACGTACTTCGCCGTGCGTCCGATCACCGTGCCAAGCTCAACTTCCCAGTCGATGCGGTCGCGGCCGTAAGGCAGCACGACCGGGCCACCGTCGCCGACCACCGCTCCGCGGCTGGGCTTGATGAATAGATAGGGCACGCCGCGGTTCTCGCGCCGCTGGCGCCGCGCCTCGGCAATCTGTTCCGGAGTACCGGACTCGTTGACGTGGCTGTAGAAATTGCCCGCCGCGTTGAGAATCTTACTCGGATACAGGATCGGCGGAAGCGTCTTGACCTTGCCCACGTCATAGATGAAGTCGGGCCGCTGGCCAGCGGCCAGGCGGTTGTTAGCCGCCAGGTCGTTGACGATCTCGTACAGCCGCAGCTTCACGCCGTAGTCATACCGCGCGATCAGGTCGAGCATGTCCTGCGGCATCGGGATCTTCGGATAGGCCGGACTCCGCTCCAGCGCGGCGTTCGCCCGATTCAGGTGGACGATCAAACTGTCGCGCAAGACGATTCCGACGGCCGGCGAGCCGTCGATCTCGAATGTCCCGAGCTTGAATGGCTCCGCGCTTGTCGCCGCCGGCCCGCTCTGCCCCGGGAGCGAAACGGGGGCCGCAAGAGCCGCGATTATGGTGATGGCCAAGGCGAATCGCATGGTTCCTCCTTCTTCTGCGCTATCGCTGTTCCCACAAGAGTGTATCCCAAGCGGAGGACAGATGGCACCGGGAATTCCGGGAACCCGTAGGGGCCATGGAAGCCGCACCAAACCGTGGTGCGGATCTAGCGCCGGCTGCAGATCTGGCGGTTTTTTCGGTGTTTCGGGGGCACAGCAGAGGCTGCAGACCGGCTGATCCGCGCCACGGACGGGATCAGAAAGCTGATCATCAAGATCGACGAGACCTTGCGGGCGGAAGCGATTCCGCTGAAGAGCTTCATTGGGGCTCAGCAAGAAATGGCGACTACGCTGATGGCGATCCTACAGGCCGAGCTGCCGCCTGAAGACGCGCAACGGATCGGCCATCGGGTCGTAGCGGCATGGGATAAGATCCACGTCGATCTAGCGGCCTGATCGAAACGCGTCAGCGCTCAAACCTCTGAGTCTGTGATCGAGCCCTCACGACGGCTCGGCCGGCGAAGCCCTCGTCGTCATCAATGGAGTCCAACGAAAGGCGCACTACTTGGTCGTCGATCTGCCGCGCAGCGACGACGTCTACGTATGAGCGTTTCCGGCCGAGACGACCGCTGATTGAATGTCCCGCGCAGCAGCGATTGTACTGTTCGCAGCATAGATGTTGAAATATAGTTTGCCGCTGCACGATGAGGCGGCGTACGAGGCTCAAATAGCCTTCTGGAGGGCGTAGGACGCTCTGCGCGGGGCTCTGGCGACGTCGTTGCGTGCAGTTCACGGCATCGTTTGTTGTCGCCACGTATCCGTTTCTCTCGCGGCACCGAGGTGAAGAACTGCGGGTGGCACTGCTGATTCCAAGCTAGAATCAGTGTGGGACGGCCTCGAACGGGAGGCGACGCCCTCCCACGCCGGAGGGTTGTCTTGATCGGCCGGACGATCAGCCACTACAAGGTCCTCGCAAAGCTCGGCCAGGGAGCGATGGGCGAGGTCTGGAAAGCCGAAGACCTCGACCTCAAACGCACTGTCGCTCTCAAGTTCCTTTCCCGCGAGACCCTCGGCGAAGAGGAGGTCAAGGCCCGCCTCATTCGCGAAGCCCAGGCGGCGGCCTTGCTCGATCATCCCAACATCTGTCACGTCTACAGCATCCATGAAGACGAAGGCCAGACCTTCATCGCGATGGCCTACATCGACGGGCCGAGCCTGGCGGAGAAGATTAAGGAGCGCCCGCTGCCCCTCGAAGAAGCCCTCGACATCGCAATGCAGATCGACCAGGGGCTCCAGGAAGCCCACGAGCATGGTGTCGTCCATCGCGACATCAAGCCCTCGAACGTACTGCTCGACCGCCGCGGCAGGGTCAAGATCATGGACTTCGGCCTGGCGGCGGTGGCGGACCGCACCAGGCTGACCAAGAGCGGCACGACCCTGGGGACTCCGGCCTATATGAGCCCCGAACAGGCCCAAGGACAAGCAGTTGATCGCAGGACCGACATCTGGGCTCTGGGAGTGGTGCTGTACGAGATGCTCACGGCGAAGCATCCCTTCCCCGGCGAGTACGAGCAGGCGGTGGTGTACGGAATTATCAATGAAGATCCCGAACCCGTCTCGGCACAGCGAGCCGATGTGCAGCCGGAGGTCGACCGCATCGTCGCGAAGGCTCTCGCCAAAAGCCGCAAGCAACGTTATCAGCATGCGGATGATCTGCTGGTCGACTTGCGCACGCTGGCCGAAAACCTGAAGTCGCGCCGCTCGCGGGGACTGAGCGGACGCAAGACGCCCGCACAGATGGAATCGACAGCCTCTGACGTAGGAGCGCAGCATGGTACGACCGCGCCCGCCGCTGAGACGCCGTCGAACGAACTGGTCCCCAAACGCGAGCTCCACCTGGCCTTGGCACTGGCGGCGGGCCTCGCGATCGCGTTGGCGTCCCTCTCTTACTTGTACTTCACCCAAACACCCGTCGAGCGGCCGGTAAAAAAGTGGTCCTTCGCTCCGGAGGCTCTGTCTAGCAACTTCGGGCCAGTGGCGGTGTCGCCGAATGGCAGGCACATCGCCTACGTGGCCGATCCGGACGCTCCGAGCCTCTGGCTGCGGGACGTCGATCGCCTGGTGCCGCGCGAGCTGGCCGGGACCGCCGGAGCGCGCCAACCATTCTGGTCTCCTGACAGCCGCTTCATCGGCTTCGCCGCGGGAGGCCAAGTCAAGAAGATTTCGGTTCGGGAAGCCCCCCCCATTACTCTCTGTCTATCGCCGGGCACGTTCTGGGGCGGCTCCTGGAGCCCGGACGGCGAGGCTATCGTCTTCGGAGCGGGAGGTCCGCCCCAGATCTTCGAGGTCCCCGCTCCAGGAGGAGAGCCAAAGCTTCTTTTCGAGCCGGAGAGTACCGGAAAGGGATCGAGCAACGCCCATCCCCACTTCTTGCCGCCGGAAGCCGCGGCGCGAAGCGTGCTGATGAGAGTCGGCGACCTGGTTGATAGCGATATCGTCCTCAAGAATCTCGAAACGGGCGACTCGCTGGTGCTGGCCACAGGCAGGCGTCCGGTTTTTTCACCCAGCGGACACGTTGTCTATCAAGTGCGAAGCGGTCTGTGGGCTCTGCCTTTCTCGCTCGATGCCTTGAAGCCGACCGGAGAAGCTTTCCCGCTCGTCGAGAACAGTCGGTCCCCCAGCGTGGCGAAGGATGGCACGCTGGTTTCGGTCGATCTGCGCGGAGGGGGGCTGAAACAACTGGTTTGGCGCGACCGGGCAGGAGAGAAGCTCGGTGAGATCGGACAGCCGCAGGAGCTTATTGGACACCCGGTACTCTCTCCCGACGGCCGCAGCGTGGCCGTAGGTGTGCGCGAGGGCGGTAGCTGGGACGTCTGGGTGCACGAAGTCGAGCGGCCGATAAGGCGGCGTCTGACGTTTGATGCGGCGTATGAAGGCCGGCCGCAATGGTCACCCTCGGGGCACAAAATCACGTTTCAGTCGGCGCGCGGTGGAACCTATGGCATCTTCCGCCGAGCGGCGGACGGGACCGGAGAGGCGGAATTGCTGGTAGGGACGGAGGCGAACGAGAATCTCTACGGCTGGTCTCGCGACGGGAACTATCTCCTCTACACGGCGCAAGCCGAAGGCAACACGGACCTCTGGTATCTGAAGCGCAAAGGCGACGGGGAGGATTTCGAGTCGGTCCCGTTCCCGGCTACGCCCTTCAACGAGAGTGCGCCGAGCCTTTCGCCCGACGGCCATTTCCTGGCCTATTGTTCCGACCTGTCGGGAGAGGACCAAGTGTATGTGCGGCCGTTTCCTTCCGGCGACGGGCAGGAGCAGGTATCGACGAACGGCGGCTGCCAGCCGCGCTGGGGCCGAGACGGAAAGGAGCTGTTTTACGTAGAGGGCGACACGCTGACCGCGGTCGAGGTAGCGACCTCGCCAGACTTTGCGGTGGTTTCGACAGCGCCCCTATTCTCGGACCCGCACCTTTCTGCCGGGCGCAATAGTGTCTCCTACGACGTCTCGGCCGACGGGCGCTTCGTGCTTGTGGACTCGGCGGACAGCGCGGAAGCCGAGCCGCCGTCGATCCATGTGGTCGAGAACTGGTACGAAGAGTTCCGCGATCGCGAGCAGGACTAGGCTCTAACTCATAGATAGCGAACGACGTAGCGCCCTTTGGAACCATTAGTGTCGTGATATCTCGTTGTCACGAGGAATCCGCCGCTGAATGGCTGCGGATCGGTCTTCGGACGCTCGCTAGCCAGCCAGATCCGGGCCTTGGTGGACGGCCCGCCCGGAAGGAAGTTGGATCGCTTGTTCTCGCCAGTTAGCGGCCAGAGGCCATGGTGTTGTCTTGTGAGGGCCAACATGGAGATCCCGGCTCTGTAGCGAAATGCGGGCAGTGGCCGGATCGGGTTGTGAGAGGCTCCGCTGCGGGAGCCTCAACTCGACAACACTGTGCTATCGTCTTGACACGAACGATTCGAGGAGGGCCTATGCGAAGCAAGAGTTTCGTTGCCGGCGGCGCAGTGATCGGACCTCTCGTCTCGATTTTTGCACTCTCGCTAGCCGCGCAACTCCCTTTGTCTCCGCTGGGCGGATCCGGCCAGACTGTGACGCCGGTCTTCGAGGGCTGGTACGCGAACCCGAACGGCACGTACAGCCTTTCCTTTGGATACTTCAACCGCAACTTGGCCGAGGTGGTGGAGATCCCAATCGGACCAAACAACTCCATTCAGCCCGGAGATCCCAACCAGGGGCAACCTACGCAATTCCATCCACGCCGACATTGGGGCGTTTTCGCCATTACCGTCCCGCCCGATTTCGGAAAGGGGAGAGTGGTTTGGACGCTGAAGATCCGGGGGGAAACGTTTTCGATCCCCGGCAGTATGCATCCCGACTGGCAGATCGACGCGCTGGAAGGCGAAGTCAGCTCGGGCAACAAGCCGCCCGTACTCAAGTTCGAGGCTGACGGCCCCCAGGGCAGCGGCCCTGGCGGTGTCACCGTCGGACCTCTCGCGACGTCGACGCAAGACAAGCTGAGGCTCGTCGTTTGGGCGGCCGATGACGGCACCCCCGCAGGAACTGTCCGCGCTCTCAGCGACGCAAACGTGCCAGTCACCCTGACGTGGTTCAAGCACCAAGGGCCTGGCGACGTCAACTTCGACAACCCCACAGCCAAGGTCAGCCCTCCTGCTGGAAAGGCGACGGCGACAGCTACGTTCAGCGAGCCCGGGGAGTATCTGTTGCGCGTAAGAGCCAACGATGCTTCGGGCGTTAGTCACGCAGGACACGCCCAGTGCTGTTGGACGAACGGTTTTGTGAAGGTCACCGTCAGGGACTGAAGAAGGGGGACAAATTCATGCCGTACACGAGATACGCCAGTGGAAACCGGGCCGGCTTCGGGATCGCAATCCTTGTCCTCGGCGCGCTGACGGGACTGCAAGCCCAGGCCGCTTCGCCGCGCCAGACCGCCGCGCAAATCACGTTCGCCAAGCACGTGGCGCCTATTCTCCAGGAGAAGTGCCAGGCCTGCCATCAGCCGAACTCGATCGCGCCCATGTCGCTGCTGACTTTCAAGGACGCCAAGCGGTTCGCGCCGTTGATCAAGGCCAAGGTGGCGGCTCGGGTGATGCCGCCGTGGCACATTGACAGAACCGTCGGAATCAAGGAATTCAAGAACGACGCAGGCTTGACCGACGAACAGATCGATGCAGTTGTCGCGTGGGTTGAGGGCGGCGCGCCCCTTGGCGACCCGGATGACCTGCCGCCCCCCGTGGAGTTCCCCGACCCGAACCGCTGGCAACTCGCCGATCAGTTTGGCGAGCCGGACCTCATCGTCCAGTCGGAGCCTTTCACCCTTGAAGCGTACACGCAAGATAAGTGGTTCCGGCCAATCGTCGAGACCGGCCTCAGCGAGCCGCGTTGGGTAAGAGCCATCGAGATCAAGCCTTCGTACCCGCATGGTCGCCGCATCGTCCACCATGCGCTCGCCTTTCTCGAGCAGGGGGAGTCAGGCGTCACAAACCTAGCGAGCGTAGCTGAGGAAAGAGGCGTCATGGGCGCCGGTTTATTTATGGAATGGGCCGTCGGAAAGGTCGGTGAGATCTTCCCGCCCGATGCCGGGAAACTGATGCTTCCCGGCTCAAAGATTCGCTGGGAAGTGCACATGCATGCGGTCGGCGAGGAGGTCGTGGACGATGTCGTCGAGCTTGGCGTGTACTTCTACCCGAAGGGGTTTGTTCCCAAGAATCGAACCGTCCTGAAGTTCTTCGATGCCAGAGGCCCTTCGGGTCTCGATATCCCGCCCGGAGAGATCGCCGTCACGCAAGAGTTTCACGTCTTGCCGGCGCCGGCCCGGCTGGAGAACTTCCAGCCTCATATGCATATGCGGGGCAAACAAATGTCGATGGAGGCGATCTATCCAGATGGCCGTCAAGAGCTTCTGAGCTCCTCCAACAACTTCCAATGGAACTGGCACGTCAATTACATCTACGCCGACCATGTGGCCCCGCTACTGCCTCAGGGAACGACCCTCGTAATCACCGCCTGGCACGACAACACCGCGCAGAACCCGAACAATCCGGATCCCGAGCAATGGGTCGGGTGGGGCGACCGCACGGTCGACGAAATGGCCCACGCCTGGGTCGACGTGACCTACCTGGAGCAGGAGGACTTCGATCGGGAGGTCGCTAAGAGGAAGGCGAGCGCATCGGAGAAGTGATCGTCGCGGCTCGCGTCCAAGCCGAGGTTTTCGACGACATTGAACAGGCTGATGGTTCGGTCGGTTATTGGGCCATGCAGCATCAGCGGGAATCCTGATCGCCTTCATCCAGGAATCGTGATCGGCTTGCCATAGAATTTGCAGGAGGGGACAGAGCATATTTTCGCAGGCTCCGGCCTGCGACTCGGTTACTCAAAGCTGTAGAGTCCAGCAGGACGAAGGCGGCCCGGCCTTTCACAGCCCGGGCCTTCGGGAGGTGCGCAATGCGCGAGTTGGTACAGAGCTTCCTTCGCAAGGAACTTTCCCGGAGGGCTTTCGCTGAGAGGGTCGTCGGCTTAGGCTTCACAGCCGCCGCGGCAAGGACTTTTCTTTCCGAGCTCGATGCCGCGGAGCCGCCCGTGGCCGGTGCGCCCGGCTCCACCGTCGTGAAGGGTACGGGAGGCGAAACCGTCGTCGCGCAGATGCAGGCTGCCGGGGTCGAGTACCTCTTTACCAATCCTGGTTCGTTCGAAGTCGGGCTCTTCGACGCCTTCCTTGATAAGCCTGATATGCAGCTCATCATGGGCCTGCACGAGGGAGTCGTGATCTCGACAGCGGACGGCTATCACAGGGTGAGCGGCAAGCCAGCCTTCGTCAACGTCCACGTCATCGCCGGCACCGCGCAAGCCGCCGGCCAGATGTATAACGCCGCCCGCGACGGTTCTCATCTCATCGTCACTGCCGGGCTCAATGACAACGAGATGTGGAGCGACGAGGCGGGGCTCGCTCCTCGTCCTGGTTACGACCAAAAGGAGATCAACCGCCAGTTCACGAAGATTTCCTGGGAGGCTCGCGAACCGCAGTCGTTGGCCTTGATGCTACGCCGTGCCTTCAAATCGGCGGCGGCCCCTCCCGGCGGACCGGTCTACCTTGCGATGGCTCACCACGCGCTTGAGGCGCAAGACGTTGAATCGTATGTCTTGCCGGGAGAGCGCTTTCTGTGGAACGCTCGTCCGCGCCCAGCCAGAGACGGCATCGAGAAGGCCGCCCGACTGCTGGCCGAGGCGCGTAACCCTCTGGTCGTCGTAGGCGACGAAGTGTGGAAGTCGGGCGCCCAAGACGAGCTTCTTACGCTGTCGGAAAAACTCGGGATCCCCGTTTCTTCCCAAGTGCAGGGCTTCCAAAACTTCCCTTCTCATCACCCACACAACGTCGGCCGCTTCAGAATGGGTTCCGAGCTAGTCAAGCGGGGAATCGACACGCTGCTGGTCGTCGGCGCCTTTGACTTTGGCGGCCGCACGATTCCGACATCGCCCGAGGCGCCACTCGACGCGACATTTATCCGGCTCGGCCTCAACACCTCTCACATGGGCCGTAACTACCCGACAGACCTCGCGCTGGTCGGCGATGTCCGCGAGGGGTTGCGCGACCTCAATGCCGCTGTCGATTCGCTGCTGACCTCCGAGCGACGCCGATCGATCGCGGCGCCGCGCTCTCAAAAAATCAGCCAGATGACGACCGCAATGCGCGATCGGGCGGAATCCGCCGCCAAGAAGAACGTCGGTCAAGCCCCGGTCCATCCAGATGAGGTGGGCGCCGCCATAGCCCGGAATATTGACTCCAACGCCATAGTCGTCGCCGAAAACCTCACGGGCAAGCACGCGGCTCTGCGACTGGGTCATCGTGAGGACGAGGCGATGTGGGTGGGCAACACCGGCAACGGTTTGGGCTGGGGAGTTGGAGCGGCCTCGGGCGCCAAATTGGCTGCCCCTGACCGTCAAGTCGTCTGCTCCATCGGGGACGGTTCGGTGATGTACAGCGCCTCGGGCTTCTGGACGCAGGCGCGCTATGAGATTCCGGTACTCACGGTCGTTTGGAACAATCGCAATTACCAAACCGTCCGTCGAGCCTACTACGGCTACAAGAGAAAAATGGCCGAAGCGGACCGCTACACGGGAATGTATCTCGGCGACCCGGATATCGACTTTGCTGCGCTCGCGAAGAGCCAGGGGGTAGACGGAGAGCGAGTCGCTTCGCCCGATCGGCTCGATGCCGCGTTTGAAAGGGGCAGGCGCGCGACCCGCGAAGGTCAGCCGTATCTGATCGACGTCGAGACGGCACGCTATGGCGGCGGGGCAGAGTCAACTTGGCACCAGAAGTACAGCCTGGCCGACCAGCGTAAGAAGAAGGTTTGATCCGCCAGCAGGCGGCAGAAGGCCGCAGCGTCGACGCCTCCGCGAGTCTCTCCATCGGGGACGCCTCCGCGCGTAACTGGGAACCGTTGAATGAGACCGTCGTTGCCGCGGCTGTCCGGCATTGTCTCCGGTTCAGGAGCTTGGAGCGAACGGAAATTGTACCGCTCGCGCGAACGTTTGTTTTCGTCAGCTATCGGCTAAAGGCGCTAGAATTGGCCTGTCGTGGTCGGCCGAAAGGTCAGCCATTACAAGATCACCGAGAAGCTCGGCGAAGGCGGCATGGGCGTGGTCTACAAGGCCGAAGACACCCAACTGCGCCGCACCGTCGCGCTCAAGTTCCTGTCCTCCGAGACCGTCGGCAACGAAGAGGTCAAGGCCCGGCTGATTCGGGAGGCACAGGCGTCGGCTTCCTTAGACCACCCCAATATCTGCGCTGTTCACGGCATCCACGAAGAGCAAGGGCAGACCTTCATCGCGATGGCCTTTATCGACGGCCCCGCGTTGGCGGACAAGATCAAGGAACGGCCTCTACCGCTCGGCGAAGCTCTCAGCTTCGCTATCCAGATTGCCGAGGGTTTGCAGGAAGCCCACGAGAAGGGGATCGTCCATCGGGACATCAAGCCGCACAACGTGATGCTGACCTCGAAAGGCCAGGTCAAGATCATGGACTTTGGCTTGGCCTCGTTGGCTGGTCGCTCGAAGCTCACCAAGAGCGGCACGACGCTTGGGACGCCGGCCTACATGGCGCCGGAGCAGCTTGAAGGCCGCGACGTAGACCGCCGCGCCGACATCTGGTCGCTAGGTTGCGTGCTCTACGAGATGCTCACGCGGCGCACTCCCTTTGCCGCTGACTACGAACAAGCGATCGCTTACGGGATTCTCAACGAACAGGCCGAACCGGTCACGGCGCTTCGAAGCGGGCTGCCGACCGAACTCGATCGCATTTTCGACAAAGTACTAGCGAAAGACTCGACCAACCGCTACCAGCATGCGGACGAGTTGATCGTGGACTTGCGCCGTCTAAAGGACGCCGTTTCCCTTAAGCCGATCGGCACAACGCAGGCGGTCGAGCCGCCGCAAGGCGGCCCCGCGCGGCCGAGAACGTGGACACAGATATTGCCCGGGCTGGTGGCGGGAGCGTCTCTTGTGGCGCTTGCCGTCGTTCTGTGGCCGGGACCAGAAACTCCGTCACCCTCAACGAAGAGTCGGGCTATGCCGCTGACCAGCTATCCCGGCCGCGAAAGCTTCCCGACGTTTTCTCCTGAGGGAGACCGCGTCGCCTTCGCCTGGGAGGGCGAGAACCGTGAGAACTGGGACATCTACGTCAAGTTGATTGGCGAGAACTCGCGCGCAAGGCTTACAACCGACCCCGCTGATGATTTAGCACCAGTCTGGGCCCCAGACGGTAAGCGTATCGCGTTCGTGCGGCGAGAACCGGTGACCCAAGCTGCAAGCATTATGCTGATCCCCTCGATCGGCGGGACTCCGCGAACCATCGTCGAAACGCTCCGTCTCAGCGGCCTTGGATGGAATCAGGCAGCCCGCCCGATAGCCTGGCACCCCGACAGTAGACACCTGATTGTTGAATTGCTAGAACCTGAAGCGAACGGGTCGGCGCTGCACGTATTCGACGTCGATACAGGCTCGCTCCGACCGTTGTTCCCACCGGAGAGCTATCGACGATACGGGGACCCAGCCGTCTCCCCGGATGGTCGGCTGCTTGCTTTTAAGCGCAAATCCGGGAGTTATGCGACGGCGGTTCATGTAGTCGGCTTGACGGAGTCGATTGAAGCGGACGGAGAACCCCGGAAAGTCTCAGGGGACCTTCCGGCCTTCACTCCAGCTTGGAGCCATGATGGCAAGTACCTCGTCTTCGCTGCGGGTAGAACGGAGGGAACTCGCCTGTGGAGAGTTGATCCGAACGTTGGCGACCCACAGCCCATCGTCCAGCCGTCGCTGGGAGCTTTTCCTGCGTTTTCTCCTTCCGGGAACCGTGCGACTTATGCCCTAATCACTCGAAAAGTGGACATCTGGAGGGCCTCGCTGCCCGGCATGACGAACCAAAGACCGTTGATTGTCTCCACGTTTTTCGATGCCACACCCGCGTACTCACCGGACGGGTCGCGGATCGCCTTCTCATCGTCGCGCTCTGGGTACCGGGAGATCTGGGTTTGTGACGGAGACGGCTCGAATCCCATTCAGCTGACTCGTCTGGAATCGGAACTAACCTCCATGCCTTACTGGTCACCCGACGGCTCTCGACTCGTCTTTCACTCGTTCGTAGGGGATCAGCGGGAGATCTTCGTCGTTGCGGTGGCCGGGGGCGCAGTGGAACGTCTGACGAATGATCCCAGCCACGACAGCCAACCCACCCGGTCGAGAGATGGTGAATGGATCTACTTCACTTCGACGAGGAGCGGCAACGGAACGATCTGGAAGATCCCCTCAGGAGGCGGCGATCCAACTCTGGTCACCACTGAGCAAGGCTTCTACGCCGTCGAGTCCTTAGACGGTCAAACGCTGTTTCTCTTGGATAATAACGAGTTGCAAGCCATGCCGGTGGGCGGCGGCGAGTCTGAAGTTCTGGTGCAAGGGGATTTGCACGCCGACGGCATTTGGCTGGTGCGGGAAGGAATCTACATGACCCGAGATGGCCGTACCGCGCTGGACTTTTACGATTTCTCGTCCAGGAAGACGCGACGAGTGTTCGAGTTCCCTGAGATCGCGTATTCCAGCGTGTCTGTCACCCCTGACGGAAAGACGATTCTATACGCCCCGGTCGAACCACCCGAGTCGGACATCATGCTCCTGGACGACTTTCGCTAGGGAATTCAACTCTCGCCCCAGGTGGAGGTCTAACGACTGAGGCTTCAGATGTTTGCAACAAGGAAGTCAGTGACTTAGCGCGATTCAGCACTTGACTGTTGAGATATCGCGTTGTACCTTTCGATCACAGTCACTGAGCCCGTGAAGCCGCGCGGCGGGTACAATCTCAGCACCGTGGTCGCCGGATTTATCGGCCGCTACAAGATTCTCGAATAGCACGAGGAGTGCTCTGATGACTCTGAGAAAACTGAGCTTGTTTTCTTTGGTTCTTTTCCTCCCTGGATTAGCTCTCTGTCAGGCAGGTGACGCGCAAACATTGTCGTATCGAGCTGTGGAAGAGTGGCCCTTGCCGGCGACGAGCGCTGGCGGCGCACCCGGCCCCTGGAATTTCGGACAGGTATCCGGCGTTGCAATCAACTCGAATGGCAATGTTCTCGTGCTCCACCGCGGTGCCCACCCAATTCTGGAATTCGAGAGCGGCGGGAAGTTCGTCCGCTCCTGGGGCGACGAACTGATTAGCGAGGGCAAGGCGTTCACCCTGGCGCCGGTGGATCAGGTCGAAGATCGCACGATTCACTCGGCGGTGTACGGTCCGGCCGGCTGTGCTTCATGCGGCGCTCATTCGATTTGAGTGGACAGCGAGGGGGGTATCTGGCTGGTCGACGCTACCGGCCATGTCGTGTACAAAATGAACCAGCAAGGGCAAGTGATCATGCAGTTGGGCACCAAGGGTGTCTCGGGCGCCGGTCACGACACTTTCAATTTGCCTACCGATGTGGCTTTCGCTCCCAATGGCGATATCTACGTGAGCGACGGGTATGCGAACGAGCGAGTAGTGAAGTACTCCCCGCGGGGAGAATATTTGCTGGAGTGGGGCAAGAGGGGATCAGGACCTGGTGAATTCACGCTGCCGCACAACCTCGCGATTGACGCCAAGGGGAGAGTGTATGTCACCGATCGCGAGAACCAGCGAATCCAAGTCTTTGACTCTAACGGGAAGTTCTTGAAGGAGTGGGCGGGCGTCGGCGGGATTTCAGCGCTCTTCATCACCCAAGATCAGAAGCTTTGGGCCGGCGGCGCGCTGTTTGATTTGGACGGGAATCTCATCGGAAGACTACCCGGTTCCTCAGCCGGAGCGCACGGTATGGCGGCCAACGACTCTGGGGACGTTTACTCGGCACAGCTCAGCGGCTCGGTCGAGAAGTTCGTTACAGAATGACGGCTCCGTAGCGGTCAGCACAGGGAGCCTAAGGCTCAACCTCGATCAGGTTCAATGACCTACCGCCGATGGTTTCTTTCACTCTAACTGGCTCAGGGAGCTTCCCGGCCACAACTCGCGTAAGATTCTGGCCAGTAGTGACTTACAGGCGATCCGCCCGAAGGTGTCTGGAAATCGCCCTTCAACGAACGATGTGAGGTCCTGGATCCGTAGCCAGCCGCGCTGGGCTGTGCAAGGGTCTGGCGGGAGGGGTTGAACGAGAGATCGCAGGCTCACTTCCGACGATCCCTTGCGGAAGTGAGCGCGAGAGCCTCGACCGGGCAGGCCCGTCAAGAGGCTGCCCACTAGGTTCACTTAAGCGCAAAATCCAAGAGGGTCGCGCGCGTTGGCTCTGTCGGGGCCACCGGCCGACCGGCCGTAAGTCCGAGATGCCGACAAAGCAGCGAAGTGGAATCTTTTCCGGATGGCTGACCACACGGCCAGTTGCCCGCCGCCATCATCGTATACGGCCTACTTCCTCTGGGCCGAGCCTAAAATCTTCGACCTATCCGTGCCTATGTGATGATTAGAGGCGTGCGAATCGTGTGCTTGGTCCTTTTGCTAGGTGGAACCGCATGGGGGCAGTGGGACCGATTTCGAGGGCCGAACGGGGCAGGAGTTTCGGAGAGCACTGGGTTACCGACGGAGTTCGGAGCAGCGAAGAATCTCATCTGGCGTCAGGAATTGCCACCCGGACATTCGTCCCCGATCATTGCCGGCGAGCGCATTTATTTGACGGCGGTCGAGCGTGAGCGGCTCTACACAATTTGCCTGGAAGCCGGCAGCGGACGGATTGTGTGGAAGCGAGAGGCTCCGCGATCGCGGCGGGAGAAGCTGCATGCCTTGAATAACGCTGCTTCACCGACTCCGGTGGCCGATAACGAGAACGTTTACGTGTTCTTTCCGGATTTCGGGCTGTTGAGCTACACCCGAGATGGGAAGGAACGGTGGCGGCTCCCGTTGGGTCCTTTCAGGAACGTTTATGGGATCGGCGTCTCGCCTATTCTGGCCGATAATGTGGTGGTCCTCGTAATCGATCAAGACAAAGATTCGTTCATCGTGACCGTGGGTCGGAACGATGGTAAAGTTCGCTGGCAAAAGCCTCGGCCGGAAGCTCTAAGCGGAGCCTCGACCCCAGTGGTGGTAAAGAGTGCAGCAGGGCCGTCATTGATCCTTGCACCGGCTAGTTTCCGAATGGATGCCTACTCGGCGCGGGATGGCGAGGCGATGTGGTGGGTTGTTGGATTGCCGAGCGAGATGAAGTCGGTGCCCGTCATCGCTGGGGACCTAGTGTATGTCAGCGGGTTCAACACGTCAGGGAACGACCCAGGCAACCAGGTGGCGCTTCCCAAGTGGCAAGAACTGCTTGCGCGGGACGACTCTAACAAAGACGGAGCGATTCAGCGGGAAGAGATGTCGGACACTCTGGCGAAAAAGTATTGGGACTTTATCGACACCGAGGGGCGAGGGAAGATTGAGGAAGGTGAGTGGAACCTGCATCTGTCGGTAATGGCTGCGGAGAATGGGTTGTACGTGTTCAAACTGGGTTCACAGGGAGACGAGACTGCGAAACTGGTTTGGAAATATCAACGCTCGGTGCCGCAGTTGCCTTCGCTCGTTGTCTATCGGGATGTGGCTTATATGCTCAACGATCTTGGGGTCTTAACGACGCTCGATGCGGCGACGGGGCGGATGTTGCACCAGGATCGGCTGCGCGGAGTGCCCGACAAGTATTACGCGTCGCCTGTAGCGGGGGACGGCAAGATCTTTTTGGCTTCGAACAGCGGCGTGGTAGCGGTATTGCGGGCTGGCGGCGAGCAGGAACTGATGGCTGCGAACGCTCTGGATGAAGAGATTTTTGCAACGCCGGCGATTGCCGATGGGCGGCTCTACGTGCGTACTGTGTCAGCCCTGTATTGTTTCGGGATGCGCTGACGTGTGGGTTACCGTTGGAAGGTTCTCGTCGAGGGGTGCATCGAGGCGCCGCCTAAGTCTGGCAGGGCGGTGTTCCACGAATCCAGACGCCGCTCTACCCCGCAACCGGCGGACGCGGGCCGGTATTGAACATCGGCCCCCGCGTTGAGCGGTAGGTCATGTCCAAGAAGGGCGTCTCCACGCGGCGCCCGATTGCCGAATAGCGGCCGTTCTCCCAGTTGGAGTGCATGTTGAACGCCGTGATGCCGGTCGACAACAGCAGCCGCTCGGCATGGCAGGGCTCCTTCCGGGTCAGCATCATCTCTGTGATCCAGTGTTCAAAGGCGTTGCCGGCCCGATAGTGGCCGTATTGCCGTCCGGGCCAGCCGAGCATCGAAATGATCGTCGGCTCTTTCTGGCCTTGAATGTCGCCAGCGTATGTCCAGCCCACGTCGCCGGCCGCATAGATCGCCCCTTTCGTTCCGTCGCGATACTCGACGATCGTGACGCTGGGCTCGCGCACGGTCTTTTGGAAATGCCCCGGTTTGAAGTCAAAGCGTCGACCCACGGCGTCTAGCAGATCGCCCGCCCAAGGGTTACGCTCGGTCCAGGTCCAAACCTCCGGCCCTCGAATGCACTGCACGGCTGCGACGCCGGTCTCCCCTCCCTTGCGACGTTCCACAAAGCTCTGCAACACGTCCACACAGTGAAACAGGCTGCCCTCGGCGGCGGAGCCTCCCACGAGTACGGAGGCTCCGATGGGCGTCTCCGCCTCGAGACCGATCTCGGGCTTGCGGAAGTAGAACGGAATCGAAGAGCCGCCGAAGAGGGGGAAGGCCAGCTCACGAGACTTGTCGAACATCCACTTGGCTTCATTCCAATCGGTAGAGAGATGTTTGTCGTGAAACACCGGAACTGAACGCTTGCTCTGCTCGAAGACCTCGATAATCTGCCGGTAGAGCCACCAGCGCGGGTAGTACTTCTGTCCAATCAGATTGCTGTGATAGTCCCCGTGCTCGCCGACGAAGACGACGCCGTCCACCGCCAGTTCCTTCCCGCCGATCGTGAGGGCGTCGCTGACGGTATTGAAGATCGGAATGCCTTCTGATTGGCAGACACGGCGGCCCAAGTCGCTCGTTTCGAGCTGGTCAATATAGGCGGAGACGATCTCGACGCGCGACTCAACATGGGCGCCTTTCCACCAATACCCGCCGATGAGCTTGCTGACGATCCAATCCGCATGGGAGGTCGTGCCGCCCCAGTAGGTCGCAACGCAGGCGAGACGCGGCCGCTTCTCAGAGGCGGGCAGGCCTGCGCCGGCCGTGATTCCGGCCAAAGCCGCCTTGCCTGCTATCGAGAGCGCCTCGCGCCGAGTGAAGGTCAGGTTCGGCCCCCATCGACAATTAGGCGTCATGCAGAAATCTCCTTGGTATGGGCGGATAGCTGTTCACAAGATCCGGGTGTATTCCGTTGGTCGATTACTGCCAGGTAAACCGGGCCGCTCATTCGTCACCGAAACGCCACCCGCACACATCGAAATCCCAGCGCGCTGCCGCAGTCTTCGGCCCGATACCCCACCCGGTTCGACAGCCGCACATCCTCCGCGTCGCTACTCCAGGCGCCGCCTCGGATCACGCGCGCCGCGCCTGTGGACGGCCCCTGCTGATCGGTCGTCGGGCCCGTCCCATAGTAGCTCGCGTCAAACGGGTCCTGGCACAACTCCCAGACATTGCCCAACATGTCATTCTATAGCTGAGGAAGTTGGAACTCTACTACATCGAAGGAAGCAGCATGATGGCGGTCCCGATAACCACCGAACGGACCTTTTCGCCGGGAGCGCCTCTGCGATTGTTCGATCATCCTGGATTGGATCAGTACGACGTTGCGTCCGACGGCCGCTTCTTGGTGATTACGCAGGCCTTGGACGATGACGGTGGGGAGGGGCCGTCCGTATCGATCCGGGTTGTCGAAGACTGGTTCGAAGAATTCCGAGAACGCGAGTAGCTAACCTGCAGAACAAAAAGAGTCTAGAGGAAGCCCCCAGGATCCCTGGCGTGAAATCGCCCTTGCTTGAGGTTCCGCCAGCGAAGCGCCGCGCCCGCCCGATGCGAGGTCCGGCGACCATAGCTTCGGATCGGTCCTTGGGCGCTGCTGACCGAGGGCCGAGCAAGCCTGAGCCCAGCGCCCCGGGGCGAAAG
>Ga0315336_1004178_pt1 | contig 17614 bp, 17 predicted proteins | sample ASW5metaG_FD_204512 | JGI IMG/M metagenome (GOLD analysis project Ga0315336, IMG submission 204512) | Ammonia-oxidizing marine archaeal communities from Monterey Bay, California, United States - ASW #5 | ecosystem: Environmental > Aquatic > Marine > Intertidal zone | place: USA: California... | reverse complement strand
GAGGCAAATCATGCCGTTAAAGGAGCAATAGATGCCGCTATGGACTGTAAAGAAAAAGGTGAATCCAAGACTATTTTATTTAATCTTTGTGGTCATGGCCATTTTGATATGGCTGCTTACGATGATTATTTTAATGGCAAATTAGCTGAAGATATTTATGAGGAAAAATTGGTAAACACAGCCCTATCAAATTTACCAAAAGTTTCATAAGTTGCAATAAGGGATAAGAACTTAAGTTAATTTAAAATAATAGAAGAATTGATTTTTTACAGAAAGAGATTAATTTTTTTAACGCCGAAGGAGCAACATACCTGGAAACTTTCAAGCAAAAGGACTTGGTAAAATTTAAACTCTGGAAAAGAGCTTTAGCTCTACCGAAGGTGTCAGTCTTAGAATTAAACTCTCAGGTAAATGTACTTATGGAAAAGAGAGTAAATTACATATGGTTTTATTAAAACCATTTAAAGGAACAAGACCTTTTAAAGAGGAAGCTAGAAATATTATAGCTCCTTCAACGGATCATTTATCAGAAGAAAATATTCAAAATATTTATGATAAAAATTACTGGAATTATTTAAAAATTTTAAATCCTGTTGGGCAATTAAAAGAATCCGAAACTTTGCTTTTTGCAAAGAATCATTTTAATGAAATGAAAAACAACGAAGTTATAAAAAAAGATGAAAAGTTATCTTTTTATATTTATGAGATTTCTTTAATCAATCACAAACAATTAGGTTTTTTGGCTTTAGCAAATATTGATGATTATTTAACAAATAAAATAAAAGGACATGAAAATACTTATCAACAAAGAATACAAGATAGAGCTGATCAAATGATTAATATTGAAACGCAAATTGGTCCAATTTATATGTCTTACCCTGCAGATAATAATATTAATATATTGTTAAATAGTTTTACTAAAGATGAGCCAATTTATGATTTTGAATCTTTTGATCAATCTCATCACAAACTTTGGTGTGTTAGTAAGGAAACTGATATTTTAAAAATAACTAAAATATTAAACTCTATAGAATCATTATATATAGCAGATGGTCATCATCGAATGGGAGCAATGAATATTATTTCTAATAATTTTAGAAAAAATACTAACAATGCCAATGATTTTATGATTGCTGCTTTTCCAACTAATCAATCACAAATATTTGATTATAATAGAGTAGTTAGGGATTTAAATGGCTTATCTGAAAAAGAATTTTTAGAACATTTGCAATTATATTTCAAAGTTTCTGTTTGTACAAATTCTTACAAACCTACTTCAGTTAAAAATTTTGGAATGTATCATCATGGTAAATGGTATTCGTTAGTTTTTATTGGCAATATTGAAAATCAAAATGATATTTTATCTAATCTGGATATAAATATTATTAATAATTATTGCTTAATTCCTATTTTAGGAATCAAAGATGTCAATAATGATGAAAGAATTAGATTTATTGCTGGATGTCATGGTTTAGAAGCTCTAGAAAAAAAAGTAGATGAAAATAAAAATAGTGTAGCTTTTTCAATCTTTCCTTCTAAAATTGAAGATGTTATGACGGTCGCAGATAATAAATTAACAATGCCTCCGAAATCAACTTGGTTTGATCCGAAACCATTAGATGGCTTAGTAGTTTATGAATTCAATCAAGAGAAGAAATAAATGAATTTACCAAAAATTAAACCTGATAATCCTAATTTTTCTAGTGGTCCTTGCGCTAAAAGACCTAATTGGTCAATTAATAATTTAAAAAACTCCCTTTTAGGACGATCTCATAGAGCCGTAGAATGCAAAAATAAACTTAAGGAAGTAATTAATCTATCTAAATCAATTCTGAATCTTCCTGATGATTACTTAGTTGGTATTATGCCTGCCTCTGATACCGGTGCATTGGAAGCAGCTTTATGGTGTTTGCTTGGGAATAGGGGGATAGATATATTAGCTTGGGAAAATTTTGGAAAGGATTGGGTTTTGGATGTAGTCGATGAATTAAAGATAACAGATAAAAATGTATATTTAGCATCTTATGGCGAATTACCAGATTTAACTAAACCAGATTTTTCAAGAGATGTGATTTTTACTTGGAATGGAACTACTTCTGGAACTAAAGTTCCAAATGGAGATTGGATACCTCATAATCGAGAAGGCTTATCCATATGTGATGCTACTTCTGCAGTATTTGCAATGAACATAGATTACAAAAAATGTGATGTTATTACTTGGTCTTGGCAAAAAGTATTAGGAGGAGAAGCTGCTCACGGAATGATAGCTCTTTCCCCTAGAGCTGTAGAAAGATTAGAAAATCATCAACCATCTTGGCCTATTCCTAAAGTTTTTAGAATGGCATCAAAAAAGAAATTTATATCAGGTATCTTTGAAGGTAGCACTATTAATACTCCTTCAATGTTATGCGTTGAAGATGCACTTGATGCATTAAATTGGGCAAATAATTTAGGTGGACTGAATGCTTTGATTGATCGATCAAATGAATCTTTTAGATTTATTGATGATTGGATAAAAGCAACAAATTGGGTTGAATTTTTAGCTAAAGATCCTGCTACAAGATCTAATACAAGCATTACTTTTAAAATTAATGAAAATTGGTTTTTAAAAAAAGATGAAAAAAAACAAAGAGAAATTATTAAAGAGATTATAACCTTATTGATAAAAGAAAAAGTAGCTTATGATATAAATGGCTATCCAAAAGCACCTCCATCTTTTAGAATCTGGGGCGGAGGAACTGTAGAACCTCAGAATGTTAAGAAATTATTGCCTTGGATAGATTGGGCATATAATGAGGTAAAATCAAATCATGCCTAAAGTTTTAATATCTGATGCATTAAGCACTCTTGCAAATGAAGTTTTTAAAAATAATAATATTGAAGTTGATACTATAACTGATTTAAAGCCTTCTGAATTAAAGGAAATTATTCATAAATATGATGGATTAGTTGTAAGATCAGCAACTAAAGCAACTGATGAAATTATTGCATCTGGCAATAATCTAAAAATAATTGGAAGAGCAGGGGCAGGTGTAGATAATATTGATTTAGTATCAGCAAAAAAAAATAATATTATAGTTATGAATACACCTGGAGGAAATACTAATGCTACGGCTGAGCATTCTCTTTCGCTTTTAATGGCTTTATATAGAAATATAACAGAAGCAAATTCAGGAACTCATAAAGGGTTATGGGAAAAGAAAAAATTTAAAGGCCTCGAGTTAAAAGGAAAGAATCTTGGTATTATCGGTTTTGGTAATGTTGGCAAACGTTTTGCCGAGATTGCAATTGCTCTTCAAATGAACGTTTCTGTTTATTCTGAATCTTTTTCTTCTCGTAAGAATGATTACCCTAATATTAATAATATTTCATTAAGTGATTTAATATCACAATCAGATATTATAAGCTTTCATTGCAAACCTCCGAAAGATGACAAGCCTATTATTTCTATCAATGAATTAAATAATATGAAAAGTAATGCTGTTATAATTAATACTGCAAGGGGTAATTTGATAAATGAAAAAGATTTAAAAGAAGCTTTGGATAAAAATATTATTAGAGGTGCTGCCTTAGATGTATTTAGCGAAGAGCCGGCAAATGAAAATATTCTTTTTGGAACAAAAAATCTTATTTTAACCCCCCATATTGCAGCTTCTACTGAAGAGGCTCAATTAGTAGTAGCAGAACAAATAGCTTTACAAATGTCACGTTTCTTTAATAATAATGAAATAGTTAATTCTGTTTAGAATTATTTATAAATAACTCTGTTAAAGATTCCATATAACCAGAAGGATTTGATAAAATATTACCATCTAGTATGTTAGCTTGGTCTAAAAGCAGGTTGGATATTTTTTTATGATCATTATCAGTTAATGATTCTGAAATTTTTATAATCATTGGATGATCTGCATTAATTTCTAAAATTTTCTTGCTATCTGGCGAATTTTTATTGTGCATTTTCATTAACTTTTCCATATTAATATCCATTGAACTCTCTTCAGCCACTAGTAAAATTGGACTTTTTGTTAATCTATCAGATATAACAACATCTGATATTTTATCCTTAAGTTCATTCTTAATAACATTTATTAAGTTATTGATTTTACTATTATTTTTATCTTTATTTTTAACTTTATTTTTATCTTCTTTAAGATTAGCAATGTCAACCTTTCCTTTAGTAATAGATTTGAATTCTTTTTGTTTAAAATTTTTAATATTTTGAAGCCAGAATTCATCAACTGCATCTGTCATAAATATCACAGGAATTTTATTTGCTGTGAAAGTTTCTAATTGAGGACTATTTTTAACATGTTCTTTATCTGTATTAGCAAAATAATATATTTCTTTTTGATCTTTTTTCATTTTATCTATGTAATCATCTAATGAAATTAAATTATTTGATTCAGAGGTTTGAAATCTTAGAAGAGGTAATATTTTTTCATGATGATCGTTAAATTCATATAAACCTTCTTTAATTACTGCTCCAAAATTATTCCAAAATTTTAAATAGGTAGTTCTTTCTTTATTTGATAAAGTTTTAAGTTCATTCAAAATTTTATTTGTTATCCCAGTTTTAATCTTTGATATAACTGGATTATTTTGAAGCATTTCTCTACTGATATTTAAAGAAATATCCTGTGAATCTACTATACCTGGCACAAAACGTAACCAATTAGGAATAATTTCTTCACAATCATCTGTAATAAATACTTTTTGTACATATAACTTAATTTTATTTTTTCTTTCTTGTTGAAACAAATCCATAGGTTGATTTGTGGGTAGATACAATAAAGCTTTATAATTAATAACTCCTTCAGCATTAAAATGAATAGTTCTAAGAGGATCATCAAAATTAAATGAAATATTATTATAAAATTGTTTGTAATGCTCTTGCTTAATATCTTTTTTGTCTTTTAACCATAATGGATCACCTTCATTAACTTTTTCTTCCTTTTCCTTATCATCTAAATCTTTTAAATAAATGGGAAAAGGTATGTAGTTTGAATATTTGGTAATAATTGATCTAAGTCTAAAACTATCAAGGAACTCATCTGCATCTTTTTTTATATTAAGTTTAATTAATGTTCCGCGTGAATTTTTATCCAATGGTTCAATTGAATAATTATTTTTCCCATTTGAAGACCATAGAAAAGAATCTTCTATTTCGGCATTCTTAGAATGAACCTCAACTGTATTTGCTACCATATAAGATGAGTAAAATCCCACACCAAATTGCCCAATTGCTGATATATCATTATCTTTTTTAGATTTCATAGCCTCTATAAACTTATTAGTTCCTGAGCGAGCAATTGTACCAAGATTATCTATCAAATCTTGACGTGACATTCCTATGCCATTATCTTCAATTTCTATAATTTTATTTTTTTTTGAAACTCTTATTTTTATAAATAAATCTTTATCTTTTCCTAGAATATCTTTCTTTGAAAGAGCCTCATATCTTAATTTTTCACAAGCATCATTTGCATTAGATATAAGTTCTCTTAAAAAAATTTCTCTTTCACTATATAAAGAATTAGCTACAAGATCTAGAAGTTTACTTACTTCTGCTTGAAAAACTAGCTTTTCTTTGTTTTTATTTGTATCTGCCATTAATTGATAAAACTTAAGTACTCATATTGAATATTCAATAGCTTACAATCTTTTTTTGTCATATTTTTAATTATAAGTCTAAATATTATGATATTAAGATTTTTAATGCGTTTGGAAAATATTTTTATTCCATTTTGTTTGTTACTTATTTTTTCAGTTTCATGTACATCAATAGATAGAATAGATACAGGAGACAGCTGTTTGCTTTTTAAAGAAAAAAAAAATTGGTATAAATCTACTAAAAATAGTTATGATAAATGGGGTACTCCGATTTCACTTCAATTAGCTATTATAAATCAAGAATCTTCATTTAAGCAATTCTCAAAACCTAAGAGAAATAGGTTGTTTGGTTTAATACCAGGAAGTCGACCATCCACTGCTTTTGGTTATGCTCAAGTAACAGATCCAACCTGGGATTGGTATAAAACTCGTACAGGAAATGCAAATGCTTCTAGAGCAAATTTTGCAGATATAACTGACTTTATAGGATGGTATACTACTCAATCAAAAAAAATGCTAGGTATCTCTATGAATGATTTTTACAACCATTATTTAGCTTATCATGAAGGTCAAAGAGGATGGAAAAATAAGTCTTATAATTCTAAAAAATGGTTATTAGATATTGCTAAAAAGGTTGAAACAAAAACAATTATGTATAACAATCAACTTAAAAATTGTGAAAATAAATTAAATAAAAAAGGATTTTTTGGATTATTTTAATGCCTATTTTAAATAGTATCAATCAAATGCAAAATGAAATGAAGCAGTGGAGACACGATCTTCATCGTATTCCTGAAATTGGATTAGAAGAATACAAAACCTCAAAATACATTAAAGAAAAATTAAAATCATGGAATATACAATTTAAAGATGGATATTCCAATACAGGAATAGTAGCGTGGATTAAAGGTAGCAAAGGTGATAGCAATAGATCAATAGGTTTAAGGGCAGATTTTGATGCATTACCAATGCCTGAAAAAAATGATTTTGAACACAAATCAACAAATGAAGGATTAATGCACGCCTGTGGTCATGATGGTCATACCTCGATGTTATTGGGGGCTGCTAAATATTTAAGTGAAAATAATGATTTTGATGGAATTGTTCATTTTATTTTTCAGCCAGGTGAAGAAGGTTTTGGGGGTGGAAAAATTATGATTGAAGATGGCATGTTTAAAGACTTTAAGATTGATGAAGTTTATGCTCTCCACAATTGGCCAGAACTTCCTCTAGGCTCATTTGGTGTAAATTCTGGACCAATGATGGCTGCAGTAGATGAATTTGATATAATAGTTAGGGGCAAGGGCGGACATGCTGCAATGCCTCAACAAGCAATTGATCCAATAATCATAGCATCACAAATAGTTATTGCAATTCAAACTATTATTAGTCGCTCAATAGATCCAGTTGATAAAGCTCTGATAAGTATAACCAAAATACATGGAGGAACTGCCTATAATGTTATTGATGACGAGGTCAAACTTAGTGGTACAATCAGAAGTTTTAAGATTGAAACTAGATCATTTTTAGAAAAAAAAATTAGAGAAATATCAGAAGGTATAGCAAAAGCCTGTGGAGGAGGGGCTAATATTGAATTCGATTTAATTAATAAATATCCACCAACTATTAATTCTAAAAAAGAAAGTGAATTTGCTACTAAGGTAGCAATAAATATGGTTGGTGAAAAAAATGTGATTACAGATATTGACCCATCTATGGGAGGAGAAGATTTTTCATATTTATTAAATAATAAGCCTGGATCTTATTTATATATAGGCCAGGGGGACCAAAATCATAAGTCTCATCTTCATACTACAAAATATGATTTTAATGATAATCTATTGCCAATTGGTGTAAACTATTGGGTTGATTTAGTTAAAAGTTTTTTTCAAAAATAATTTATGGGTAACATTAGTTACTCAGCTATTAAAACTATTTTTTTTTATGAGGTTAAAGATTTTTTTAAAGAATTCCAATTTAATATTATTGGACCATTAATCAACACCTTTTTATTTGTTTTAATTTTATTAACTTTAGATAATTATTATAATATTAATATAGGTCTTAAAAATTCATACATAAATTTTTTAATCCCAGGCATAGTAATGATGGCTGTTATTCAAACAAGCTTTAATCATTTATCTGAAGTAATTATATCAATGAAACAAATTGGTTCTTTTAATGAATATTTAATTTCTCCAATATCAAGAATAGAAATTTTTATATCATTTTTATTATCTTCAATATTTGTTTGCATTTTTTTAGGATTAATTAATCTTTTAGCATTATCGTTTTTTACAGATTACAATAAAATAAATTATTTTATTTTATTTTATTATCTAATATTAACTATAATCATATTTTCTTCTATTGGTGCTTTAACAGGTTTTCTTTCATATACCTGGGATGTTCAAAGCACCATATCAAATTTTTTTATTGTTCCTATCAGTTTTTTTTCAGGTACTTTTTTTGATATAAATTCAATACATGAAAGTTGGAAATTTATTTTTTTATATAATCCATTCTATTACTTAGTTAATGGTTTTAGGAGTGCATTTATTGAGACCTCAAATTCTAATTTATTTATTGAGAGTATGTTAATAATCATAGTATCAATTTTTTTTTTATCTACATTGTACATTTTTAATAAAGGTTATAAGGTCATAAATTAATGGATTTTTTTTATTTATTTTTAGATTTTATAAAAATAAATTTAGATAATAATTTTATTTTAACTTTTTTTTTATTTTTTGCTTTTTTACTTTGTTATAGTGCTTTTGCTATTCCTGGAAATTTAATTTTTGCTGCTTCAACAGGATATTTTTTTGGTATTTATATAGGCTTTTTTTTATCTATTTCATCATTAGTTTTAGGTAGTTTAATATTTTTTATTTTCTCAAAATTTTATTTAATGAAATTATTTCCTAATATTTATAATAAATTTTCAAGTAAAATTGATTACTACATATCTGATTCATCAATAGAGTATTTGATCATTTTTAGAATGATACCAGGCCCACCTTTGATTCTACAAAATTTATTTTTATCAATGTTAAATATCAAAAAAATTATATTTTTTTTATCTACTCTTATAGGTTTTTCACCATTAATATTCATTAGTGTTTTTATAGGTTTTCAATTCAATAATTTAGAAAAAATTAAAAATTTATCTATTAATGATATTTTTTCAAAAGAAATGATATTTTTTATGATTTTTTTAATCTCTCTTCTAATAATAAGAATTACTTTTAAGAAAAAATAATTTTTATTTTTTTGCTTTTTTCCAATAATTTTCCAAATCATTGATATTTAATTCATTAATTTTTTTTTTGTCTTTTTTTATATAATTTTCAACCTTTTTCCATCTATTGATAAATTTATTATTTGAATTAGATAAAATTAATTCAGGATTTAATTTTAATTTTCTAGATAAATCTACAGTAGCAAATAATAAATCTCCTAATTCTTCCTTAATTTTTCTTTTATTATTTTTTTTAATTTCATTTTTAAGTTCATATGCTTCTTCAATTATTTTATCCAATGCTTCTAAATCATTGTTATATTCAAATCCAACTTTAGCTACTTTTTTTTGAATTTTTTGTGATTTTAATATTGCAGGATAATTTTTTGGAATATTTTCCAACAAACCTTTCAATTTTTTATTTTTTGTATTTTCCCACCAATTTTCAAATTCTTTATTATTTATAAATTTTTTGTTTTTAAAAACATGGGGATGTCTAAATATCATTTTTTTGGTAATTCCATTTACAACATCCTCAAAATTAAATTTTTTTTTCTCTTTTGCTATTTGTGACAGATATATTACTTGAAATAATAAATCTCCTAATTCTTCTTTTAACCCTAAATAATTTTTTTTATAAATTTCATCAGCTACCTCATATACCTCTTCAATTGAATGAGGAATTATCGATTCAAGAGTTTGTTTTTGATCCCATGGACAACCTCCTTTAGGATCTCTCAATCTTTCCATTACTTTTAATAATTTGTTTATTTTCATAAAAAAAAGCCCTCTAAAAGAGGGCTTGGTTTTTTATTAAGTTTTTATTTATCGTCTTGCTAGCCACATTAAGATTCCTAAAACGATAATTCCAACTAATCCACTACCACCAAGAGATGATACTAAATCTGTGATATTACCCACTACTGCAGTGCCAATGAAAGGAACGCTAGGGCCAAAAATAATACCTAACACTACGCTAAGGGGAATTATCACCAAAGCTACATCCATTACACTTCTTAAAAAACTTTTTGCTGTATCCATCATTGCTTAACTCCTTTTTTTGAAAGAAATTCTATCTACGATTATAAAGCCAGATTATGACTGCTAGGGCAATAATCCCAACGAGTCCCTGTTCTCCTAATTGAGCAGATAGTGCCGTGATGTTTCCTAGGATAGAAACCCCTATAAAAGGAACCGCTGATCCAAAAATTATTTCGAGAACTGCAGCTGCCGCAATTAACGCAAGTCCTAACTCAGCTATTTGCCTCAACCAATTCTTTACAGTATCTAACATACTCATATTTTACTCCTCGAACAATGTTCATCACGATACTTAAGCTTATCTTAAGTGAGCATCTCCTTATATTTTTTGTAGTTTCTGATAATTAAAAAAAAAAAATATTAAATAACTAATTGATTTTGTTATTTTTTTTTATTTTGTTTTTTATTTTTTTTGTTGGAATCGTGTAAAATCAATCTTTATGCATTTATCTAATTGAAATATATAGATAATTTAGTTTAATTTTCTTTAATTAGATAATATTTTTGAACAAAAAAATAAGAGACTAAAATGGCTCAATATATAGGTATATTAGTAAATTATAATTTTGTAATTATAAAAACGTTGTAAAACCTAGCTTTAATAATATCTTTTTAATAAAAATTAAACATTTTATATTTTTATAAAAATTGTAAATTTTAGGAAAATTTTGCTATTTGAAAAATAATTTTTTTGAATGTTTTATTAAATATCTAAATTAATACTTTCTTTAAGTCATTAATAGATTGAAAATAATAATTTAGTTAATATAGAAAGAAACCAATGGTTAGATTTTTATTTGTAATTTTTATAATAATTTTAATTCTATTTATTCTTAAAAATAGATCAAAAAAAATAAATAATAATAATTCAAATTTTTATAAAAAGCTTATCTTTTTAACAGTTTTTTTAGGAATAATTTTTTTATTAGCAACTTCAGGAAGACTTATTATTCCTCAATTTTTACAAATTTTAAAAATAACTCTTCCTTTTTTGACTAAATTTATAGGTATTTAATCTAATGATAAGAAAATTTGATAGATCTCAACTACCATTTAATCAAGACATGCTATCTTTTTGGGGGAAAAATGGTTTTCTTGTAATAAATAATTTTTATCAAACTTTTGAATGTGATGTTTTAAGAAAAAAGGCTAATTATTTAATTAATGATTTTGATAAAAGTTTTTATTTAAAATCTGTATTTGATACTTTAAATCAAGAACATGCCCAAGATAAATATTTCTTAGAATCAGGTGATAAAATCAGAATGTTTTTTGAAAGCAAGGCTTTTGATGAAAAAGGAAATTATACTAGTTCAATTAATTTAATTATCAATAAAATAGGCCACGCACTTCATGATTTAGATCCAGATTTTTATAAATTTTCTCATCGTAAGGATTTGGATGAAATATCCAAGGCAATTGGATTTAAAGCTCCTAAACTTCTACAATCTATGTATATTTTTAAACAGCCAAAAATTGGAGGAGAAGTAGTATGTCACCAAGATTCAACTTTTTTATATACCAAACCTGAATCTGCAGTAGGTTTTTGGGTGGCATTAGAAGATGCTACTTTAGATAATGGGTGTTTGTTAGTTGCTAGCGGAAGTCATAAAGGGCCTTTAAGGAAATTATTTACAAAAAAAAATAATAAAATGGAAATGATTACATTAAATGATGCTCCTTTTGAAAAAACAGATACCGTACTTGAAGTAAAAAAAGGTTCTTTAGTCTTGCTTCACGGAAGATTAGCCCATTACTCATCTGAAAATAAAAGTTCGAAGTCACGACATGCATATACTTTGCATATAATTGAAGGTGAAAGTACTTATCCTAAAGAAAATTGGCTTCAAAGAGAAAATCTTCCTTTAAAGGGTTTTATAGAATGAAAAAAAAGATAATTTTAGATTGTGATCCTGGTCATGACGATGCAGTTGCTATTATGCTTGCAGCAGCTCATGATTCTATTGAAATTATAGGTATTACTTGTGTTGCTGGTAATGCTACTTTATCTAATACTAAATTAAATGCATTAAAAATTTGTTCCCTAATTGGAAAAACTAATATTCCAATATATGCAGGATCAGATAAGCCACTGCATTATGATCTAGTTACAGCTGAGCATGTTCATGGTAAAAGTGGATTAGATACAGATGGAGATATTATTAATTTAAATCCTGATTATAAAATTCAGGAAATGAATGCTGTAGATTTTATTATAAAAACATGTCATGAGCAAATAGAACCAATATATCTTTGTCCCATAGGACCTTTAACTAATATTGCTATGGCTTTAGAAAAAGATCCTTCAATTACAAAAAATATAAAAGAAATCATATTTATGGGTGGGGCAGCAATGTGTTTGGGAAATATAACACCTTCAGCAGAATTTAATATATATGTTGATCCTCACGCAGCAAATATTGTTTTAAATGCAGGCATTGAAATTGTTATGTTTGGTTTAGATGTAACTCATAAAGTTATGATTAATGATAAGATTATAAATGATATTAAGAGTAATAATAATAAATCATCAATTTTCTTTGCAGATTTAATGAATTTTTATTCAAAAACTCATAGAAAAGTTTTTGATATAGATGAATCTCCATTACATGATCCATGTGTAATTGGTTATTTAATTGATGAAAAACTATTTGATGGAAAATATGTAAATGTCAAAGTAGAAGAAAAATCAACTCTTACTCGAGGAGAAACTGTTACTGATTGGATGAGTGTTACAGGTCGTAAACCCAATTGTCATGTAATGGTTCATGCTGATCACAAAAAATTTTTTAATATATTAAAGAACGAATTAAAAAAACTTAATTAATTTTTATAATAATTAGAAGCTATTTGACCTGCTATTCTTGCATTATTAATAATTAGATCCATATTTGCTTCTAAAGTTTTACTTTTAGATAATCTTGCAATTTCAGTTAAAAGATAAGGGGTTAAATTTTTTCCTTCAATTAAATTAATATTAGCTTTTTTAACTGAATCTTTAATCCATTCTACAATGATTTCTTTTTCAATGGCTTTATTTTTTGGTACAGGGTTAAATAATAAAACAGATCCCTCTTGCCCAATTTTTTCACGAGTTTTTAGATAATTATTTAAATCATCAATATTTGTATAATTATGGTCAACTTTTTTATTGGTTTGATAATAATAAAAACCAGGCATAAAGTCAGTATTAAAACCAATTCTTGATACCCCAAGTGTTTCTAATTTTTCAAATGTTTTATCTAAATCTAGAATTGTTTTTGCGCCACTGCATATTACATACATGGTTGTTTTAGATAATTCAGTTAAATCTGCTGATATATCAAATGTATTTTTAGCATCTAAGTGAACGCCTCCAATTCCACCTGTTGCAAAAAATTTAATACCAATATTAGATGCAATGTACATCGTTGAAGCAACTGTAGTTGCTGCATTAATTTTGTTATTAATAGCAATAGCAAGGTTATGTCGTGAAACTTTTTCTACATTTTTACTTTCTGCCAAAATATTTATCTCATTTTTATTTAATCCTACTTTTATTCTTCCATTAATAACTGCAATTGATGCTGAAATTGATCCACTCTCTTCAACAGCATTTATAGATTCTTGTGCAACTTTAATATTTTCAGGATATGGTAAACCATGAGAAATTAATGTACTTTCTAGTGCTACAATAGATTTTTTATCATTTAATGCAGTTTGAATACTAGTATCTATATCAATTAGAGATTTATCCATTATATTTTGAAAATTTTACTTTAACCCTTTTAGACATTTGTTGAATCTTTTGCAAATATGTTTTTTTATTTAGTTTATAATTAGAGGCCTGCAAACTACCAGCAACCATACTCTTTGCCAGCGCATTTTTAAAATTGTTTTTTTTATATAAATAATAAATTAATAATGCGCTCATTATATCTCCGGCACCATTTTCATTTTTTACATTTATTTTTAAAGGTTTGCAAAGATATATAGTTTTTTTATTATATGAATAAATCATATTTTTACCATTAGTTATAATAATTGTTATATCTTTATTTGTTTTAATTATTTTTTTTAAAGCATCAAAAATAGTTTTTGTTTTTGTGAGAATTAAACTTTCTTGTTTATTAAGAATTAATGTATTAATTTTTTTAATACAATCATTTATTTTGTAAACTTTATGTGCCGAAGTACCAATTATATGAATATTATTTTTAAGATAATTATTATTAATTAATGATTTTATATTTCTATGAGATAAATTTAAATCTACAATAATCTGTTTATTAATAAAATTATTAATAATTGGTATATTAAAATTTTTTTCATAATTATCCATATTTGCTAATCCTAATATCATTTCCCCTCTTTGGTTTAGAATAGCATTATAAGATCTATCATATATTTTTTTCGTTAATGGTTTAAATATTATTTTTTTTCTTAGTATTGTGATTTTATCTTCAGATTTACAATTTAGTGAGAATAGAATATTTTTAACATTTACGAATGATAATCTTTCTGCTATTCTAAAAGCAACACCTCCTAATGTTTTATATTCAATGACAGGATTGCTTCTATTCTTATAATAATTACCTTTTAATTGCATTATATAATCTGGATGAACAGCCCCTATACAAACAAAATCAATTCTTTTATTATTCATTTTTTATTATAGATTCACTTTTATTTATGTCAGTTTATAATTCAGTACCACCAAAAATTAATCAAATCTATTTAATTAAATGGTTAAAAGAAAATTATTCAATTTTAAGTAACAAATCAATATCATTAAAAAATCTTAATAGCGAAAGAGATAAAAATTTCCTTGTAAATACTAATACAAAGCAAAAATATGTACTTAAAATATCAAATCCTGAGGAATCTAAAAAAATATTAGATTTACAAGATTATGTTTTGGATAATTTAGCTAAAAGAACTTCTTTAAATCAATATATTCCAAAAAAAATTCATTCATCAATAAAAATATATTCAGATTTAATTAATAGAAAATGTTTTGTTAGACTTTTAACTTATATTAATGGAAAGATGTACGCTTCGGTAAGACATAATGGATTTTTAGAAGAATCTCTTGGTATGTTATTAGGCAATTTATCAAAAGAACTTCAAAATTTAATTCAACCTTCGGCATTTAGAAAATTTGAATGGGACCCATCAAATATCTCATGGGTTATTAAAGAAGTAAGTATGTTTAAAGGAAAAAATAAAGAACTGATTATTAATAATCTCAATGAACATAATCTTTTTGTTAAAAAGAATTTAAAGAAATTACGTTTTTCTTTAACTCATGGAGATGCTAATAATTATAATTTAGTAGTTAAGAAAAACAAAGTTTTGGGATTATTAGATTATGGTGATATGTTATATGCTCCTACAATTAATGATTTAGCTGTCTCATTATCTTATGCATTAATGAATAAAAATGATCTTTATTCAACTTTAAAAAATATTATCATTTCGTATCATAAGATTTTTGCAATTACTTTGGATGAAATATTTTCTTTAATGTCACTAGTCAAAGCTCGTCTTATCATTACTGTTGTTATGGCCGAGAAGCAAAGAAAAAAATTTCCTGATAATGCATACTTAAGTATTAGTGAAAATGATGCATGGAAATTATTATATAAACTAAATTATATCAATCCTTATTTATTGATATTTTTAATTAGAGATTTTTGTGGATATCCAATTTCAAAAAATTATAAATCTGTAAATATTTTTCTTAAAAAAAATAATTTTTCAAGTGTGTTGGATAATTCTTTAAATCAAATTAACAAATCCATAATAAGTTTTGCTAGTAATTCTATTTTTACTAGAAATTATTCTCACAAACCAATATCTTTAACTAAAACAATTAATGCACATTTAAAGAATAATGATTCAGAAATTGGAATTGGATTATACAAAGAGAAGAGAAATGTTTATCAAGGTAAAAATTATATTTCTCAATTAAATAATAAAACTAGAAGAGATATACATATTGGAATTGATATTTTTGCTAAAGCTGGCACCAATATTAGAGCCCCATTAGATGGAAAAGTTTTTATATTGAAAGACAATGCCTTTGAATATGATTACGGACCAACAATTATATTGGAACATAAAATTAATAATTTAGATAAATTCTATACAATCTACGGTCATTTATCTAAAAAATGTCTTAAAATTTTACACGTAGGTAAAAAAATAAAAAAAGGTGAAGTGATAGCTGAAATAGGAAATTATCATATTAATGGTAACTGGCCTCCCCATTTACATTTTCAAATATCCTTAGATATGATGGGTGAAAAAGAAAATTTTCCAGGTGTTTCAGAAAATATTCTTTTACATTTATGGTCAAAAATTTCACCAGATCCAAATTTAATTTTAGGTATCCCAAACTCCTTTTTTAAAAAAAATGAATCAGTTAAAAATCTTCTTTTAAAAAGAAATTCTTTAATAAGCAAAAGTTTATCAATATCTTATCAAAAACCTTTGCATATACTTGAGTCAAAAAATCAATATTTTTATGATGATAAGGGTAGAGAGTATCTAGATTGTGTAAATAATATCTCTCATGTTGGTCATTCACATCACAAGATACATGCAGCTATGGTTGAGCAAAATTTAAAACTTAATACAAATACTAGATATCTTTACAAAATCATTAATGATTACAGTAGGAAATTGTTAAATAAATTTCCTAAAAAACTAGATACAGTTTTTTTTGTGTGCACTGGATCAGAGGCAAATGATTTAGCCTATAGGATTGCACAAAATTATACAAAATCAACTGACGTATTAGTCATGGATAACGCATATCATGGCCATACCAATACTTTAATTGATTTAAGTCCGTATAAATTTAATAATAAAGGTGGGCTTGGAAAGAAAAGTTATGTGCATATTGCAGCTATGCCTGATGGATTGAGAGGTAAATGGAAATATTTAGAAAAAGGTTGGATTAATAAATATATTTCTCAAGTTAAAATAACTGTTGATGCTATATATAAGAATAACAAAACCTTATCCTGCTTCTTTGTTGAGAGTATTTTGGGATGTGGAGGACAAATAATTTTACCTCCTAATTATTTAAAAGAAGTCTTTAAAATTATTAGAAAAAAAAATGCTTTATGTATAGTTGATGAAGTGCAAACAGGATTTGGACGCGTAGGTAACTATTTTTGGGGATTTGAAGAGCATGGAATTATACCAGATATTGTTACTCTTGGAAAACCAATGGGAAACGGTCATCCAATTGCAGCTGTTGTAACGACAAAAAAAATTGCTAATAAATTTAATAATGGAATGGAATATTTTAATTCTTTTGGAGGCAATCCAGTTTCTTGTTCTATTGGTAACGCAGTTTTAGATGTTATAGAAAGTGAAAAATTACAAAAACATGCAAAAATTACAGGAGATTATTTTATAAAATCACTTAATAAAATCAAATCTAAATATCCAAAATACATATCTGAAGTTCGAGGCAGAGGTCTTTTTTTAGGCATAGATTTGATAAACAATAAATACAATTATCCAAATGAAAAACTTGCAACATTAATTATAAATAAAATGCGACAAAGAGGGATTTTATTAAGTACTGATGGACCATATCATAATGTAATTAAAATTAAACCTCCAATGACTTTTAATAAAGATAATGTAGATTTAGTTTGCTCTGAATTGAATAATATTTTTAAAAAGCTCTAATTATTAAAGATAAAGAAAAAACCATAAGAAATC
>Ga0315336_1004176_pt1 | contig 17626 bp, 16 predicted proteins | sample ASW5metaG_FD_204512 | JGI IMG/M metagenome (GOLD analysis project Ga0315336, IMG submission 204512) | Ammonia-oxidizing marine archaeal communities from Monterey Bay, California, United States - ASW #5 | ecosystem: Environmental > Aquatic > Marine > Intertidal zone | place: USA: California... | reverse complement strand
AACTGACAGCGCACCCTAAGATTGCTCTGGTCGGCTGGCGCGCTGATCATTTTCAGACACGACACTATCAGAGGCAGTGGAGCAACATCTTCGATGTCCAGTGAAGTGTCACCGCTTTCGATCTTCGCCAGGTCAAGAACATCGCCAATCAGATCTAGCATGTGGTGACCCGAACGCAGTATTTCGTCCACGAATGCTTTCTGGCTTTCGGTCAAGGTTTGGCCGTCCTGATCCAGCAACTGAGCGAACCCGAGTACCGCATTCATTGGGGTGCGCAACTCATGGCTCATACTGGAAAGAAATTCAGATTTGGCTTGGTTCGCGGCCTCAGCTTCTTTTCGCGCCAAAGCGGTTTCTTGCTCCGCTTTTACTCGATCCGTTATGTCTGTACGGATGAGCGCGGTACCACCGTCGTGAGTTTTGTACTCGTTGGCAACCATCCATCGGCCATCGGACATGGGTGCGATCCAAGGGCCCAGTTCCGGACTATCATGAACTTCGATCCGACGTTTCACTTTCTCTTCTGTGCGGATCTCCTCACCTAGTATCTCGTCAGTACTGTACATCGCCCTTACAAAATCTTCGAACCGGGTCCCGGGTTTGAGAAAGTCCGCGATTGACTGGTTATCGTTGTAATAGGCCGAATTGGACATCACGATCCGGTCATCAGCATCAAATAGGATAAAGCCGCCCTCAAAGCTCTCGACTGCATCGTTAAGGCGCCGGCGAAGTTCCTCCATTCGCTTGCCCAACTCCTCGGCTTCCAACTCCATTAAAACTTGGTCCGACACGTCGCGTAAGTTGACGACAATTCCCTTAACACCTGAGGCCTCTACCATATTGGTGACCAGCGCTTCGTGAATAATCTGGTGGCCGTCTCTATGGTTCGTCTCAAAGCGCGGCACGCGGATAGTTTTTTTGGGGTGATCCAGGGATTCTTGGAAAATTTTGGTGACCAATTTCAGATCTTTTGGAGTGGCAAACTTTTGGAACTGCTCGCCAATTATTTCCTTGAGCTTATAGCCGGATACCCGTTCGGCCGCTGGACTGGCGTAGGTGATTTTGCCTTCAGTGTCGATTATCAGGGTATAGTCGCTAGTATTTTCCGTTATTGCTCGGAATTTTCCTTCACTTTCGAATAGAGCCGCCTCAGCCTGCTTGCGCCTCGAAATATCCGAATTCATGCCCACTAGGCGATGCACACCACCATCGTCACCGGGCACCGCGAACCCGCGTGATAGAATATCAACGTAGTGTCCATCCTTATGGCAAAACCGAAATTCAATTTCGTAGTTTTTTACCTCCCCATTGAGGCACTTGTTCATGTACTCGTCCACCAGCGGCCGGTCGTCCGGGTGCAGCAATCCCTCCCAGGCTTCAGTATTATCCGGTAACTCGCCGCTTGCGAAGCCAAGCATTTCCAACCAGCGGGGTGAATAGTATGTCTCGCCTGTCTCCAAATTCCAGTCCCACAACGCGTCGTTAGTGCCGCGCATGGCGAGAGAAAAGCGCTCCTCGCTCTCGGCCAGCGTCTGCTCTGCGAGTTTCCGCTCCGTTGTTTCGGTAATGCTGCCAGTGAATCCGATGTGCGTTCCAGTGTGGTCGAGCTCGGGCGCCGATTGTCCCAGGATCCAGCGGGTCTCACCGCGGGCGGTTACTATTCGGAACTCGCCGGAATAAACTCCGTCGTCGCCTACGGTATTCTTCCATTCCGACAAAACATTTGCCCGGTCTCGCGGATGGAGCCACTGGGGCCAGTCATCGGGGTCGTTTGTCTTCCGATCACGGCCCATAATTTGCCACCAGCGATCATTTGTGTGGATATGGGCGCGGTCTGAATTCTGTCGGAAGATGCCGACAGGACTCAGGTTAGTGGCATGTCGAAGATCCCTTTCACTCTGGACGAGGCGTCGAACCATTGGGTTGCCGACGCGGAAGAAAATCAATCCGCCCACTAAAATGAGCGCAAGGCCGATCGTGCCTGCGGTTGCCGTGGACCTTACGAAGGGTGCACGAATCTCGGTCATGTCAATCTTAGCAACAATACCAAGATTCAGAACGGCAACCGGCTCGTATGCCGCGAGTACCGTCTCGCCCCGGTAGTCGAGAGCAATCCCATTTCCCGATTGGCCCGAAAGCGCCCTTCGCATGGGTTCTGCAAGTGCGGCATTGAATTGGACTGACTTCGGCTGATCGCGGTCGAGGTGGCGGTGACTTAAGAGGAAATCGATCATGTCTCCATTACGGCGGGCAAGAGTGAACTCTCCGGTTTCACCAAACCCTTTATACCGACTATGGGCATCCGCCATTTGCATGAGGGTCGCTACCGCCCCGCCTCCGGGATAATCTCGACTCTGGACTTGATCAAAGCGTGCCACGGCTTCCAAAAAACGGGCCTGGCTTTGCGCGATTTCGATAAGGCGTGAACGCTGCTGCTCGAAGGCCGTTTCGTAAAGGATAGTCACGAATACGCCGGCGATAGTAACGGCAATCGTGGCCATGATCGCCATCAGGATCAAAAAGGCTTTGCGCTCTCTTAATATTTTCAAGTCCTCACAGTCGCAGGCAATCAATTGCCTAAGTCCTCGGGCAGCTCCGACCTTGGCGGCTATAGCCTCTCGGTCCCTGACGGTTCCACATGCTCGACGACGCAGGTGTCATTCAACAATCAGCAAAAAAGACTATCTAATGAAAATTTATAATGTCTTTACCGATCAGTTCCTGGATAACCGCTAATTCGCGACATCGGCGCTTTGGGCAGACAGCTTGCACGACATCTGGCCGTCTTAAACGGTGTAGCGCTATCGGTTTCGATGTCCGCTTATGACTAAAAGCGAACATATTGTTATTGCCAACACACAGAAGTTGGGTTTGCCGCCCGTGCGAGAGATGCTCGCTCTCCTCGAAGAACAAGGGAGACGAACATGTTTACTAACACCGAACCGGCTATCGTTAAGAGGCAGAAACCCTGGAATAGAGACAAGATCACGGGGCAAAAGCCACCTTTGCTACCGAAACAGGTCTGGGCAATTCGATCGCGATTACAGTTGGCAGAGCGAACAAGGGACTTGGCGCTTTTTAATCTCGCAATCGACAGCAAATTGAGGGGCTGCGACGTGGTCAGCCTAAAGGTCGAGGACGTCGCACCACGTGGTTATGCGATTGATCGTGCGACGGTGCGTCAAAGGAAGACAGGACACACAGTCAAGTTTGAGATTACTGAGCAGACTCGCCAAGCGATTGACAAATATATCGAGGCCAACCGAAAGACCCCTCAGGATTTCCTGTTTACAGGAAGCCGGGGCCAAGATCACTGCCTCACAACCCGTCAGTATGCCCGCCTGCTTTCGGAGTGGATCGCCGGTATTGGCCTTGATCCTTCCCAATTCGGCACGCACTCGATCCGACGCACCAAAGCCACCTTGATTTACAAGCGGACTCGCAACCTTCGCGCTGTCCAACTCCTTTTGGGGCACACAAAAGTAGAAAGTACCGTCCGCTATCTTGGGGTTGAAGTCGAAGATGCTCTCGCCATCGCTGAGCAGGTCGACGTCTGATCCGGAGGGCAGAGCGGACACACTCTGCCTTTCCCAGAACTTCTGCTTCTAGCCAATAGCGGACATAGGAAAATTGTTGCTTAATCATCGTCAAGTTCGCTGACTCTAATCAACGTGCCAATTCTCGAACTTTGCTAGAGTTGGCATCTGGCAGTCACTCATTTTCGGAGTTCGACCCATGATTGATAGACCTCAGCATCCTACACAAGGCCATGCCGCCTGGCCGAGCTTTTTAGAGCCGCTGCAAACTGTTGGTACTAAGATAGCGGACTTCTTCAGCCCGACTTCCGAGGCTGCCAAGTCCGTGGAGAATTACGAGATTAATATGGAGCTTCCGGGCGTCGACGAAAGCGACATCGACGTGGCCCTCGACGGCAACATGCTGACCATCTCGGGTGAGAAAAAATCCGAGCACGAGGAAAAAGGGAAAACCTTTTTCTTTTCGGAGCGCACGTTCGGGACTTTTCAACGCAGCTTCCGGGTTCCGGACGATGTTGATACATCGAAGATCGGCGCTGATTTCGCGAAAGGTGTGCTTACGGTAACACTACCCAAAACCGCTCCGTCCCAAAGCGATCAACGCAAAATAAGCGTTCGTGCTGAGGCGGTTAACACAGGGTTCTAAGTTTTCCGACCTCCTTTTTTCATGGGGTTATACAAGGCTAGCCCCGAACGTAAATATTCGCTTTGGGACTGGGAAGTGCAGCCCCTTTTTGGGCGCTTGGCCTGAGTCTGAACACATTGACGATCAGCTAGTAAGTGGTCAGGCGAGGAGTTTGCGCCGAACGGGCATGCGACAAGAGCGGAAATAGCCGCAATCAAATCACCAGGCTGTGGGCACGGCTTGCTTGCCATACTGCCTTGGTCGATGCGCACGACAAATAGTGGAGCAAAGAGATCGTGACGGATACAAATAAAATTGCCAAACAACTCGAAACTCGCTTGCGTGACTTGGGGGCCCGAATCGAAGATATCGAGGACGATCTGCGGGAAACGCCGAATGAAAATTGGATCGAGAAGGCAACTGAAACCGAACAGAATGAGGCGTTGGAGGCTCTAGAAAGTTCTGCCTTGGACGAAATCTCAAGTATCCGAACCGCCCTGCGCCGGCTGCGCGACGGCGACTACGGTATATGTTCAAACTGTGGAGAAGACATTGCCCCGGCGCGCCTCGATGCCCTGCCCTATGCGACACTATGTATTAAGTGTGCCGGGCGCCAAGAACTGGGTTAGAGCGAGTAGTCTTCATTAGTTCGCGCCACTTTTGCGTCCGTTTTTAGTCAATAAAGAGCATTCGGAAATTAGCGCTAAAGTCGGCGATCAGTACACGTGCGCCAACGTCTGCTTTCAGGGGTAAAGCGGACTCAAACTGGAAATGCCTGAGAGTCCGTTGTTAGCCGCAAGCGGACATTCAGAACCTCATCGATACAATGATAGGGAGGCTATTTACCCAGGCGGCGCACGGCTTGGATCGTACAGAATTGTTCGTATACGTCCGGATCATCGATTCGAACCTTAAACCCGCCGTCAATTTCCGCTACCTGTTGCACGATGCTGATAGAGTCGGTTCTCACATTGTGGGATGCCGATTGCGTCCACGACCAGTAAGGCTCGCCAGTGGCCGGCCACTGGGTGCCGTTTGGCATTTCATAGACCGTGGTGATGTTTTGATAGTTCTTAAAAGGTTGACCCTTGCGGTCGAATATTAGCATCGCCACCGGGCTCATGCCGCGCGGGTCGAACCAGACGCGTTTTTTACTGTAAGGCGCCGCCGGAAAGCCGACCGGCTCCATTTCAATTACATAGACCTCGGGCAGCAACTCCATGGTCGAACGCATAAAGCGCCGTCCGCTGACCCCGCCGACACGTTCCTGCAACCAGTTGTCCCTGTCGCCCCGCCAGCGGTCTGCGACCCCACCAATAAAAGGCACTTTGCCTATCAGCTTAAAGTTTCCCCAAGTTAGATAAGGATCACCCATGGTGTAATTGTCTGTGGGGTAGTAATTCGACCCCGGAAGATTGGGCTCGAACCGTTGATTGGTGGTGAACCTTCGGACGCGCTTGAAATCGGGCAAGTAGCCATAGAAATCTGGAAACTTCGATTGGTCGTAGTGCCAGATGTTAAGCGCCGATGTTCCTTTGACCGCCTGGGGCGAGGTCAGCACAAACGAGTCGTATTTCAACCTTCCGTCATGACCCGGCAGGTAGGGCTTGGGGTCCAGCACCGTGCGCGCGGCCGCCATATATTCGACGAACAGGAAATGATAGTTGAAAAGTTCGTTGTCGTTAGCGTCCAGATCCCATTCCATGCTTGGAGAGCACGACACGTCCCGGCGGGACCAGCATAAGGCGTGACCGGCGACAATCTTGCGCGCGCTTTCGCCGTCCGGAAAGGGGTTGCCACCGATCCATCGGTCGCCGTCCTTTGTTACCACGTTTCCTTTGGCATCAAGCCGCGCCTGGCCTCGATTTCGAAGGGTGGCCTCCAGGTACTTAGGCGGGCTAAACCGCCCGATATCGGTTTCGGACGCCTTGATGTCGATCACGCGGCCTTGCTGCGCAACTTCCATGTAGGCGACCGGCTCCATCAGGTGGCGCACCGACGCCACGTTGGACGCGTCGATCACACCGCCCGGCTTTACTGCACCGTTGCTGTAGTGCTCGATCGATAGGGCCTCGTCCGGATAAGCTTTGCCGATATCACCATCGCGCGCAATGACGTACCACAAAGGACTAAGCATGCCCGCCCCGACTACCGACTTACCGGCTGACTCCATAAAATGCCGGCGGGTGTAGTCATTGTCGAATTTCAGGATATGCACGGGCGTATTCTCTCCGTAGAAGGGGTCGCAACCGGCGCTCTGACGAACGTTCGTTCACCACCTTAGACTAGTATGAGTTATTTGGGAGGAGCAACATGCCAGCGCTTCGTGAACCGTGATAAGAAAGAGAATTCAGTTCGTTCCGCAAGATGCACGCTAACGTCCGTTGTCGCGGGTAAAGCGGACATGCGCTAGCACGACCCGGCCGTCCGCTTTTAGCCAAAAGCAGACATTGGATTGTGCAGGATAGCGCTGATTAAGACGGCCAGATGTCCCGCAGGCTGTTGATCCAAGTTTGGATCATCGCGCTGCGATCATCCGTAGAGTTGCCGTGCCATGCTCTTAATATCTTCACCAAATATTCCTGTTCGAGCTCCAGTGTAAAATGCTTAGATTCATGGACCGCTTTCTTGGGCTATATCATCTTCCGGCAAGTCCGCACCGACGGGGCCGACCCACTCCATGAACACCTTGTAGCCGATGGTAAGCAGCACCGCGCCCACAAATAGGCCAATGATACCGCTGGTGATCATGCCGCCCATGGCACCCAGCAGAATGATCGGCATGGGGGCCTCGACTCCACGGCCAAGCAACAGGGGTTTCAACACATTGTCAGCCATGCTGGCGGCGATCAGATAAACGGTGAAAAAGATATTGCCGGCTGTGGAGCCATCGCCCAACCACCACATGTAGGCGATCGCAGGCAGGGTGACCAGCGCTCCCGGCAATTGCGCGATACCGAGCAGAAGGGCGAAAAACGCAAGCACTCCAGCCACCGGGATACCGGCCAATACAAGACCAATACCGATCAGCAAGGCTTGAATGAAGGCGACGCCAATGACGCCGTTCGCGACCGAGCGGACGGTTTCGGTCGACAGAGTTTGCAAATGGGAACCGCGCGCGGGGCCGGCTAGGCTTTGGAATATAGATCGAAGGGACCGGCTGCCCGATTTGCCGTAAGCCATCATGACGCCAGCGATGATCAGCGCGCCCATGAACATCAGTGCCGATCCCGCCACACTCGCGGCCCCGGCAAGAATGCTTTTTGATACGCTGGCTATCTGTTCTTGGTTTTTCTTGAGGAATACCGGCAGGTTATCGGCGGCCGCACTCCAGGCAGCGTGGACTTGCTTTCCGACGACGGGCCATTCAGCGACCTTAGGGGCGGATTGCGGAACGGCGAGTGTTTCTTTTTCGTAGGCCATATATCCAATTTGCACCTGGCTTGCGAGCGAACTGCCGAGCATGGCGGTGGGCCCGCCAAGCAAAAGCAGCCCCGCCGAAACCACCAGTGCCGCAGCCAGACCCGATCGCCCGCCAACCAGATTGGCCAAGGCTTGATGAACGGGGTAGAGCGCAATGGCCAATATCAAAGCCCACAGCATGAGATCGGCGAACGGTGAAAATACGCGCGCGCACATGAACACCAGAAAAGCGATCAAACCGATGCGGATCACCGCCTCGGTCAACTCAGTAGACATCGAGCTTAAAGATGCCGATCGACTGTCGGGCATGACTTGACTCCTCCTCAATATTAATCTCGGCAAGTGCGAAAATCGTTTGTGATAATGCCTTAAGTGCTTGCCTTGCTGTCAATGGCAAGGAGTCCAAACTTGTTCTAACCCTAGCGTTCGATCAGGCTATGATGCATTGCTTCAAATGCATCAAGAGCTCTCGACCGTGGGAGCCCGAGAAGTGGCCGGACCGTAACCACGTGCAGACGCTTGCTGAAGCCATGGACACTCAGATCCAATACATGAGTACGGATCGCGACGGCGATGATGTTCGTGAATTTGCTCTGACACTGCCCTCGCCGATTTGAATTCGCATTTGACCCGAATCGGAGCAGACCTTCATTTCGTCACCATATAGATTGAGGTGAATTTTGGGTCGCTGCAAGCGCCCGGAATCGGAAATAGGGGTGCCCATTATGAACCGGATAAAAGTGATGAGATTGGTTCTCGCGGCCCTGGTCTCTGCAGCACTATTGGGGTTAAGCAAAGCCACATTGGCAGCTGAGGGTCCGACGCCGCCTACCATCGATATGCTTCTTATGCGCCTCGGCTATAGTGAAGGGGACAAAGCGATCCTACTCTCCGGCAAGTTCATCGCCACGGACTTGAAAAAAACACGCGACGATCAACTCATCGCCGCAGTTGCGATGCAATTGAACGCACCGATCGCCACACTAGTCGAAAACGTCCGAAAGGGTCTCAACATCGAACGTGACCAAGGTGTCATGGCTTTCGGCAAGCTGACTGACCGGAGCGAAACTGTGGAGTTCGAACAGGCCCTCTACACAATCAAGGACCGCGATGAGATCAAGAGGCTGATCGATCTGAAAGCGGACGGCACCTTCAACCTCTCCAAGCCTGAGATGAAAGCGTTGGGCAAGGCACTGAGAGGGGTCAAAACCGTCGACTCTTCGGCAGTGGACATAGCCTCCGAGGTCTATCAATCTGTCCTCGCCGGTCGGGCCCAAGACTATCTCAATAAAGGATTAGACGGTATCGCCGACTATGAGGCTGGTGCCGTGCTGGAGCCGGCGAAGCAACTGCACGCGGTCTACGATCAGGCGAAATCGTTCTTGGACGATTTCTTTCCGACCTTCAGCAGAGCCCTTGGCGAATTTCCCCACGAGCAATCGCCAAATATCTCCAGCGATATGTACTGGATAAAGCGCGAAGTCGAGGGGCGACCCACTTTCATCCTCGCTCACCAGATGGTGCAATCCGGAGAGGACTACATGCTGTTGAGCCAACGGCAATTCTTCGTTGGCCACACTTATCAATCTCTGCAGGTGGTGGCCATCGCGCTGCCGACCGAAAAAGGTAGCGCCGTTTTTTATGCGAACAGCGCCTTCACGGACAAGATCACCGGGTTCATGAGCGGCGTGGCGCAGTCGGTCGGCCAGAGTCGAACGAAGAAAAGTTTGACGACGTATTTCGAGGAGGTGAGCAAGCGCTATCAGGACTAACCACGATGGACTTCTCGCCTAGTCTAAAGGGTGTCGCTGCCTGTCCTTTCAACTTTATGTCAGGCATTGAAATTCTTTGTTGTCGTTGAATTGTTGGCACCTGGAATGTCTGCTTCTGGCTAGGAACAGACATTGGACTATTGCCGCGCGACTTCCGCTTTACCCCCAACAACGGACATCGGGTTAGCCGCCGGGTTTCCTATTCATCCAGTGAATTTTGATCAACCCAGGCGACGAACTTCTGCGTGTAGGATTTTTTTGCCTGTGCCCACAATTCGCGACTGCCCGCATTGTTGAGGCCCTCGTCTACTTTGATGGCTTCATCGATCAACACACGCAACCAAAAAACGTCCCATATATCGGGATCACGTACCCAGGTTCTGTAATTTTGCTCCCAGGCTCTGAAATGGCCGAAGTGATACTGGCTAAAGCGAATTTTCTCTGCTCCGCTCAGGACCTCAAGTCCGCCTGATTGTCCCCTGACCAGAATATCCGCAAAATCCGGAGTTGAAACCACCATTTGATCCAAAGCAAACCACGACGCATAAGCCGAGTCATCCTCTTGGGCCTCGACCGCCTGAGTATTTTGCCCTAACTGCAGGCCGACGAATATTAATGACCCGACAATCGCGAAGGCGGCAACGATTTAGAAATCCTATGAACTTTATCCAGCATTGCGATGTTCTCCCCTTTAAGCCGGGGAGAGCCTAGCCCAGAAACCTGTCAAGTGACCAATGTCCGTTATTGGCTAACCCCGGACTCCGCGGCAACGCCTTCGCATGTCCGCTTTACTCCCGAAAGCAGACATTCGCCTTATGTTTCTGTTGCTCGATATCCGTAGGACTCTCCCTTGTCGCTCCAACGCCCCGGTTTCAGGCGCCGGCCGCGGCGCTGGCCGCGGATTTCAGGTGCACGCTCAGGTTCCCGACAAGCATATTCCGGATAATGCGTTTGGCGAAACGCCAGCGGCCACCCACCCGCTCGAAATCGTCGAAATAGTGGCCCGAGAAAATCGCTTGCAACGGAAAATTATCAGTTTGCTGGAGCACCGTAACGTAGCACTGGCTTTTCGCCGTACCCGCCTCATCATCGATTTTGAGATCAACATTCGAGGTAATGTGCTTGGTCTTCGGTGTCCCATCTTCATAGAGAATGACGTTCGACGTCACATGGAGCAAATCCTGCTTGCCGAATTTCGGCGTAAAGCCCTCCATGGTCCATTCGCCATGTTCGAAAAGGCTGGCAAATCCATCGAGATCACCGGCATCGAGTGCGAAGCAGTACCGGTTCATCAAATGGGTAATTTCCTCCCGCGCACTCATCACGTGAATCCTTTGCATCAGGACGCAAAATCAAGCCGGCAAGTGTATACCTATACCAGATACCTGATTTAGGCCGTAACAGGGGTTCCCGGCCATGTCCACTTTGGGTCGATGACGGACGTGGCGTTCATCAGCCACGATGTCCGCTCTTGGGGGTAAAGCGGACATAATGTGCTGAAGTCGGAGAGACCGCTTATAGCCATAAGCGGACATTGGGTACCCGAAGTATTTGGAGAAGTCAGCTCCCTACTCCACTAACGGTGCCAGAACCTCCGGCGGGATGTGAGCGGTGACGGACGGCAGGTCACCGTCGTAGCGTTCAACTTCGACCAGTGTCGTGTGGGAGCTAGGACCTTGTGCAAGACTAGATGTACCCTTGTCGAGGGTCAGCACGTTGGGATTACCGTGCTTATCCAAGGACCCAACTTCGCCCGGGGTCGCCGGGTCATACCAGGCGCCGGTTGAGAGTTTTATCGCACTGGGCATCACTTCATCGGTCACTTCAACCCCAGCTAAACACGCGCCTCTTTCATTGAAGATGCGCGCGACTTCCCCGTCTTTAAGGTTACGTGTAGCGGCGTCGATCGGATTGATCATTACCGCTTCCCGATCGCGCACTTTGGCATTGCGGCTGACCGTCCCCATGTCGAGCTGACTGTGCAGCCGGGTCTTCGGCTGATTGGACACCAAGTGCAGGGGGTACTTTTCGGCTATCACAGTGCCCAAGCGCTCGGCCGGCTCCAGCCAAACAGGATGGCCGGGGCAGTCGTCGTAGCCGAAGCCATCTATAGTCTCCGAGAATATCTCGATCTTACCTGACGGCGTCGTCATCGGGTTTGCCGCTGGGTCGGCGTAAAAATCTTGCAGCATTCCTTTGGGTGCCGGGTCGGGCGGGAACTCCACATAACCCTGCTGCCAGAATTCGTCGAAATCAGGCATTTCCAGTTGATTTTGGGCGGCCCGCTGGCGACCGACGTCATAGAGATGGCGCAGCCACTCGATCTCCGTACGCCCTTCGGTAAACGCTTCTCGAAACCCTAAACGCCCAGCCAGGTCCGCAAATATGTTGTGGTCATTGCGCGCCTCGCCCACTGGCTCGATCGCCTGATGCATGGCGAGAACAAATCGATCATCGCCGGTAAACGCGGCACCAATATCATTGCGCTCAACCGACGTGGTTGCCGGCAGGACAATATCCGCATGGCGCGCAGTTGAGGTCCACCAAGGTTCGTGGACGATCACGGTTTCCGGCCTCTGCCACGCGCGAACCAGGCGATTTAAATCCTGATGATGATGGAACGGGTTGCCGCCACACCAATAGACAAGCTTGATATCCGGATAGGTCAGTCTTTGGCCATTAAAGTCAATGGTCTCGCCTGGATTGAGCAGCATATCGGCGATGCGGGCGACCGGAATGAAATCTTCGACCGGATTTTCCGGCACCGGCATGCCCGGGATAAATACTGGCTGAACCGGATTGCCCTTACCATTGAGCGCGCCATAGGCGAAGCCAACGCCACCGCCGGGGAGACCAATTTGACCGAGCATGGCAGCAAGCGTAGTAGCCATCCACAGGGGTTGCTCGCCATGGTCCTGGCGCTGCACCGAAAGGCTGGTGGTGATAAGCGTTCGGGTTGCCGCCATACGGCGTGCAAGCGTGCGCAGGGTATCTGGAGACAGGCCGCAAATATCAGCAGCCCAGTCGGCGTCTTTGGGCTGGCCATCGGTTTCGCCCATGAGGTACGGCAGAAACTTCTCGAACCCCACGCAGTACTTTTCGAGATAGGCCACATTATGAAGCCCTTCCGCGACCAAGGTATAGGCGAGACCCAGCATCATGGCGGTGTCGGTGTTTGGCCGCGCCCATAAATACTCAGCATCCAGAAAATCTACCGCATCGTCGCGTACCGGACTCACATTCACGAATTCGACCCCGGATTCCTTTAGGCTTTGCAAGCCTTCTCGCACGACATGCTCACCGCAACCGCCAAAGCCCACATAACTGTTTTTGAGCGCCATACCACCAAACATCACCACCAATCGACCATGAGCTGCGATCACTGGCCAAGTATTCAAACTGAACTTGCCCAATATATGGGGCAGCAGATTCTGTACACAGGCCATGCTGTAAGTATCGACCGATTTGGTGTAACCCCCATGGAGGGCGAAGAACCGGTGGGCATTGTTGCCGGAGTAATGCAATACACCCGAGCTTGCCCAACCGTATGAGCCCGCATAGATGCTGGAGTTGCCGTGTTGGTTTTTTACGCGGTCAACTTCAGTAGCGACGATATCCAAGGCTTTGTCCCACGATACCGGCACAAAGGGCTCTCCCCCGCGACGGGAAGGCGAACTTTGGGGACCGTTCTCCAACCAACCCTTTCGTATCATAGGCTGCGTGATACGCGTTTCGTGATACACGGCGCCCGGCACCGACTTCAACATGGGAGCGGAGTTCCGGTCTTTTTCGAATGGTTCTGCTTCCACCAAGCGACCATCTTCAACGGTCGCCGTATAGGCGCCATAGTGGGCACCAGTTGGAAAATGTGACTGTTCGGTCGGCTTCATAATGTGATCTCCTCAGCGCCGAGAAATGTGCTCAACAGGCAAGAATTCCCAAGACACCCATTCACGTGATTTGATCTGCGACAGGACAACATGACTCTGTTCGCGCGCCAAGGTCGCGAGGACAAAAAACTCCGCGTGTCGTGTAACGCCCTTGGTTGCGATGCGCCGCGCAGCCCAAGCAGGCGCGAGTTTTTCTCGCCAGATTGGCGTCAAATCACCATCGAATACATAGACCGCTTGTGCCTCCGCCGACAGGTCGGCAATAAGCTTGTTATGGGGCCGCACTCTTTTGTCGTAGATGAACTGATAAGGATAAGACCGACTAGCGGCTTCCACCGGAAAGACAAACCCGTTGGTGTTTACAGCGCCAAGTACCACCGCAGATGCGGAAGCACGATTAATAAATTGGCGCCTATCCATCGCCTGAACAAACTTGCTTCGATCCATCATTTGCTCCCTTGTTCTTCGACTTCGGACCATCGGGTGAGATAATCGATCAGGGCCTCGAGTTCCTGTTTGCTAATTTCAGTTCTTCTGAAGGAGGGCATGCCGCCCCGGCCACGACGGACCACCTCGGCCACAAGTTCTCTGCTAAGATTTTGATTGTTTTCGATTACCGCGAATTCAGGCTCACGCACAGATCGAAGGTAAATCGTACCGGGTGCAAAATGGCTATCCGCGTGACAGCCCTGACACCATCTATCAAAAGTCAATTTGCCTTCTACAGCCGCGTCGTTAGCAGTGGCAATTCCGGCACTTAAAGTACCGGCGGCAAGCGACACTAGAAATCCACATGTCTTAATCATTGAACTCCTCCCATGTCCTTGTTGCCCCAGACCCCTGATTTCCCTGGGGCAATGATCCCTTTGGGGTCAATCGCCGATTTCAGCAAGTCCTGAAAACGAAGCATGGCATTATCGTTGTAGTTGAAGGTGGAGGCGACTTGATCCATATACGCTAAGTGGGTGCGATATTCCCCGTATCCGAGTTTGGCGAACTCACTTACGAGGCGGGAAAACAGCTTCCGTACTTTCGCCATTTCTTCCGGGTCATCTTTGCGAAAAACCAGGGTGTTAATGCAACGGAAGGAGCGAGCGTCACAGTAAAAACCACCTAAATGATCAAAGCCGTACTCATAGTTAAGTGAACGCACCAGATCGTTCATGATCTTGGCGTCTTTGCCACGCAAAGGGCCTATGGGCGAAAAGTCAATATGGCCGCCAGCCCCCCGCCAGTTCACCAAACTAAATTCACTCAGACTGGGAATGCCGGCTTGGCTCTGGTCACGCGGATGCAGGATCTCGTCCCCCGGCTGATACGTTCTTGCATGCAGTTCAACACCGGAAATATGCTTCACCGCATTTTGTATCCGGTTCCAGGCGTCTCCCACTTTGATTTCAGAACCGTAAAGCGCAAAAGCAGCGTTCCACCGGCCAAGGTTCAACTTCTCTTGCATAACCTTCAGAATTTCTTCAGGGATCGGACCGTTGCCGTCGTACCACTGACTGCGGACGGACATGAACGATGCAATGAGTTCAAGGTTCATTATCGTCAAAGAATTTCGAATTGTTTCGTCAATCTTGAAAGGTCTGAGTGCAGTCACCACAGCTTCTAGATCAGACTCTCTCGGGCAGTTGATCTCGCAACTCATATAGAATTCTGGTTCGGGCAGGAGGTCTCGTCCCATTCGAGTAACAATTCCATAATTCGACTGGGTAAAAATTCCCTCCACATGAGGGCCGTAACCGTAATTGAACAAATGCCACGCGTTGCTCCCCGGTAACGCTCCCATGCCGGTCCTCAGCAGCTCCCCGTTTGGCAGGACTACTTCGAGGCCGCGAGAACTCGCAAAATGGTCGCTGTAGTATCCGTAGCCCGCGCCCCGCTCAAGGCCATTACCCACGATGCTCCCCCACCCAGGGCCTGGCACCGACATCCATAGTTTGAGGTTGTTATCTTTAAAATATTGATGAAGGTCGAAGAAACTCACCCCGGGTTCAACAACGGCATAAGCGAGTTCCTCATCCACCTCCAGGATGCGGTTCATCCTTTTTAAATCAAGCATGACGGTGCCGGGTACCCGGGGCGCCGCGCCCCCATAGGCCAAATTTTTACCCGTTGACAGGGGCCAAAGCGGGATCCCCAGCCTGTTTGCCACCCTGACAATTTCCTGAACTTCGGGCACTGATTCGGGCGCGACAAACCCCCCAGACACAAACTCAAATTCTTGCCCCGGATTGTATGGGTCGTTGTAACTCTCTTTGTCTTCATGAAGGGAAGAGGCCCATTGGTCCCCTACAATGGATTTGAATTCCTTGAATGCCGTGTCTATCTGCTTTTGGGATACAGAATTTTGTTCCAACTTAGCCATCAAATCTTGCCTTTCCGATTAATTGGACAAAGTAGTTACACTGCCGAGGCCCCTAAGCAGCGGGGGCGCTTTGCTCGTCTTCAAGAACGGTGATACCCATTCCTGTCAACATCGGCATATAGTAATTTCGATGAATCTTATTGACCTTCGAAGTCAAGGCACCACGCATACCTAACCACATCATCATCTCGACCGACTCTGCCCCGCCGCGTTCCATCCACTCGTCATGAGGTATTTCCAGAAGGCTTTCGGGGTCTTCTTCGATCTTGTCGAGAAATTCGTTATCCCAAGCTTCGTTCATGTGGCCGAAACGCTCCCCATGAAGCTGGTGGGACAGCCCGCCGGTTCCGACAACCACGACCCGCGCGTCCTCGGGATAAGTTTCGACGGCTTTGCGCAAAGCCCGTCCAAGTTTCCACAACCGGAGCGGTGTCGGCAGCGGGTGCCGTAATACGTTCACCGAAAAAGGAATAGTCTTAACGCTCCAATCGGGCTCATGGTCAAACAGCAATGGCATCGGCACCAGAAGCCCGTGATCCATAACCATCTCCTGACATATGGTAAGGTCGAATTCGCTCTCCTTCACCAGCGAGTTCGCCAAGTGCCACGATAAGTCGATATCGCCCTTTACCGCAGGCAAGTCTCGGACGCCCCAGCCTTCATCACCAATCGGATACTCTTCGGCGGCGCCCATAGCGAACGTCGGGTACTTATCGAAGAAAAAGTCCGTGCCGTGGTCGTTGTAAATGACGATAGCGTGGGTAACACCAATCTCCTTCAACCAAGCTTTCGCCGGTTTGTAGCCATCGAATAGTGGCCGCCATTCCGGGTCTTGTTGTGCCTTTTGATCAAAGGCAACGCCGATGGAAGGCACGTGAGACGAGCCGACGCCTGCAACTATCTTTCCCATTCTCATATTCCTCTTTTCAGCCGGGTTTCATTAGGTGTTCTGGCGCAGCGGAACGTTGCGTGTTTTCATAAACTCCTCCAACGTCTCGCCACGCTGCTGAGCACCTAAAGAGGCAAGCCCGACGCCTGTGACAGCTCCCATTTTTATCAACATGTAAATACTGCCCCCTCCCTCTTCGACGAGAGCTTTCCAATCTCCCTCTTTGATTTTGTGCTTTTCCCAATCCGACAGACCGTGCCCGTCCATATAGGCTTCGGGATCCTTCAAATAGGCGTCTCTGTTTTCGGCCTTGGCTAGGGAATAGGCAAAACGGTTCAGCTGTAGTCCTTGTGTCGACCTTTGACCGGTGAAAACAAAAGTGCCGGGAATGTGATCTGTGTGACCAGTTTCTTTACTCATTTTTTCACTCCTCTACAGGGGTCGAGGGGGCGCGTTGGCGCTCCACATTGAGTGGATCAAGGGCCACGGGATTGAAATCGATACGAGCCCACGATAATTCGCTGACGGAAGATTTTCTAAGTTTCCAAACCATGTTCACAGCTCCGGCCAATGCTCGAAAGGAAGGCCTGTGTGTTGCTTGGCATAGGAAATCTGGGCCGTCTCATCTGAAACCAGATATTCAAGTTCCGCTACTTGCATGCGGCGATCAAATGAACTGCTATTGGGGTAGACATGGTATTTGTCGGTATTGCTCCAGGAAAATCTTTGACACTGGAGATTGCGGGCCAAGGCCACTTCGGTGTACCGATTAAGAATCGTGTCATCGCCGTTGGTAAAGTGCTTGATCAAAGCGGCAGAAAGGACGCTCACGTCAGCGAAAGCTGCGTTAAGCCCCTTGGCGCCCGTCGGCGGTACAATATGCGCGGCGTCGCCTGCCAGAAACAGCCGCCCGTGCTGCATTGTCTCCGAGAAGAAGCTCCGCAGCGGCGTTACATCCTTTTCGAAAATCTCCCCGCGTTCGAGTGTCCAGCCGGGCGCACCTAAACGCGTATCGAGTTCTTCCCAGATTCGATCGTCAGGCCACTCATTAATATCCTCATCCGGCTCGCACTGAAGATATAGTCGCGAGACCTCTGGCGATCGCATACTCAGTAGGGAG
>Ga0315336_1004175_pt1 | contig 17629 bp, 12 predicted proteins | sample ASW5metaG_FD_204512 | JGI IMG/M metagenome (GOLD analysis project Ga0315336, IMG submission 204512) | Ammonia-oxidizing marine archaeal communities from Monterey Bay, California, United States - ASW #5 | ecosystem: Environmental > Aquatic > Marine > Intertidal zone | place: USA: California... | reverse complement strand
CGCCAATCTAAAAGCCCTATCTCCGTTAGATGGCCGCTATAGCAGCAAAACGGCTCCGCTCCGAGAGTACCTGTCTGAGTACGCCCTCATTCGCTACCGGGTGTTAGTGGAGGTTAATTGGGCAAGACATCTGGCGAATGAGTCAAAAATTAAAGAACTTAAACCCCTTGACAGCCAGACAGAGGATGAACTAACAGCCCTTTTGCAAAATTTTGACCTCAAGGACGCTGTCGAGGTAAAAAATATTGAGGCCGAGACCAATCACGATGTAAAGGCCGTGGAGTACTTTCTTAGGGAAAAATTTAGCCCTCCCCTTTCAACCTTTTTCCACTTTGGCTGCACCTCAGAAGACATCAATAATCTTGCTTATGCCCTTATGCTTCGTGACGCAAGGAACAAGGTGCTAATCCCATTAATGGATGCTCTGATCGCCGACCTCCGGGATTTAGCGCATCGACTTTCAGACCTTCCAATGCTAGCCCGTACACATGGTCAGCCTGCTACTCCTACTACTCTTGGAAAAGAGATAGCAAATTTCGTCGCTCGACTTAGACGACAACGCCAAACATTTAATGAGTTAGCAATCTATGGAAAATGTAACGGTGCTGTTGGAAACTTCAATGCACACATAGCAGCCTACCCAGCCGTCGACTGGAAAGGAGTCAGCGAACGCTTCATTGCCTCCCTAGGACTTCAGCCAAGTGTCTATACCACTCAGATTGAGCCTCATGACTGGCTTGCCGAGTACGGGCAAACGCTAATTCGATTCAACAATGTACTGATAGACCTAACGCGAGACTTATGGGGCTACATCAGCTTGGGATACTTTCACCGCGTCACTTCGGAAACCGAGGTAGGTTCCTCTACCATGCCCCATAAGGTCAATCCCATCGAATTTGAGAATGCAGAAGGCAATCTAGGAATGGCAAACGCCGTATTAGAATTCCTGGCCCGAAAATTAACCAAATCTAGATGGCAACGGGATCTAACTGATTCTACGGTTTTACGCAATGCTGGAGTAGCACTTGGTCACAGCGCAATTGCCTATGAGGCATGCCAGAAAGGGCTGAGTAAACTTGAGGTAGACCCGGAAAGGCTTGGCGCTGACCTAGCAGAAAGCTGGGAAGTTCTAGCTGAGGCGGTTCAGACAGTAATGCGCCGTCACGGAATGCCAGATGCGTACGAGCAACTCAAGGAACTAACACGAGGTCGAGATATCAATCGAGAAGTATTACATCAATTTATACGCTCCTCAGCCCTACCTGAGAAAGAAAAAAATCGGCTACTAGAAATGAAGCCAGGGGACTATCTTGGTATGGCAGTAAAGCTCGCACAAGATGTCTAACTTCTCGGCCAATCCAAAAATAGAGCCTATACATAATCGTGGGTAAAAAGGGCCTGCATCTCGTTGCACTGTCGGGCGGCGTTGATTCAGCTGTTGCCGCATTGCGGCTCAAAGAGTCAGGTCATGAGGTCCACTGCCTGCATATGACCAATTGGGAGGAAGATAAGTACTGTGAGGCAGCTACTGATTTTCAAGATGCAAGAAAAGTATGCGTTCAGTTACAAATACCACTCCACAGAATAAATTTTTCAAAGGAATACAGAAAGCATGTCTTTGAGCGCTTCCTAAAAGAACATGAGCAAGGGCATACACCTAATCCAGATGTGCTTTGCAACCGGGAGATCAAATTCGGAGTTTTGCTTAATTATGCACGTCGACTTGGTGGAGCAAAGCTAGCTACAGGACATTATGCCCAGCTTGATTGCTCGCGCGGGGAAACTCGCCTGCTTAAGGGATTAGATGCGGACAAAGACCAAAGTTACTTTCTTCATTCTGTTAAAAAGAAATATTTTAACGACGTACTCTTTCCACTTGGTCAACTAAGTAAAGCTCAGGTGCGAGCAATAGCGAGGCAGGCAGGGTTGCCCGTTTCGGAAAAAAAAAGTAGTACCGGCATCTGCTTCATCGGAGAGCGGCCTTTTCGACCTTTTCTTGGGAGATATTTGTCACCACAGCCCGGTCCAATCAAAAATGAACAAGGGCGAGTGATTGGGAAACATCATGGACTTCCCTATTACACCGTCGGACAACGCCAAGGACTAGGAATTGGCGGACTTCCGGGGTATCCACCGGGTCCTTGGTACGTAGCCAAAAAAGATACTGAAAGCAATGTATTAGTTGTGGTGCAAGGGAAAAGCCACCCCCTTCTATTCCAGAACTGGCTTCAGACTGGCTCCCCCCACTGGATCAATAGAAGCCCAAAAGAACTGAATCAGGACAAGACCTTTCGATGTGCAGCAAAAATACGCTATGGCCAACCTGATCAGCCCTGTGTGGTCACATGTAGAACGGACAAAGACCTAGAGGTTTTCTTTCAAAATCCACAGCGCTCTATCGCACCTGGTCAGTACGTAGTCTTTTACCAGGGTGATCATTGCCTCGGGGGAGCAAAAATTCGATCGGCCAAAATGAGAGAAGAGTGTTTAGCATTCGCTGTCTAGTCGCCCCTGATATAATCCACGCACTTTAACTCCAGAGGCAAGCTTGGTGAAAGATAGTTTCGGCGCCCGACAAAAAATCACGGTAGGAAAAAATTCTAAAAATAAATATCAGATTTTCCGGCTAGATGCACTCGGCCCAAAAGCCGAGAAACTACCCTACACCTTAAAGATCCTTTTAGAAAACCTGCTACGTCATGAAGATGGAAAAAATATAACTACTGATGACATACAAGCGCTTTACGAATGGGAACCACAGGTAATATCTAATCAGGAAATTGCCTTTACCCCCGCAAGGGTAATCCTCCAAGACTTCACCGGCGTACCAGCAGTAGTTGATCTCGCTGCAATGCGAGATGCAGTCCTTAAGCTTGGGGGAAATGCTTCAAGCATAAACCCACTCTGTCCCGCGGAGCTTGTGATTGATCATTCAGTCCAAGTAGATGCCTTCGGCACAGAAAATGCCCTCACAGTGAACAATGCCATTGAGTTTGAGCGGAATAAAGAACGTTATGCTTTTCTCCGTTGGGGCCAAAATGCTTTTGATAATTTTCAAGTTGTTCCGCCAAATACCGGGATTGTCCATCAGGTAAATCTTGAATATTTAGGCCGAGTGATCTTCGATGTTGATTGTGCAGACGGCTCTCGCCTAGCCTACCCAGATACCCTAGTAGGGACTGATTCACATACTACGATGATTAATGGACTTGGAATTCTAGGATGGGGTGTAGGTGGTATTGAAGCAGAAGCCGCTATGCTTGGGCAGTCGATCACAATGCTAATTCCTCATGTTGTTGGTTTTGAACTCACAGGGAGACTTAGTGAGGGTACTACTGCAACAGATTTAGTCTTGACCGTTACCCAAATGCTCCGGCAGCGGGGTGTCGTCGGAAAATTTGTTGAATTTTATGGAGATGGACTTAATCATCTCCCGCTAGCAGATCGTGCCACTTTAGGAAATATGTCGCCCGAGTTTGGCAGTACCTGCGCAATGTTTCCAATCGATGACGAGACACTTCGATATCTAAGGCTCTCTGGGCGCACCGAAACTCAAATCAGCTTAATAGAAAGCTATGCCAAAGAGCAGGGAATGTGGAGAGGGCAAACTAAATGCTCCTACAGTGACGAACTAACGCTTGCGCTTGATTCTGTCGTGCCAAGCCTTGCAGGACCGAAGCGACCACAAGACCGCATCCCCTTGAACGTAGCCTCAAAAACCTGCCGTAAGCTGATTGAGGAAATTAACCCATCTCAGTCTACCGTCGACAAACAAGAATCCACAAAGGATAAGGGACAAGCCAAAATTGAAGATGGGGCAATACTTATCGCCGCAATCACGAGCTGCACAAATACATCAAATCCCGCGGTAATGATTGGAGCTGGCCTTTTAGCGCGAAATGCTGCGGCACGGGGCCTAACAACAAAATCATGGGTCAAAACATCCCTCGCCCCCGGATCAAAGGTTGTGACTGAATACCTAGAAAAAGCAGGCCTGCTGGATGACCTTGGGAAACTCGGATTCAACATAGTCGGCTATGGCTGCACAACATGTATCGGTAATTCTGGTCCGCTACCGGCCGATACTGCCGACATCGTTCAATCCCACAATATTGTGGGCTGCTCAATCCTGTCGGGTAATCGTAACTTTGAAGGGAGAATTCACCCTCTTGTAAAAATGAATTTTCTGGCTTCGCCCCCCCTAGTCGTGGCTTACGCACTCACGGGTACAATGAAGACAGACCTCTATAACGATCCTCTAGGCTTTGATTCAGAGGGTGCGGCTATCTATCTGAGTGATATTTGGCCCAGCACACAGGATATCCAGAAACTCATTGCCCAAAATGTGGATGCAAGTATGTTTAATACAAGTTACTCGAGTGTTTTTGATGGAGATGAAAATTGGAATTCGTTAGAAGTGCCTGAAAGGGAAAACTATGAATGGAAAGACGAGTCTACATACGTGAAAAACCCACCCTATTTTGAAGGAATGACAACAACTGCAGCTCCCATAGAAGATATCTCTGGAGCTAGGGTGTTAGCTTTTTTAGGTGACTCTGTAACCACTGATCACATTTCACCCGCGGGTGCGATCCCGGAAGATAGTCCCGCAGGGAAATATTTGTTAGAGCAAGGCGTCGTAAAAAAAGATTTTAACTCCTACGGCTCCCGCAGAGGTAATCATGAAGTCATGATGCGCGGCACTTTTGGGAATACCAGACTACGGAACAAGCTAGCACCTGGTACTGAGGGTAGCTGGACAACACATATCCCGAGCAATGAGGTAACCAGTATTTTTGATGCAGCCTTGCGCTACAAGGACAAAGGTACGCCCTTGTTGATTATTGGAGGCAAGGAATACGGGAGTGGTTCATCGCGAGACTGGGCCGCAAAAGGCACAAACCTACTTGGAATTCGTGCTGTACTCGTTGAAAGTTATGAAAGAATCCACCGCTCTAACTTAATAGGTATGGGAGTACTTCCATTACAATTTGGGACAGATGAAAATGCCAAAACTTTAGGCCTTGATGGTACGGAATCCTACGATATACAGGGCATGGATAAGGGTAAAGCCAGTGAAGTCACAATAAAGGCCACCCGAACCAGTGGTAATCCAATTGTTTTCAAAGCTCGCGTGCGAATTGATACTCCAAGAGAACGGGACTATTATCAGCACGGTGGTATTTTGCATTACGTGCTGCGCCAGCTGGCGAAAGCTGACTAATCTACCTAACGGACCGGGCTATACCTCACTACAAATTCTAAATTTATAGAAGTGACCTCTCATGGTCCGTCCTCCCCCGGTGGACCATTTGGCCAGTCCATCTCAAAAGGATAAGGGCGGACCTCCGTGTTGAATGTTAGGTATAAAACTATGTGGTAAGTATAGGTTGCGAGTCCCTGGCCCAACCCATTTAAACGTTCATTTTTCTGACCCGTAATAAGCACAAAAACGAACTGTGAGATTATTACAGCGCCAATTACAATCCTTGAGATACTGTAGAGAGCAACAAACACAAGGATAAAAAACAAACGCAACCAGGTTGTGCGAGATTTTAGGTTTTCTTGTAGTGCCGCATTTTTTTGCGTGCGCTGATCCTCAGTGTGATCTAGTGACTCAAATTCATCGCTCACCAAAACTTCTCCATACCAAAAAACCGTTAACCAATAATACTCTTTTCTTAAAAATGAAGTGATTTAAAAATTAGCATGGCACTATCTTGGAACCACCAGTATTTAACTAGCCCGATTCATCCATTGCCGAGTTCAACAAATACCGGCAAAATCGATAGTCATGCTCAAGTTAATCGATATTGGAATTAACCTAACAAGCGATAGTTTCGATGAGGACCAGGGCCAAGTTATCGCTTCAGCAGAAGCTGCAGGAGTAACTCGGCTCATCGTGACTGGTACCTCAGTAAGCAACAGCTTGCGTGCAGCAGAGATTGCTAACAGCTACCCTGGGAAGGTCTTTTGTACCGCGGGGGTACATCCACATTATGCAGCAGAATTTGACCAATTTACCAAAAACGCGCTTCGCGACCTACTTGCCCTCCCCACCGTAGTCGCAATTGGAGAATGTGGACTAGACTATTTTAGAAATTTTTCTTCGCCTGAGAAACAACAATCTGCGTTTAGTGCCCAATTAGAGTTGGCGCAGGAAATAAAAAAACCAGTTTTTCTTCACCAACGGGATGCATTCGATGCATTTTTATCTATGATACGAGAGGTGCGCAGCGGGCTATCAAGTGGGGTCGCCCATTGCTTCACTGGTGGCCCTGATGAACTAAAAAAACTATTAGCACTTGACCTCTACATCGGCATAACCGGCTGGCTGTGCGACGAGCGCCGTGGGGAAAACCTACGTGAAGCAGTACGCAAGTTACCACTTGACCGTATGTTATTAGAGACTGACGCACCATATCTAATACCTAGAGATCTACCAGAAAAACCACGCTCGAGACGAAATGAGCCGAGATTCTTACTGCACATCCTAAAACGCCTCGCCAAAGAGACAGGCTATCCCATAGAAACCATTGCGAACTCAACAACTCGCAATGCAGAAATGTTATTTAGCCTGGCCCCTAACTCGCAGGATAAAATAAAATCTTGAGTTGGAAAAAATGGAAAAAATAAACTAACAGAGAATGCTCGAGCTAAGACTCAATGGCTTTGCGTGCCTCCCCGGATAGTTCTCTGATTTTATCCCAATATGGATAATAGGCAGCAAGTAAGCGTTCCAGCTCTAGCCTTTCAGGCCTCTTGTAGCGCTCAAGAAACTCATCAGCAAGGATCACATGCTTAGGCTTCCCCTTGTTAAATTCAGCCTCATTTGGAAACAAAATGTGTCCGAACACAGGCAGCCCCCTCACTAACTGCCGAACGGCTATTAAACGATAATCCAATGTATGCTGTGGGTTTATAAAACTTAACCGCCGATTCTGATGCATTACTGTCCACTCATCGATCTCGTCAGCTCCAAAGACTGTTCCACGCACTTCTTTTATATCGAGTACTACCAAACCACGCGCCGTAAGCAATAGAGAATCAATTTGTATAAGTCCGCCTACTCCATCCTCAATTTGAATGTCGCGAAAAATTTCTACACTCACCGCATTACAGATCCTACTGAGTAAGTTCACTTGACCTAAACGTAACAAAAATCCCCCAACTATGAAAATAATAAAAAAATGAAAGACAAAATCTCTTAACGGTAATAAATAAAGTTGTTCATAGTTATTATTTGTTGACAAAAAATTTATTCATCCCATCGCGCCAGGGCTTCGCTAAATGCCCCGAGCTCAGCCCTGAGCGGTTCAAATTGGGCAGGGAGCCCGAAAAGGCTTGCAAGCGAAGATGGTACTTCTATCTCTTTTAGATTAACAATCCCTTGAACGATATTATTAAACTTTGCTGGATGAGCGGTGGCCACAACTATCCATGCTTTATCGAGTCGGCGACTCTCAGGTAGATTGTCATAGGCCCAAAAGCCAGTTGCTGTATGTGGGCACCAAAGACGCCCAAAACGATCATAGTCCTTTGCAATTTGAGAGCGAATAGCCTGATCATGCACTGGGTAACATTCTACCGCCGTACGCAATGAACCAAGATCTGGGAAGAGATGACGCAAACGCTCCATATTACTAGGAGCACCAACGTCCATAGCCGATGCAAGTGTTGGAATACTTGGTCGGGTCTCGTAGTGTCCAGTAGCAAGAAAATCTGCAATCGTTCGATTCGAGTTGGTAGCAAGAACAATATCCCCAATAGGCATGCCCATACCTTTTGCCCAAATACACGCCATTGCATTACCTAGATTGCCGGTCGGCACAATAAAATTTGGGCGAGAGCCATGTGCCCGCCAATACTGCAGGCTTGCGATCCCATGATAAACGGCTTGTGGCAGCAAACGACCGATGTTGATACTGTTAGCTGCGCTAAACCGATGGACTCTGTTGAGTTCAGGATTGGTAAAAGCTGCCTTTACTAGTGTCTGGCAGTCGTCAAAAGAACCGTCTACCTCAAATGAACGAATATTTCCGTCCCAGCAGGTCAATTGATGTTTTTGACGAGGAGAAACCTGATCCTTGGGGAAAAGTACTCCAACGCGAACACCGGCCCGACGGTGAAATGCTGAGGCCACAGCTCCGCCAGTATCCCCTGAAGTAGCAACTAAAATTGTTACAGGCCTTGTATCTGAGGTGGAAAACTCTGGGAGGAGCCTCTCCATGCAAGCTGCCAAAAACCGGGCTCCCACGTCCTTAAAGGCTGCTGTCGGTCCATGAAAAACCTCCAGTACTGCTAAATCACCGTTTTTTGTCTCGAGAGAGTGCAGAGGAATCGGAAAATTTAGAGCATCCCGGCAGATTTCCCCCAAAACGGGGCTCAGGGAAGAATTCTCAAAAAAAGGTGAAAGCAAATCTACTGCAAAACTGGGTATTGTCTCACTGCTTAATTGGCTAGCATTGATGCTTGGCAGCTCCTCCGGAACATAAAGACCTCCATCTGGAGATAGACCCTGCATCAAAGCGCTGCTGATGTCGCTCTCGTGTCCGCCCTGGGTGCTTAAATAAAGCATGATTTAGTCTGTTAGTAACCTTATCATTGCTGCATGTTTGACCCTGATTTAGTCGTGATTAGCTCTCAGCATACTGCATAGCCTTAGCAGATCGGCAAAAATTCCTGCAGCTGTTACATCTGGGCCCGCTCCTGGCCCTCTAATGATAAGCGGATTGTCACGGTAACGACGCGTGACAAACTGCACAATATTGTCTGTAAGATTAATACTGGAAAACGCATGACCAGGAGGGTAGTACCCTAATTTTACGCCTACAGTGCCATCAATGAGATTTAAGTCAGCGGCGTACCGCAATAAACAATTTTTCCTTTTAGCCTGCTCGTACTTCTCCGCCATTGGGGTATCAAATACCTCTAATTTTTCCATGAAGTGCTCGAGAGATACCCCAATAAGACTTTCAGGAACCAAACCTTCAACTTCAATGTCGTCAAGTTCTAGGGATAACCCGACCTCTCGAGCCAAGATTACAGCCTTCCGTGCCACATCCATGCCGGAGAGATCCTCCCGAGGATCAGGTTCTGTATAGCCAAGGGACCTTGCTTCACGCACAATCTCAGAAAATGGCCGCTGCCCATCAAATACATTAAAAAGATACGCTAAAGTCCCGGAAAAAATTCCGCTAATACTCTTTATCTCGTCTCCTGTCTCTACCAAATCATTTAGCGTCTGAATAATGGGCAACCCAGCACCAACTGTCGCCTCGTAAAGAAAATGTGTACCGGCTGAGTGACCCGCGCCTTTAAGGGCTTTATAGGCCTCGATTGAACCGGTATAGGCAAGTTTATTGGGCGTAATAATATGAATACCCTTCTCTAACCATCTTTCGTAGCAGTCAGCAACATCCCCATTAGCAGTGCAATCAATTAAAACTGCGTGAGGAATATGGTCAGCATTTACATGCTTGGAAAAGCGCTGGATATCTAGAGGTTCGGCCTTAGAGAAATCATCACGCCAACAAGCAAGATCAACTCTCTGATCTTCCAAAAACATCACACCTGAGTTACAGATAGCACGAACGCGAAGATCCAAACTGAAGGAAGCCCTCAAACGCTCCACTTCACTTGCTAGTTGATCAAGTAGTGCGCTTCCAACAGATCCCGGCCCAATCAAACCTATAGAAATCGTTTTCGCTGAAAGATAAAAGCTTGCATGCACAGCTCGCAGGGCCCGCGTCATATCCTTTGACCCTATAACAGCTGAAATGTTCCGCTCTGAGGCACCCTGGGCAATCGCACGCACATTGATACCGGCGCTGCCGAGAGTATAAAAGAAACGGCCCGCAACACCTGGCAAGCCAGCCATACCATCACCAACGACAGCTAAAACACCACAATCGCTTGTTACTTCTACCTTTTGCACTTGACCCTGCGCGAGTTCAACGGAAAATGCCCGCTCAACAATACTTTTAACCTGGGCACCAAATTTTTGAGAAACTGCAAAGCAGATGGAATGTTCAGAGCTTCCCTGAGAGATAAGAATGACCGATACACCTGCCTCCCGCAGAGCCCCAAAAAGTCGATCTGCTGTTCCCGGGACCCCTATCATTCCCGCTCCTTCAAGGTTGATCAACGCAACATTTTCCGTGCCAGTTATGCCTTTTACCAGACCATATTTGCCTTGTGGACTCGCCGTAATTCTTGTTCCAGAACCTTCTGGCTTGAAGGCATTGCGAATAAGTAGTGGGATACCCTCGGCCACCAATGGCGCCATTGTCTGGGGATGAATAACTGTGGCCCCAAAGTATGCTAATTCCATGGCTTCGCTATAGGACAGCTCTTCTATAACCGCAGCCTCTGGCACCCGACGTGGATCTCCACTCATGATGCCATCTACATCGGTCCAAATCGTTACTTCGCTGGCTCCAAGCAAAGCACCAAAAATGGAGGCAGAATAATCACTGCCATCGCGTCCCAGCGTTGTCTGCAGGCCGTCGGGAGTCCGCGCAATGTAACCTGTAATGATAGCTCTGCCCTTAAAGCTTTGAGGAAGGACGGAACTCAGATTTTTTTTTGTTAATTCCTGGGACAAAATGGGGCCCATCTCACCGGGCTCCACTACAAGCACATCACGTGCATCTATAAACAGCACGTCTTCATCGCTGGAGCTATTTTCTGAAAGGAACGCTGAAAGCAGCCGAGCTGACCATAGCTCCCCAAACCCCGAAACCGCATCCCTGCTTTGGTTAGGAACCTCTTTAATGACCGAAGGTGATAGCAATGCCTCTCTTATATCAGCTAAATCATTATTGAACTGGCTTAAAACTTCACTGCCCAGAGATTCTGATAAAAGCCCCCTCGCTACGACACCGTAACGCTCTGTTAGTGCCTGAATCAAAGGCTCGGCTACATCCTCAGTTGTGACATCCTCCGCAAGTTTTAGCAATAAGTCCGTCATACCGCTCATCGCAGATACTACGACGGCTTGATTACCTTCCCGCTGGCTAAGCAGAAGATCTGCCGCACTGCGGAAACAGTTCTCATCGGCGAGGCTAGTCCCACCAAATTTGTGGACAATCCAAGTCACGTACTTCTAATCTGTAAATTGAATATTACGAAGATAAATTGGCACAATAGCTCTGAACACACAACCATCGAATAATCGTACGCTACTCATGAACGGCTGTCCGCAATAGCCTTGCGCATTGCTGCAATAGTTGCAGCATAATCGTTAGTACCGAAAACGGCAGAGCCAGAAACAAAGGTATCAGCCCCCGCTTTGGCAATACTTCCGATATTTTCGACCTTAACCCCACCATCAACCTCAAGCCGTATCGGCCTGCCTGCGGTATCGATAATCTCTCTTGCCTCAGAAATCTTATCTAATGTGGAACTGATGAATTCCTGGCCACTAAAACCGGGATTTACCGACATGAGAAGAATCAGGTCCACTTTATCCAGTAAATGCTGGAGCCAATTGAGAGACGTCGCTGGATTCAGAACAAGCCCACTCTTAGCCCCCCCCTCCCGAATAATTTGCAATGATCGGTCTACGTGCTCACTAGCTTCTGGATGAAAGCTAATGATATCCGCACCAGCATCAATAAAATCTGCAATAAGTCGATCCACTGGCTTAACCATGAGGTGCACATCGATAGGGGCAACAATCCCATATTGGCGCAGCGCTTTGCACACTAAGGGGCCGATAGTTAAATTCGGGACATAATGGTTATCCATTACGTCAAAATGAATCATGTCTGCTCCACCCTCAAGTACAGCACTAGCTTCCTCTCCCAGGCGGGCAAAATCAGCCGAAAGAATTGATGGTGCTATCCAATAATCATTCATGGAATTCAGTCTCACAAAAACAGCCTATTTTAGATAATCGCAGCAAAGGCGTCCCTATTAATCATGCTAGATTCCATAAGAATCTTAGTTTTCGAAAAAAAACTTCCTAAAACTTGTCCTCAGCCTACAAATTAACTTTCCCCGATCTGTTCCCACGAAGTGCCTTGCTGAGAAAAAGTGTAGCCCCCATAGCTATCGCAACCATGAAAAGTGCATCCTGATACCCCATTAGTTCGCTTGCACGAGACGCTGCGACACCACCAACAAACGCAGAGCCGCAAAGCTGGCCTACACATAAAAACAAGGTCAAGAGCCCCTGGGCCGCTCCTCTTTGCTCCTTTTTTGTTTCACTGATCAATGCATATCGAAGCGGGGCGCCAAGTAGGGCAGATAAACCTAGCCCTAGGATCACGCCTGAGACATAGAAGTTTTGAAGGGTCAAATCACGAACCGATAAAAGCAAAAGGCCCGCCATGGTTAATAAAAGGCCGATCTGAATCACCGGCTTTGGCCCTACTCTGTCCAAGAATCGTCCAGCAGTAGGAGCTCCTACGATTAAAGCAAGTACGAGGGGCAATAGCATTAAGCTAGCGTCAGCCTCACTAACACCCAAGCCAGCGACCAACAGAACAGGCAAAAAAACCATACCTGCCTCGCAAAGACCCGCGGCGACAGCAATAGTGCCAATTAAACGAACCTGGCTCGAAATGAAGAGGTGTGGGTCTATCAAGGGATCTGTCGCCCGCCTCTCCACCCAATAGAACGCTGGCAGACAAATTAATGCCAAAAAGATAAAAGGAAATACCGCGAGCGATTTAATACTTTCAGTAAACTCAGTAACGTTTAATTGCCCGATGGCCCAAGCAAAAGCACCCAACCCAATGCTCAGCAGCGCTCCCCCAAAAAAATCAAGGGGTTTCTGTGATATGCCTTGGGGAGCTGGTAGCACCCTCATACTTTCCCAAATAATTAGACCTGCTAAGGGCAAGTTTATAAGGAACAGTAAGCGCCAGCTCCACTGGAGTAAAAGCCCCCCCAATAAAGGACCCAACAGGAAAGCCAATCCGAACACAGCGCCAATCATGCCCAGGGCGCTTCCTCTTTTCTCCTTCGGAAAAACATCTCCGACCACAGCACTCGCGACTGGCAAAATGCCGCCTGCACCAAAGGCTTGCACTGCACGCCCAATCAGCAGAACTTGAAACGATGGCGAAAAAACTACCATCGCTGATCCCGCAGCAAATAACCCTACATCTGCAATATATATAGGGCGACGCCCGTAGCGATCGGAAAGTTTCGCCATTAATGGCGCTCCCAAAATATAAAATAGGATGTAAATGCCAAAAACCCAAGATAGCGCCCTACTATCAACCAAGAAGGCTGCCTGGAGCGCTGGCAGTGCAGGACCCACAATAGCGATATCTAATGCTCCCATTAGCACGCCCGCAAATAAAATCGCCAGTACCCGTCCTCTATGTAATTTAGTTGGGGCCATTTAGTAACTTTTGATCAAGAGCGCCCTCATCGCGTCCCTAAATAACTCATCTGCGGCCGGGTGACCATCGTAAACCCTCAATAAGGGAATTGCGGTACGAGCGATAATTTTCAGCGAGTATTGTGCGCTCCCGTTCCGTAACAAATCGCTATTTTCAGCTAGAGTCAGTAAACGCAAAATTGCCGCACTCAAAGCATCGTGCTGCTCTCGAAAATTACTGATGGAGCTAGGGTCTACTGTCGGAATTAAAAGCAATCCCTCTCTGTGCTTTCGCCACAGCAGAAGGTACGTTTCAAATAAGCCCGACAGCGCATCCTCTGGAGGAAGGTCTGCACATGAAGAAATTGAATCAATTGCTATTTTAAAAATAGGATTAAGTATAGATTCTAAAAGATTGTATTTACTAGAATAAAACTCATAGAATGTAGCCCTTGAAATATCTGCCTCAATGATTAAATCCTCTACCGTTACCGCTGCAATTCCTTTATTTGAAAACTGTCGGGCACCGGCTAATTCCAATGCATTCCGCATGCGCTTCCTGCGTCGTGCGACCCTGGGGCTCCTCTGTTGGGCCTGATTTTCTTTGTGTGTGGAGATAAGCATCTAAATATCATACATTTATATATGTTTTCATACAAAAATATATGAGAAACTAAAACACAATTTTTTTGACCTAATTACCAAAGAATATGACGAAGGACCGCTATCCCCTTGCGCTCGGGCAACTGAGCAAGTTCCCATGCGGCATGGCATTATCAGATTATGAGAAATTGGCTCATATTCTTCCTATTATTTGGACTAAGTCTGACGATGCCCGCACAACTGCCCTACACCGAAATAGGGCGCTTGTTGTCTGGCGAGCCCCAAATAGGAACTGGTAATAGTAGCCCCAGAGCAAGCGCACTTCCCCAGGAACCTTTTTCAGTCGGGCAGCGAGTCTCATGGCTTGAGCTAAGCCCCTCAATTATTAGACTCTCGGTTGGTGATACGTATGACTTAAGACAAGTCAAAATTGTCGCCCACAGCCGGGCCGGACTTATCTTGACAGGTGTACCGCTAAACGTCGGAATAGAAGGCAGACTTGATCTTCTGACTCTCGGTAACGCTAATACTCAGAATAGCTTGATAATCGAGCTAAAAGCAGCCAGAGCGGGGCTTGCCCGCCTCTGGATTCAGTCTACTGTGCCTAACTCGAATGGAGAGCGCCCTCGTCAATCCATTGTACTGCTGATTGAAGACTAACAATGGTAAACCTTAGATAATCTTGGTAAGCAAATAAGATCTCTCAATAAGTCCCGCGAAGACTCGAGACAGGGGTCTTTCTTGTAGCTAAATGTGCAGCAAGGGTACCCGTAACACCCACCAAAAGTGTTCCACTGATGAAGCCTACAAGCACGAGCGTAAGACTTGGACTGTACTGCAGCTCAAAAAACTCTGATGCGATAAAAAATCCTACTGAGCCTGCCCCAACCGAACCCAATACGCCCGCGATCGCCCCAATAGACATAAATTCAACTGCAACGCCTTTTAGTATTACTCCCCGCTTCGCGCCAAGAGTACGAAGCAATGCGCCCTCATATATTCGTGAATCACGGGTTGAGTGGACCGCAGCCGCAAGTACAGTTAATCCCGCAAAAAAAGTAAACAGAAAGACATACTGCACCGCCAAGGCTGCTCGATCCATCCCTCTACGCACTTGATCGATTACCGCATCTATATCAATTACAGATACACCAGGCGCAGCCGTCACCAAATCTAGCATGGCACCACGTTGACTGGGAGTGGCATGAAAGCTCGTGATATAGGTATGAGGAAAAATATCAAGTACGCCCGGATTAGCAACAAAAAAGAAATTTGGTCGAAATGAATCCCATTGCACCCTTCGCACACTGGTAATCTTGGTTTTCACATACTCACCAGCGATTGCGAACGTAAGCTCATCACCAAGATCCAAGCCGATTTCATTGAATAGGCCTTCCTCCAAGGATACCTGAGGTAATGGATCAGCCGCACCCCACCACTCGCCTCTTAATACCTCATTATCAAAACCCAAATCAGTTGCCCAAGTTAGATTAATCTCGTCTTCCAACTCATTTCTTGCTCGTTCGTCCCTTGCTTCAAATTCAGATATGGGGACTGTATTTATGTGGCTGATTCTTGCTCTAACCAACGGTGTGAAGTCCGCAGTGCCGATCAAATTATCGGCTAAAACATGGCTTACGAGAGTTCGCTCGTTTGGCTGAATATTGATGAGAAATTGATTGGGAGCGTCCTCTGGTATAGTGGCCTGCCATTCTTCCATGAGTTGTGTCCGCACCACGGTAAGCAAAATAAGCGCCATAAGACCTACGCCAAACGCAACTACCTGAATGCTGCTTTCTCGACCCCTGCGCACAACATTTGCTATCCCATACCTCCATTCAAAGCCGACCCTGATACTGAATTTACGCAAACTGAATACCAGAAGCTGTCCAGCTCCATAAAGCATTCCAAGGGTCAAAGCGGCACCACCCAAGAGATAAAAGGTCAACTTAAAATCTTCAAAAATCCAATAAAGCATCAAGCAAACAACCGCCAGAGGAAATCCGTAAGCTACCAAAAGATTCAATGGGATAGGCCCTAAATCTCGTCGTAAAACGCGGGTCGCCGGAACACTTTTAAGTTGATACAGTGGTGGAAACGCAAAACCAATTGTTATTATTAATGCGATAACTGGCCCCACTACCCATCCATTTAAAGTTGGCCCAGGTAGTCGCGCCTCAATGAGATCACTTACCAACATCGTTAGGCCATATTGCGACAAAAAACCTAGGGCACTACCTAAGATGCCCGCAGTAATGGAGACGAAGAGCAACTGACTGAGAATCAGAAACATTACATCTTTGTGTCGAGCACCAACACATTTCATTAAGGCAACGTTATCAAGATGACGTACCAAAAAACGTCGGGCAGCCATAGCTACCGCAATAGCTCCCAGCAAAACACTGACTAACGCCGATAGAACTAGGAACCGCTCAGCGCGCACTAAAGAAGAGCGAACTTCAGGCCGTGCGTCCTGAATGTCATCGAGCTCTTGTTCCGGTCCGATTAGGGACTCCAACTCCTCCCTAAACCCTTCGAGGTTTTTCTGCGGTGCTGCAAAGAGTTGCTCATACTCAACGACGCTACCTGGCTGTATGAGTCCAGTGTCAAAAATATCTGATAAATTTAGAAGTAACGTAGGTGCTAACTCCAGAAAACGCCAACCTTCATCTGGGCGAAATTCAAGTGTTTTTGTGATCTGAATCTCCATTTGACCAACTTGAATACTGTCACCGACTTGAAGTCCGAGGCGCGCTATTAAGGATGGTTCCGCCCAAGCACTTCCGCGGCCTGGGATACCAACAGCTGAATACGGTAGGCTCGTCATGCTATCTGCAATGCGTATTTCTCCCCGTAGAGGATAGCCCGCAGAAACGCCTCTAATATCTGTCAGCGCACTAGAATCATCTGAAAAAATAACGCTGCGAAAATGCATCACGTCCGCTGTCTCAACACCATAAGCCACAGCACTGGCTTCGTATTCTTCAGGAAGAGGGTAATTTGATTCGACGCGCAGGTCGCCCGCTAAAGCCTCTCCAGCTTGCTGACCTACCGCCTGACGCACACGATCAGTAAAAAAAGTTACGGCACTAATACATGTAACACCCACTAGCAACGCAACCAAAAGAATAAGAACCTCTCCTGACCGACAGTCGCGGGCAAATAAACGAATAGCGAGACTACAATGCGCCGGGGTTACCAAAGTGAATCCATTAGTAATTTAAAATTTATCTAATTTCAAGCCTTATGTTCGCTACTTGTGTTGCGCTAATCGCGCCAACCTCGCTACCGAATGCAGCACGAGAGTAACTCAAAACATCGGCAATCTCGGCATCTGTAAGAAAATCAAAACGTGCCATCAATACGGCCGGACCAAAACCACCAGTGAGCAAGTAACCAATCAAGACTTCGCTGCTCCCCTCAAGCCAAGGACTTCCGACTAAACCCGGATGCATGCCAGGCACCCCGCGTCCATCTTCCATGTGGCACGCCAAGCACTCTCTTTGGTATACAGCTAGTCCAGAAAAAAATTGTGGCTCTCTCGGGTTGTCATTGTCAAATATCGAACAACCCAAAATCACGGTTGCAAGAAACATTCCAATTACAGGAAGCCAGCCCATGGGTAAAGGTAGGATAAATTTGTATGTGGTGGTTTTTAAGGCTTTATTCTCTCGCAACTGCGAATACAAA
>Ga0315336_1004174_pt1 | contig 17634 bp, 15 predicted proteins | sample ASW5metaG_FD_204512 | JGI IMG/M metagenome (GOLD analysis project Ga0315336, IMG submission 204512) | Ammonia-oxidizing marine archaeal communities from Monterey Bay, California, United States - ASW #5 | ecosystem: Environmental > Aquatic > Marine > Intertidal zone | place: USA: California... | reverse complement strand
TCGATTGAATAAACTCCAGCAGATCGCTAAACAGCACATAACCAACCGACCGTCGTCCGCAATAGACTTTAGCCTTGACATCCGCGCCAACTTTCAGTTCGTTCACTGGGTCTGCTACCAGCTTCTTCAGATCTTCCTGATGGAAAGATACGCGCATGCGGACCGTATTGCCGCTTTCTCCATGAATCTCTGCGCTGGTATCCATTTCGACCACCTCGCCTTCAAGATGCTCTGAGGGATGCGTGGCGAGAATAAACGTCACTCGCAGTTTAGCCTCGGGATCGGTTTCCAATTGTTGTTGGTAGTGTTCGACGATATGTCCCATCTTGGCCTCGGGAACATAAACCTCCAGCTCCCAGGGACTTGAGGGATCGGCAACTTTGATCAAACGATGGCCCTTGCGGACGGGCCGATTCTCGATCAGCTCGCGGACCTTCCAGGTAACCACTTTCCCATCGATCGGGCTGGTTATCTCTAACATTTTCCGCTGGATTCCCAGCAACCGTTGTCGTTCTCTGAGACTCTTTACCTGCTCGCTGAGCTGTGTAATCTGACCCGTTAGCTCGACATAGTCGACGTCAGTGGCCTGGCTCCGATCAAGGCTTTGCCTTTGCTTCCTGGCTGAAGCGATTTGTTCCATGGTCGCGGCATGCTCCCCATTGAGCTGGGTGATCCGGTCTTCCAGCTCAATGCTTTTCTGCCGAGCCAGTATCTGCCCTTGTTTTACCTGTTGGCCGTGACTGACGAGGACCTCCGTCACCATCCCGTCAAGACCGGCGAAGACATCGCTTCGCTTCTCGGGCAAGAGTTTGCCGTCCGAGACGACGGTGAAGTCTTTCGGCACGAAGCAGAGGACGAGAATCGCTACGCAGAAAAGCACCGCCGCAGACACTGTTTTGGGTAGAGTACGGGCCGAAACCAACCAGCGAGTCTTTCCCAACAGTCGCCAGAGCGGCATCAAGAAGAGCCCCTCGTGCTCATGGGCATTGGCCAGCGCGGTACAGCTGTGGCGACGAACCACGTCGACACGCTGCATTAGGCCTTCAGGGGGTCGGCTATCGACTAATTGTTCGATGACAATTGCCCCGAGAATGTTTTCGCGGCGTTCTTTCCGCTGCTCTTGTTCTTCCTCCTCCGGTTCTTCCTCTTCTCGAAGCGGGAGCACGGCCAATTGTTTGGTGTGCGATTCGTCAACGTAGGCGTTCACCGATTTCTCGACTTGAGGAGCCAAATCGGAAGTATCACCGGTGAACCAGAGATCGTCGCCTGTACGGGCCACTGTCGTTGCCAGATCGCGCAGCAAGCGTACTACGTTGGATCGTTTGTCGAAAGTATCTTGACCGCTGATAGCGGAAACGTGGTATTTGGCGCCTTTGCGAAGCACGACGGTTACTCGATCGCAGCCAATCAATCGCCTTCCTTCGTTGGCAATCGTGTATGCGGTTGATCGTGAGTGGAGATGTTGATGCACCAGCGCCGTGAAGCTCTCGAGTTGCTCCCAGAGAGTCTGTTTGGTAGCGAAATGGCGCAGCCGACGAGTCTTGAGATATTCACCAGCCAACTCACAGATCTGTACGAGAAATCTCAGGTAGCCGCGCTGCGTTGTTGGCTGAGTGCCAGCTCGCTGAAATACCTCAACCAGTCCATCGACACCCTGGTCGCTCATGATCGGCGCAACGACCAGCAGATAGTCGGTGGGATTGGCGGCTGGTTCGTCGCCATCGACTTCTTCACCTCCGCTACCCGAGTGAGGGGCTACCAGCATCGGCTCCCCCTTGGCGATGATTCGTGTTAGCAGACGCCCGTGCTGTCGCTGTGCCTCTTCGCTCTCAGCCAGACCTGTCTGCCTTAGGTTGATCTGGTGCTCCAGCTGCAGCCCGGTGTTCTCATCGAGCATCCAAACCACACCGCCGACCGCAGCCAGCGCAGAGACGCTTCTGTCCAATAAGGCTTCGTAAAACTCCGCCGGATCAACTTCCGATTTCGAGAGTTCGACCACTTCTTGGACGAGGCCCTGAATCTCCTGTTTGGCGCGCTGGACAATCTCCTCGTCGATCGGATCGTTCGATCGCTCGGATCCCGGAGTCTGAGACGGATTGGAATAGGGCGAGGTGCTCACGGAGAATCAAAACGTCGAGGTGATCCCAGAAACCTTCAGGAGCCAGTCTCCCGGAAGGCCTGAGGCGGGCCATCAACCAGTACTATGGGGTAAGAGAACGTGCTGGGGATGGGTTCGTCTTTGAAGCTGAAGTCTCATCCGGCGTACGTTCCATTGTTGGTTTTTTGCGCGACTCGTCAAATTCGATCCCTGCCGGAACTTGAGCCGGTTATCGTCGCGACGGAGGCCGATTCCTGAAACCACCTGATCCCGGGCCGACTGGCAGTGTCCAGACTGGACTCGGTCTGCAGCTATTGAAACTCTATCACGTTAAGCTCGACGGTAGAACCTTGCTTCGTAGCATGAAAACTCGCTTCGCAGGCCTACCAGGGGCTGGTGACACGACCTCCGGTCGGATCCTGTAGACTTCCTCAGGACTAGCAGGGTCTTGGCAAGAGGCTGCCGAGGGCTTGCTGCTACTGTGGGCGATCGCGGCACCCAAGGGTCGATCTTTCTGCTGGCACGAAGGCGTTTAGGGTTGGAGACGGTCTGTCCTGTTGCTAGGATTAGTTAGGGGTCCATGGCTGTTTCAACACCGGATTCCCCAGGTTCTTCGGTGGGTAGCTGCTAAGTACTGTGGAGATTCTATGGCGAAGCAAAAGGAAGAGGCCTTGGAAGTGGAAGGGGTCGTCACTCAGGCCCTGGCAAACACGCGGTTTCGCGTGGAGATCGAGGGCGGTCATCTCGTGACGGCCCACGTGGCTGGCAGAATGCGAAAACACTTCATTCGGATTGTCCCCGGTGACAAAGTCCGAGTGGAACTCTCTCCCTACGACCTCACCAAAGGCCGTATCACCTATCGCGAACGATAGCACTGTGCACCTCGGTTTAGGCCCGGGAAGCTCGTCCAGGCGATGCGTATCTCCCCGATGGCCCGATCCGCGTGCCTGAGGTGGGCCAGAAACGGGCCTGAAGTCGCGGGCAACACCTGCCAGAGTAGGTTTTCGCAGCCCGAAGCCCAGCTGATCTGTCTGCGTACCTAGAAACTTTTTTTCTCGGGATTCTCGCAGGAAACCTCGTTCTCTACAGCTGATGGCATTATAACAGTCTTCTTGCGCGGCGCGTGCTTTCCACAGCCGCAGCCCGGAAAAACCTGGTTCGATTGCGCAGCTCAGCACCGAAGTGAATAGTTCACTTTGGTGGTTCGATGCATTCAAAACAGCAAACAGGAGAGTTCATTGTGATTAATCGAAGAGACCGCTATTCGTTCTTGGCCTTAGGACTTGTGATCGCTATTTCCTGCCACTTGGTTGGCAGACCAGCCCAAGCCCAGTCGGCGGGTGAGATGAAGACCGTGGCGATGGTCACCCTGGGTGGCTACGACGCCCTGGTCGAGGACATCAACTTCGTCGGCAGTCTAGTCGGCCAGCCACAGATGTCGATGGGCATGGAACAGATGCTCGCGATGTTTACACAAGATAGAGGCCTGGCTGGACTGGACAAGTCCAGGCCAATTGGCTTGTTGGTTCAATCGGATGGGATGACTTTTCTTGGAGCGCTGTGTATCCCTGTTACTAGCCTGCCGGAATTACTCGACGTGTTGCAGGCCTTTGAGCTTTCTTCGGACGATCAAGGAGACGGGGTCTTTCAGCTCGAGTACCAGAATCAACCCTTCTTTGCGAAGGAGAAGAACGGCTGGGCGTTCATCTCGCCTATGAAGGAGATGATTGAAAACTTGCCCGATGATCCGGGTCAAGACTTCTCAACTCTCACAAGCCAGTACGATTTGGGAGTACAAATCAACGTCCAGAACGTACCCGAGCCCATTCGGCAAATGGCCGTCGAGAAAGTAAAAGATCTCACTGCCGGACAGCATCGACATCCAGGTGAAAGCGATGAAGCGTTCGAACAGCGCAAGGAGATCACGAAATCGCAGATGGATCAGTTTCAGCGAGCAATCGACGAAATCGCTGAACTGACAGTCGGCATCGCCTTGGATGAACAGCAACAACGTGCCTACCTCGAATACTCGTTCGTGGCGGTCGAGGGCACGCAATTGGCAGTGCAATTTCAGGAGAACAGTGATCCTAAAACGAATTTTTCGGGATTTTTTCAGCCTGACGCCGCTGCCATGATGTCTTTTTCGTCCAAAATCGGTGAATCAGAGAAAGCCCAAGTGGAACAGATGTTCGAGATGATGCGCAAGCAGGTGCGCACTGCCATCGACGAGGAATCCGAGATTCCCAACGAAGAAGCCCGTGACGTATTGAAGAGCGCTTGCGACGACTTTCTTGACTCGTTTCGGTCGACGATCCAGGCCGGTGTCATGGACGGAGGCATGGTTCTCACCTTGGCTCCCGATGCTCTGACGCTGGTGGTAGGCGGATTTGTGGGAGACACCGAGAAAGTGGAAAGCGGCCTGAAAAAAATTGCCGATCTAGCCAAAGAAGAGCCCGATTTCCCGGGAGTGCAGTGGGATGCCTCCAAACATGCCGATATCGATTTTCATACCCTCAGCGTTCCGATTCCGGAGAGCGAAACAGAACCTCGCCAGATGTTTGGTGATGACGTGGAAATGGCCGTCGGTATCGGAGAGCAGTCGGTATTCTTTGCCCTCGGCCGAGATTGCCTCGACGCTGTCAAGCGCGTTATCGACGTTTCCGCGGCCAATCCGGAAAAGCCGGTTCCCCCGATGGAGTTCACCATCGCTTTGGGACAGGTAATGGAAGTCGTTGCGTCGTTCGCCGATGACGAAGATCGGCAGCAACTGGAGATGATAGCCAGCATGCTGGCCGAAGAAACCACGGGCCGCGACCATGTGCGAATGGTCGTACAGCCTATTCCCAATGGCCAGCGCGTTCGCATCGAAGTTGAGGAAGGCGTTCTCAGAGCAATCGGCATGGCGGTCATGGCAGCTCAAGCCCAACCGGCTGGGGCCGCTTTTTGATAGCGATCGCGAGGTCGGAACTGAATCCCCGAGAATGCTTTCGTTGGCGAACCGGTGACGTGCTGCTAAGGTCCTACATCAGGTGTGGGTCGAGCGCTATAGATGTTGGCTGTATTCTATCGGTGTCTCTCGGCTCCCAATCTGACTGTACAAGTGTTGAATTGAGAACCGATGGCTACCGAGAATGTGAGATTCCCATTGGAGCTGGACCAGATCGCTGGCCAATCGGTTTCCCAGTTGGCCAACCAGTTCGGGACTCCACTGTATGTTTACGATGCCACAAGAATCGTTGAGCGGATTGCCGATCTGGCAGAGTTCGACGTCGTCCGCTACGCCCAGAAGGCCTGTTCCAATCTGGCCGTTTTAGATCTCATACGGCGCCATGGTGTGGTAGTCGACGCGGTCAGCGCCGGCGAGATCCGTCGGGCCCTAGCTGCTGGGTTTCAACCGGGCGATGATGACCCGCCACAGATCGTCTACACGGCCGATGTTTTCGATCAGGAAGCTCTCGATTTGGTCGTTGAGCACAACATCCCGGTCAACTGTGGCTCGCCAGAGATGATTGACCAACTGGGCCGGCGCGCCGCGGGTCGTGGGATCACGCTACGCCTCAACCCAGGCTTCGGGCATGGCCATAGTCAAAAGACCAACACCGGGGGCCCCCAGTCGAAGCATGGTATTTGGCACACGGAGCTGGAGGCATGCGTCCAGCGGGCCACCGACGCCAAGCTGACCGTCGCCGGATTGCACATGCACATCGGCTCGGGGACCGATTTGGAGCATCTCAGCCAGGTGTGTGGCGCCATGCAGCAAGCAGCGCTGCGGGTTGGCCCGTCGGTTCAGGCCATCAGCGCAGGCGGCGGGATGTCGACTCCGTATCGAGAAGAAGACGAGCAGGTCGATCTGGCCGCCTACTACCGGCTTTGGAACGAGACGCGAAACCAATTGGCAGCCGAGTTCAGCCACGACGTCCGTCTGGAGATCGAGCCTGGCCGATATCTGGCCGCAGAAAGCGGCAGCCTGATCGCGGAGATACGGGCGGTCAAGCAGATGGGCGAAAACCTGTTCTACCTGGTCGACGCAGGATTTAATGATTTGGCTCGACCGATTCTCTACGGTGCTTATCACCCCATGGCAATCTGTCGGGCATCTGGTGTTCAGAAGTCAGAGGCCAGAGGTCAGGAATCTGCTGAGAAAGAGTCGGGCCGTGAAGAACTTCGATTGCAAAAGGTAGTGGTAGGCGGACCGCTCTGCGAGTCGGGCGACATCTTCACGCAAGAAGAAGGGGGTGTCGTCGCACTCCGTGAGCTTCCCGAGGCCCAGGTGGGCGACTTGCTGGTAATCGGCTGTGCGGGTGCGTACGGGTCAGTCATGGGCAGCAATTACAACAGCAAACCGTTGGCGGCTGAGGTGTTGCTTAACAACGGCAAAGCCGACTTGATTCGTCGCCGGCAAACGTTTGAAGATCTCATTCGCGGGGAATGCGTTCCTTCAACTCAGTAGTATCGGATGCCGCCATGCCCAAAACCTCGCTAGTGCTGACCATTCTCGGGCAGGACCGGCCCGGGTTGGTCGATTCGCTCGCCCAGGTGGTGGCCGAGCACGGCGGCAATTGGGTGGAAAGCCGGATGGCGCACCTCGCCGGGCAATTTGCCGGCATCTTGCGGGTGGAGATCGCTGCCGAGCAAGCCCAGCCGCTCACCACGGCACTGAAGAACCTGGCCGGCGCCGATCTGGAGTCGGTCGTGCGTCCCGATCTGGCAACGCCCGTCGATGGCCAGACTCCGTTGGTACGCTTGTCACTGGTGGGCCAGGACCGCCCCGGCATCATCCGCGAAATCAGCCACGTGCTTGCTGCCCAAGGGGTGAATGTCGAGGATCTTAATACCGAGTGCACCAACGCCCCCAACTCGGGCCAGGCGTTGTTCCGCGCCACCGCACAGCTCCGGCTTCCTGCTCACCTCACTGCGGAGGCACTTCGGGAATCGCTGGAGCAAGTCGCCGCCGACATGATGGTCGACGTCACGCTGGAATAGGCATTGGCCACTGCCCAGGATTATCTCAGCTGCCACGCTTTGAGCCACTCGATGTCCACGCTCAACATCAAGACGTTCATCAGCAAACTATCGCGAATGGTGATGAGCAGGATCGCTTCGATCGCGAAGAAGAGTCCCACGCAGCTTCGCCAGCCGATCTTGCGGGCGAGCATGAAACCTGCCCAGCAGGAGAATAGATCGCCCATGCTGTTGAGGATCGAATCGCCCGTGTAGCCTAAGGCGGCAGTCGTCGTGCGATAGCGTCCGATGATGAACGGGCTATTCTCCAGAATTTCCCAACCGGCTTCCAGGGTAAGTGTCAGCCAGACCTGCCAGGACATGCGCCACTTCGGAAACAGCCAAGTTACCAGCCAATACAAGACCAGCCCGTGCTGTAGGTGGGTGAAACTGTAGGGATCGGCCAAATGCTGGGAAGTGTGCGAGCTGTAGGCATCGCCGACCCACAGCCACCATTGACCGCACGCACACCACCACGGCCGGCCTAGTCCGCACAACACTACGATCGTTGCGCCAATTGTAGCCAGCACGGCGAGCTCGGGCCAAATCTGTCGACGCAGCAGTTTTCGCATGAGAACGTTCGCCTGGCGGTTTTCTTGAAGAAACGCAGTTACGCCTGTTCGTAGGTTACTCTATTTGTCGAATGGTTTCGTTGCGAGATTGGTTCAAAACGGGTCAGCCCCGCTTGGCCGGCTGCCGATGATAAGGTAAGATTGTGATAGATTTCACAATGTGGCAGCCGCCCCGGCGACCTGTCTGATCACGGCAGTTTTCCTCTCACTTTTCAGCTCTCCGCCATGGCAAAAAAAGGCCCTCGCAAGAAGGTTCCCAAGGAGTTGGCAATTATCAATGCCGACAACTGCACGGGTTGCGAAGCGTGTCTGGAGGTCTGCCCGGTCGATTGTATTTTCATGAACACCATCGATCGTGGTGTTGTGAAGGGAACGCAGCAGTGGTGTGAGATTGACGTCGAACGGTGCGTCGGCTGCGAAGTCTGCGTACACATCCCCGGCAAGAAATCGAACCCCTATGAGCTGGTGGTTTGCCCCTGGGATGCCATCGAAATGGTTCCCACCGAGTTGGCCGCTCAAACCATGGCCGAAGTCGGCGGGCCGCCGGAGTATATCCAAGCCAACTGGGATCGGCTGGTTACCACCGCCCAAAACCTGGCTGAGCTTCGGGCTACTACGTAGTAGCAGTCTATCTCTTTCTTGTTTATTCTGTTGCAGTTGCTGTTTTCTTACTACGACCAGAAGTCTTGTCAGGCGCCTTAGATGCCGGTAAACTTCTGTACACGTGGCCTTTCTCTAGTCCTTCGCAATACGAATTCTGTACTCTATCATGCCTCTTCGATCAGGGAAGATTCACCAAGGCGATTGCATTGAGCTGATGAAGAAGATCGGTGCCGAATCGGTCGATTTGGTGTTCGCCGATCCACCGTTCAACATCGGCTACGAGTACGACCAGTACGACGACCGCCAGGACGACGATAAATATCTCGACTGGTCTCGGCAATGGATCGCCGCGGTGCATCGCGTGCTGAAACCGTCCGGCACGTTCTGGCTGGCGATCGGCGACGAGTACGCGGCAGAGCTGAAAGTGGCCGCCCAACGAGAAATCGGCTTCACGACCCGCAGCTGGGTCATCTGGTACTACACGTTCGGCGTAAACTGCAAGTACAAATTCAGCCGCTCGCACGCGCATCTGTTTCACTTCGTAAAGGATGCAGAGAACTTCACTTTCAATGCCGACGACCCAGAAATCCGCGTCCCCTCAGCCCGTGCCTTGGTCTACGGCGACAAGCGAGCCAACCCCAAAGGCCGCCTGCCGGACGATACCTGGATTTTGCGCCCGCAAGATTTTCAATCGGACAAATACGGCTTCGACCCGGCTGACGACACCTGGTATTTCTCTCGCGTGGCCGGCACATTCAACGAACGGCAAGGTTTTCACGGCTGTCAGATGCCTGAGCAGCTACTGGGGAGAATCATTCGTGCCTGCAGCAACGAAGGAGATCTGGTACTCGATCCGTTTGCTGGCAGCGGCACGACGCTGGCGGTCGCGAAGAAACTGGGGCGTGAATTCCTCGGCTGCGAACTATCGGCTGAATATGGTAAGTCTGCAACCGAACGGTTGAAAGAAATAACGTCGGGCGACCCACTCAACGGGCCTGTTGACCCCGTGGCCAGTGCACCCTCAACCAAGAATGGTCGGAAGTTGGAAGACCGCGTGCAGAAGAAACGTTCCCTCGCTCAGGCGTCATCCAGGCAGAAGCAGCTCGATCTGTAGACACCTTCTGATTCAGTTGCCCGACATCGCAATCGCACGGTTCTCTTTCTTGACCAATTGCCCGCAGGCTGCAGCAATGTCAGCGCCGAGGGAATAACGAATCGTGGTTTTCTGGCCAGCCTGTTTCAGCAGGCCTGCAAACGCGTCGCGACTCTCGCGCTCCGTTCCGACGAGGTGGGGTGCATCGTCGATTGGATTGTACGGGATCAGATTTACGTGCACGCGCAAGTCCCGAAGCCACTGGATGAGCTGGCGTGCATCCTCGGGGGAGTCGTTGATTCCAGCGAGCATCAGATACTCGATCATCACCGTCGAGCGTTGGATCTGGTTGAGTGATTGTACCGTCTGGCGGAGCTGGTCGAGGGGGTATTGCTTCGCCAAGGGAACGAGCTTTTCCCGGACGTCTTGCCGAACGCTGTGCAAGCTCAGCGCTTGGTTCACTTCAGGAAAACGACGTGCGCAGCGGAGCATCGCGTCGGGGACGCCGACGGTAGAGACCAGGATCTTAGCAGGCGAATGGTGAAATAGCTTGGGGGAGATGAGACATTGCAGGGCCGTGTGCAGGTTTTCCTCATTGTGAAACGGTTCGCCCATGCCCATGAAGACAATGTTTCGGATCACCCGACCTTCGCCCGCCAGGAGTTGCCCACTGAGAAGAACCTGATCGAGAATCTCGTCGGCTGAGAGGTTCTGGGCGATACCCATTTTTCCCGTGGCACAGAAGTCACAAGCTGCCGCACAACCGATCTGACTAGAAACGCAGAGCGTAGTCCGTCCGGTGGCAATTCGCAGAATAACCGATTCGATAAGCAATCCTGAAGAGGTCTTCAGAAGTAGCTTGGTAGCACCATCGACTGCAGAGTTGCATTGTTGGTAAGACTGCAAATAGTGCAGCGCGATACCCGCTACGGCACGGCTTCGCACGTCGCTCGGTATCTCGGCCAGCGCTGTCTCGTCCGACTTAAAATCTTTGAACAATCTATTCCGAAGCCTACGGACCACCTGCGGATCGAATCCCAATTCGCGCCCGAATTGCTCGATGCCGGGGAAGTCGTAGATGCTTGTCGGCTGGGCCATGGCATTTGTCTCACGCAAAACCGCGGAGATAAGTAAACACACTGTATCGTCTAGGCAAGCACTGTCTTACTTGACTCGCCCGGGATTTCCTGGACGTACCTCGGCACGGCGTAGCCGGGTAACCGGGCACGCAGCTCAGCGATTAGTTGTCGACCCGTCTCCAGCGGCACTTCAAAGTGGGCTGCGCCGGCAACCCGATCGAGCTGGTGCAGGTAGTACGGCTGAACGCCAATCTCTATCAGTCGTTCACACAGCCCGATCTGAGCTACCAGCGAATCGTTGACGCCTCGCAATAACACGGCTTGATTGAGCAGCATGATCCCAGCGTGGCGAAGTTGATCCACCGCTGCTCCAACCAGCTCGTCCAGTTCCTGGGCATGATTGGCGTGGATGACCATGATCGGCGTCAACCGGCTGCTCGTCATCCAGGCGACCAGTCCATCAGTGACACGGGCGGGAATCATCACAGGCAGACGGGTATGAACACGGAGACGAGAGACGTGCTCTATTGCCGCGATCTTGTTAACCAACGTCGCAAGCCGCTCGTCAACCAGAGTCAGCGGATCGCCGCCGCTGAGGATGATCTCAGTGATCGACCGATCGGCCGCTATAGTTTTCAAGGCCTCGTCCCACCCCGCTTCGCTGTGTGGCGATTCTTCATACGGAAAATGTCGACGGAAGCAGTACCGGCAGTGGACGGCGCACGCCCCGGTAACGATCAGCAGTGCCCGTCCGGCGTACTTTTTTAGCACGCCCGGCTGCAGGGCGGCTGCAGCGTCTCCGACCGGATCGCGGGAAAAACCGGCTGCCCGGTCCGCTTCCTCTGCCACTGGCATGACCTGCAGCAGGAGCGGATCGTTCGGGTCGCCCGGCTCGATTCGGGCCAGGTAGCTGGGAGGGACGAAAACGGGGAATTGGGCCGACCCGTCGGCGCCGGAGAGGGCTTGCTGGACGGGCAAACCGAGTCGGCGACAGAGTTCGACCGGATCGCGCACGGCCTCCCGCAGCTCACTTCGCCAATCCGACTGGCCAGCAGCGGGCGAAGGGGCGCGGACAGCATTGGGAAAACTGGTTAGAATGCTCACTTTGCAGCCTCGCTCAACCAAAGGGTTACAACCCCCTTGGCATACGTACCGGGCTTTGGCGACCGCTTCGCCGTTGTTAGCTCGGTTCCAAGATACACTCCAAGCAGGATCTTACCCAGTGTCTACTTACAGTACCAATGAGTTTCGCAAGGGTCTGAAGATACAGATCGATGGTGTTCCCTTTCAGATGATCGAAATGAATTTTCGCAAACCTGGCAAAGGGACGGCACTGTACGAATGCAAACTGAAGAATCTGCTTCGCGGCACGGTGACTGATCGAACGTACAAAGCGGGCCAGACTCTGGAAGCGGCCGACGTGTCTGAGTTTACGGCTCAATATCTCTACCGTCAGTCCAGCAGTTTTGTCTTTATGAAGAACGACGACTACGAACAATTCGAGCTGACCGAAGAACAGGTGGGCGACTTCTGGAAGTTCTTGAAGGAAGGGATGGACTGCCAATTGGTGGTGTTCAACGATCAGCCGATTGCCGTCACTCCGCCCAACCACGTGATTCTGCAAGTGGAGTACTGCGAACCGACGGCCAAAGGCAACACGGCCACAAATGTCCAGAAACCAGTGAAGCTGGAAACCGGGGCTGAGATTCTGGCCCCAGCTTTCATCAATATCGGAGATTATTTACGCGTCGATACGCGAACCGGCGACTATATTGAACGCTCAAAAGCACCGGGCAGCTAGTTGGGGGCTGACTGTTTTTCCCCAGGCCGGCTGCCTTTGGCTAGCAACTCTATTTAAGGGAGAAGTTCGATGGGTGTACTAATTGCCCTAGGGGCTGTTGCGTTGTTGCTGGTGATCTATGGTGTCGGGGTTTACAACCGACTTGTAGCGCTGCGCAATCGATTCGAAAACGCCTTTTCGCAGATCGAAGTGCAGCTCAAGCGACGGTACGATCTGATACCGAATCTGATAGAAACTGTCAAAGGCTATATGTCGCACGAACGAGAAACACTCGAAGCTGTGATCAACGCGCGTAATCAGGCTGTGGGCGGTTTACAACAAGCGTCTGCTAAGCCGGGCGACGCCACAGCCATGCAGGCCCTGGCGGGAGCCGAGCAGGTACTGGGGGGCGCGTTGGGACGCCTGTTCGCTCTTTCGGAGGCCTATCCCGATCTGAAAGCCAACCAAAATATGGCCCAGCTGACCGAAGAGCTCACCACCACAGAGAACAAGGTTGCCTTCTCTCGGCAAGCTTATAACGACTCCGTAACATCCTACAATACGTACCGCCAGACATTCCCTCCGGTTTTGTTTGCTAATTTTTTAGGACACAGCGAGGATGCCGAGCTGTTGGAATTCGAAGGCGAAGCGATTTCCGAAGCGCCCAAGGTTTCATTCTGAAAGATAGGAAACAGCAGCCTAACGCGGTTTTCTGGATGGAGACATTATGAAAAGAAGCTTCGTCTTTTCACCAGGTGGTTTCAATCGTCGCTAAACCCGTTACGCCATGGCCACCGACTTTTTTCAGCGCCAGTTCGAAGCACGACGCTCGACAAAGTGGCTCGTGTTGCTGTTCGCGTTGGCTGTGATCGGCATCGTCGCAGTCACCTATTTCGCGACTGCTTACGCTGTAGAAGCCTCGGCCAGTTCTCGTGCTGAGCGCTACTCGGATGGCCGTGTGGGCAAGTCCGACGACCTTCAGGCTGCACCGATGGCGGCAGCGCTGGCGGCATTGGGAATCATTTTGTTGGGGAGTTTGTACAAAGTCAGTCAACTTCGGGGCGGGGGCACGATCGTCGCAGAAAGCCTGGGAGGTCGACCGATCCAACGCAACACGGCCGATCTGGTAGAACGTCGGGTGTTGAATGTCGTGGAAGAAATGGCACTGGCCTCGGGCGTGCCCGTGCCGCCGGTCTATTTGCTCGCCAACGAACAGGGAATCAATGCCTTTGCGGCCGGGTACTCCCCCAGTGACGCGGTAGTGGCCATTACGCGCGGTACGGCCGAACAATTAACCCGAGACCAATTGCAGGGAGTTATTGCTCATGAATTCAGCCACATCCTCAACGGCGACATGCGACTGAATATCCGCCTGATTGGCATCTTGCACGGCATCTTGCTGTTGGGATTGCTCGGTCGGTTTCTGTTCCGCATTGCCGCGCACTCTGGACGCAGCCGATCAAAGAACAACGGCGCCATGGTCTTTGTACTAATTGGGCTGGCGCTGCTGATTCTTGGATTCGTCGGTTCGCTAATGGGCAACTTGATCAAGGCGGCCGTTTCTCGACAACGCGAGTACCTGGCGGACGCATCGGCGGTGCAGTTCACCCGCAACCCGGAAGGATTGGCCGGGGCGCTGAAACGGATCGGGGCATGGGTCAAGGGATCGCTTCTAGGGCATGAGAACGCAGCCGAAGCGAGCCATATGTACTTTAGCAAGGGCATCCGTTTCGGATTGGACTCACTGTTTGATACTCATCCGCCCTTGCCCAAGAGAATCCTGGCACTGGACCCGCGCTGGGATGGTAAGTATCCCGCCGTGCCTGCCAAGGCAGCCGTCTTGACGGAACTAGGACCTGGGGCGGCCGGATTGGTTGGCGGTGCCATGTCCGACAGTGTCTCAGCAGTAGTCGTCGAACATGCAGCTGAGCAGGTCGGAAAACCGACTGAAATCCATCGAGCGTATTCAGCCCAGCTAGTCCGTGAACTTCCCAAAGAAGTCGTCGAGGCCGCGCATGAAGCGTATGGAGCCCGGGCCGTTGTTTTTGCATTGTTGCTGGATCGCGAGAAATCGGTCCGCGAGTCGCAACTCAAAGCTCTAGCAAAGCTGACGACGCCTGATATCGTCGACTTGACCCATAAGCTGGCGCCGGTAGTCGATCAACTGGATGTTCGAGCGCGTCTGCCGCTGGTAGACATCGCATTGCCTGCGCTACGATCGATGGCAAAATCGCAGTTTCAAGAGTTTTCGCAAGCGTTTCGCGCTTTGGTAGATGCTGACGACAGACTGGCACTTTTCGAGTGGACGTTGCATCGAATTCTGTTGAGACACTTGCAACCGCAGTTTGTTCCGCTCAGGCCAAAGCGAATTGCGTATTACGGTTTGCAACGGCTTGGCGAGGCTTGTTCGGTATTGCTTTCGACGCTGGTATACGCCGGCAACCCGCCTGAGCTCGCTCAAGCGGCCATGGCGGAGGCTAGTCAACATCTGCCCGAGGTTTCCATCTCGCTGTTGCCCTCAGAAGCATGTAATCTCGCGCAGCTTGACAAAGCGCTGCTTCAACTAGAGCGTGTGGCGGCTAAGCATCGGGGCCGACTGATTGAAGCGTGTGCCGCGGCCATTTGCGCCGATCGAGTCGTGAAGATCCGCGAGGCGGAGCTACTGCGCGGCATTTCCGATATGCTTGACTGCCCGATGCCGCCGTTGCTGCCAGGGCAAGAGGTGGCTTGATTCTCCGAACTGTCGCCGACAGTGAATCTGATTGTTCAGCCTGTAAACTCGGAAAGCTATGGACGAAACTTCCTCGCACTCCGGGCCTTCACTTGATCTCCTACGGAAGCGTAGCGCACTGCTCAAGCGTCTGCGTGAGTTCTTCTGGCAGCGCGACTTCATCGAAGTGGAAACTCCCCTGCTAGCGCAGGAAATAATCCCCGAGCTCCACATTGAGCCGCTTTCTGTTCATTCGGATGACGGCCTCTGTCAGAGCCCCGATTCGACGACTCGGGAGGCGCGGTGGTTGCAGTCGTCGCCTGAACTGCATATGAAACGGTTGCTTGCAGCTGGTTTGAAATCCATTTTCCAGATCACTCGCTCTTTTCGATGTGGTGAGAGGGGACGGCTGCACAATCCCGAGTTCACGATTGTCGAATGGTATCGCGCGGGCGACGATCTGTTCTCCGGGATTGCTTTGCTCGAAGAACTCTGTCAGCGCCTGCTAAGCACGTCCCAAGCGGTTCGCTCGAGCTACGCCGAGGTTTTCAAGCAACACGTCGGTATCTGCCCCCATACCTCATCGACCCAAGAGTTGGGCGAGCGGGCCGCGACACTGGGCGTTGCCGTGCCGGAGGGAATGCAGCGGGACGACCGAGATGATTGGCTCAATCTGCTACTTGCCACCCAGGTAGAACCCAAGTTGGGGCACAACGGGCCGGTGATCGTTTACGACTATCCGGCAAGTCAGGCTGCGCTGGCGAAGACTGTAACTCGCTCTGACGGCACAGAAGTGGCCCAACGGTTCGAGCTCTACTGGCAAGGCGTGGAACTGGCCAACGGGTATGATGAGCTTACCGAAACCAGCGAGCTGCGCAGACGGTTGACGGTGGTAAACACGGCCCGTGAAAGAGCTGGGCGCAATGCGCTGCCGCTACCTGAGAATCTACTGATGGCAATGGAGTCTGGTCTGCCCCAATGTTCGGGATGTGCCTTGGGACTGGACCGACTGGTAATGCTTGAATGTAATGCTCGATCGCTGTCTGACGTAATCGCATATTGCGACAAATGCTAGACAGAAAAGAATCTTATCCGTGATTTAGTTCAACTTTCGTCGATACACTTCGAAGCAATACGGATGATCGTTCCTGGCATCGGCCTCGTGCTGGTCCGATTCTACACATCGCCAATCGTTCTTGTCGTAGTCGGGAAAGTATGCGTCGCCGTCGACGTGGGCCTGAACTCGTGTGAGGTAGAGGCGATCGACCAGAGGCAGCGCCTCGCGGTAGATTCCTGCTCCACCGATCACGAAAATCTCGGTCGCCGCCCCTTCCAATTCCTGGGCTAAGCTATGAGCCTGGCCAAGGCTCGCTGCGTGAAGGACTTCGTCGAAGTCAGTCTTGTAGTCCGTCTGACGCGAAACGACGATCGTCCTGCGGCCGGGCAAAGGTCGAGCGATCGACTCCCACGTTCGACGACCCATGATCATCGTGTGCCCCATCGTCAGTCGCTTAAATCGCTGTAGATCGGCCGATAGATGCCAAGGCAGGGTCCCGTCGCGTCCTATAACTCCGCTTTCAGCGACCGCGGCGATGATTGAAAGGGGCATGGAATCTCCGCCACTCACACAGCGACAGGCGCCGAGATGTGAGGGTGCGGGTCGTAGTTTTCTAAGCAGAAATCCTCGTACTCAAATCCCAAGATAGAGCTGGCCGTCGAACGGAGATGCATGGCGGGCAAAGGCCGAGGTTTCCGCTCCAACTGTCGCTGGGCCTGCTCCACGTGATTGTCGTACAAGTGGACGTCGCCCAGCGTGTGAATGAACTCCCCTGGCTCAAGCTCCGTGACACGTGCAACCATCATCGTCAACAAAGCATAAGACGCAATGTTGAACGGCACACCCAGAAACACGTCCGCGCTGCGCTGATAGAGCTGGCACGAGAGTCGCCCCTGGGCGACGTAAAACTGGAACAGCAAGTGGCACGGTGGCAGGGCCATTTGCGGTATCTCCGCGACATTCCAGGCACTAACGATCAACCGCCGTGAATCGGGATCTTGTCGCACCGACTCGACTACTTCGGAAATCTGGTCGATGCAGCTCCCGTCTGCTGCCGGCCAGCAGCGCCACTGCTTGCCATAAACGGGTCCCAATTCTCCCTCGGCGTCGGCCCATTCATCCCAGATCGTAACACCATTCTCCTTGAGAAATCGAGAGTTGGTTTCGCCACGCAAGAACCACAGGAGCTCGTAGATGATCGATTTGAGATGCAGTTTCTTGGTCGTCAACAGCGGGAACCCCTGGGAGAGATCAAACCGCATTTGGTACCCAAACACGCTCCTGGTACCGGTCCCGGTTCGGTCTGATTTCTCGACACCGTGACGAGTAACATGGTTCAGAAGATCGAGGTATTGCTTCATTTTCTGTAAGATTTCAAGCGTTCAACCGAAGAGACAGCAGGAGCGTATGGAGCCTTTTCAAACAGTCACTAGAGAGCTCAATGATCTTGCTTAGCCATCAATTCTTCTACTACCTTGGCCAGCATTGCAGGATTGTCTTTTTCGCGCAGAAGAGCAATTCTCTGCGGAGCAACTCCCAATTTTTCCAGGGCTGCGACAGCCTGCTTCCATTTGGCGCTGCGAGCTTTGCCCTCCGCCAGATAGAGATCGGTCACCAATTCTCCCAGCCGCTGTAACGAGA
>Ga0315336_1004173_pt1 | contig 17634 bp, 12 predicted proteins | sample ASW5metaG_FD_204512 | JGI IMG/M metagenome (GOLD analysis project Ga0315336, IMG submission 204512) | Ammonia-oxidizing marine archaeal communities from Monterey Bay, California, United States - ASW #5 | ecosystem: Environmental > Aquatic > Marine > Intertidal zone | place: USA: California... | reverse complement strand
GACCTGCAGCAGGGCTTGCTGGATCAGTCTGTCGACGACGCAAGGCACGCCGAGCTTTCTGATCCCGCCCTCCGGCTTGGGGATCTCTTCCCGCTTGACCGGCAGTGGCTGGTAGGTTCCTTCGAGCAGTTGAGAGCGAATGCCCGGCCAGTGCTCACGCAGGTAGCCCCTGGCGTCTTCGATGGTCATACCATCGACGCCGGGACCGCCCTTGTTCTTGCGAACCTGTTTCCACGCTCTTTTGAGATTCTCTCGCTCGCACACCTCCTCCATCAGTTGTTCCACCGAAGCCGGGCTTTCGGGTACCGGCGCCGCCATGAGTGGTTCGGCCCCTTGGTGACCGCCGGCCGGGGCTTCACCCCGGTCCCTCAGCTCCAGGGCCAGTGCGTACTGGGTTTTCTGCCGCTTTCCACTCATGAGATGCCGGTCGCGCGTTGATTGATCTCCTGGATCTCGGCAATCCATGACTCGTACGATCGGCCATCGTCGTCCGTCGTCGTGTGGATCCCCTGCAGGTCCGGAAGTGACTTTCGCAACACAATTTCCGTCGCGCGTATTTGCTGTGAGGTCATCTCGACCTCACCGAGGGCGCAACCCTGCAATCTGTTGAGCAATGCCGTCGTGCGAATTTTTGCACGTGTTCGGTCGGTGTGTCGGGGATCAAGTTTTGCGGCCATCAGTCACCGTCCGCTTTAATGCGCTCAGCCACTTCAAGTTCATGAGCAACATCGAGCAGCCACGCTTCGACGTCCTTGTGTCGTCCGCCGCTTGTTGGCTCGACAACCAGGCCACCTGGGCAAAAGACCGCCGCATGTTCGGCGATACCGAACACGGTTACAGCGGCGCAGCTTTCGCCCTGCAGCGCCCACGCGACGACCGGCAAGCGCGTAAAGGCGCCGCCGATGACATTTCGCGAGACCAAATAGCGAAGCTTTTCAGCAGTGATTGGCGAGACCGGGTTGAGCAGATAATAGCCAGGACTGGCAGGGATTTTCTCGGCCATGCCCCAGAACAGGTCGGCCGTCTCGGTGGCGCTCAGGTCTAGCTTGCCGCCATCGATGAAGTGGGCCGTGCCGCCTTTTCGGGCACCGCCGCCCCAGTAGCAAATGTCGAGGCGGACGACGGCGGTCTGGTTTATAATGCGGTCATCATACATGGCCGCCACCTATAGCCGACGCATGCGCGGTCGAACTTTTAGTTGTTAGGATTTTGAACGGCATAATCTTTGCGCCCACAGGCGCCACGAGAAAGCCGGTCACCGCCAATGTAGCCGAAATCGGGTTGTGTGTCCCGATTAAAGTTTACGTTTTCAGTTTGCTAATTGTTATGCGGTGCTCAGACCTTGGTGATGGCGACCGGGTCAAAGTCTTCGTTGGCGCCGCGGAGCGTAGTCAGCGGACGGGTGACGGCGGATGCCGGGCCTGGTTCGTCAGCAAGTTCGGCGAGGACACGTAGAAAAGTAAGCCATTTTTCTGCCGGTTCTAATTACCGATAAGTCGGGGCTTATCGGTAGTTAGGCCGGTCAGATCTGTTTACTTAGCCGCCGCCCAATTCGGCCCGCTGTGTGCCTCTACCAGCCCTCGCGCCACGTCGCCGGCGTCGGGAAAGATTATCAGCATGCCGGCGACCATGGATTCCTCAACAGCGGCCTGGACGGCCTCTACTTCGGCCTCGGCGGTTTCCAGCACGATCTCGTCGTGGACACAGTTCACTAGTTTGGCGTCATAGCCAACCAACGCAGTATCCAGCACACCCAGCGCCGCCAGCAGTATTTCCACCGCGCCGCCCGAGTTCGGTGTGTTCAGAGACTCGGTATAAATCGACTTCCGATTTTCCAATGTGAAATCCCGTACTCGACCGCCTGGCGTCATTACCCGCTGGGTTCGTTCGGCGGCGGCAGCTGTTTTACGCTGCCATGCCGCGAGGCCCGGGTATGCAGCGAAGAATGCGTTCCGCGCTTGAGTGGCCTCAGGCACCGCCATGGTAACCCCGTAGGCGGACTGCGCATACGCGGCCAACCCTTTGGCTCCCTGGCCATAGAGCAGTCCGAAATTCACGGCTTTCGCCCCCTGCCGTTGTTCCGGTGTCACGTCGCCAATGTCGACGCCCGCCACGGCCGCCGCGGTCTTTCGATGAAGATCTTCGCCGGCAGCATACGCTTCAAGCATGGCCCGATCGCCGGACAGCAAGGCGGCCACGCGAAGCTCTATTTGGCCGTAATCCGCCACCACCATGCAACGACCCGGCGGCGCCGAGAACAGCGCGCGGAATGCCGGATCACGCGGCGGATTCTGCAGGTTCGGCCCATTACATGAAAACCTGCCCGTAACTGCACCGGCAATCCGAAAGCTCGCGTGAATGCGCCCGGTCACCGGGTTGGTGTGGGCCGCGTAGGACGGCCCGTAAGTCGAAATGTTTTTACCGGCGATTTTGTATTCGAGAAGTGGCCTAACGATTTCAAGATTGCCGAACCGGCCTAACGTGTCCGCGTCCGTGCGCAGCTGACCGCCGTCTGTCCTTGGCCAACGATCAAGGGTCGCAGCATCAAGATGCGCTTCGATCCAGCCGGCGATTTGCTTTCCGCTCGCCGGATTAATCCCCGGACCGAGGACGTCACGGCACCGGAGTTCGGCATCGTATAGTTCGCCCTTCCACCTAGTCATCAAACCGTCATGAGCAGCACTGTCAAAATGAATTCCGTTTAGCTCAAGCCGCGCCACGGCATGTTGAGCGTCGCGCATCAACGCATAGATCCGCAACAAACCGCGCTCTTCAATTTCCTGATTTTGAATGTCGAACAGCCGAAACGCGGCGACGGCGTCGAGGGCGGCATAATCGATTTGATCCGGGGATAATTCCGACGCCGCCCAGTCCGACACCTGCAGGTCCTTCGGCATATCCCAGTCGAGACGCCGCGCCACCAGATCAGCCAGGCTCGGCAGGCGCTCACCGAGCGCGTTGGCCATCAGCATGGTGCATTCGACCCGGCTAGGTTCGAGGCCGGCGCGCATCAGGTGCTTGAGTTCGAAGACGGCGTTATGGGCTATAACTGGGCAGGCCGCTAGCACGTCGCGGAATCGTTCAATACCGACACGCCAGGCGTCGAACACAAACACCGTACCGCCGCCGGCGTAAATTTGAACCAGCCGGATGCTCGAACGATACGGATCAAGGCCGGCCTTTTTGTCCGCCGCGTATTCCGGCAGCGGTGCCGTTTCTATATCAAGACCAAGGCGGCCGCCGGCCGCGGCAAGGTTAGCAAGGATTGGGCCGGCCTCACCCGCATTCGTGATATGGCGAACAGACACTTTCGCCCGTTCCAACAATTCATGCGATGTTGGCTTCGCAGGATCGTCCGTGACCGCCGTTGACGACGTCGGCAAGGCCATCACACCCGCGGGAGCGGTGCGGCTGTTCTCGGGCCTCACAGGCGGCGTAGTGGCGGTTTCGGGCTTCCGAGGCGGCGGTGCCATCTGTTTGGGGTTGGGTTTCGGCCCCAGCTTCTCGAATTCGCCGGCCCGGGCACGGGCAAGAAGATCAGCGAGCGACATGATTAGCGCCCCCGCTCGGCGGAAGCCTGACCGTCAATATCAACCGGCTGGAAGCGGTGGTAGGCCCGTTCGTACAGAAGCAATTGATTGCCCCGGCCCCGGCCGCCGCGGTTTTTCAGCAATTGCAGACGAGCCGTGACCGTCGCCCCGTCCTGGCCAAAGACATGCCGGTGCTCATCAAAGGCATCCTCGAGACCGCGCTGGACGTCGACATTCTCGCCGAACAACACGCCCCATGCCGCCCACGGGCACACCGCCTCGCTGCCATCCCGCGCGCGCTTGGTGTCACTGTAAAGGACCAAGCCGACGTCAGCCGCGTGACCAATCCGGTTAGAACCACGGTAAGCATTCAACGATAGTTCGTCCCCCTTATAGGCCTTACCCGCCTCTTCCCGGTTGACGTCCGACAACGCCAAGACGGCTGCGCCGGTTTCGCGAGCGAGCCTTTTCAATTGGACGGCTACTTCCGTAATCCGCTGAACTTCACTTGGTGTTGTGTCGATCGCGTCAATTCCCGAATTCATTAGTTGGAGATAGTCGACGATTATCAACAGCGGCCGATCTGTCGCTAACTCATAGCGGACCCGCGCCTGGTGCGCCCATGTTGCCAGGACCGCTGCCGTGGTCCCGTAGTCGCCCTCTATCACCGACAGGAACGGCCCTACACCGGTCAAATAATCTTTCGCCGCCGCCTCTAACGCGGCCTCGTCGTTCGCCGACTTCTTGAAGGCCCTGCTCTCGATTAAGAACGAGTTCATCCCGGCCTCGCGGGCAAGCGCATAATCGAAAAGCTGCCCCCGGCCCATTTCAAATGCGGCGAAGGCGACCGGAGTCCCCGCCTCTGCGGCGGCGTCGGCTATCTGGCTTGCTAACGTTGTCTTCCCGCCGCCCGGAGGCGCGCCGAGAACATACAATTTACCGCCTCGAAGCCCGCCGCCGAGCAAATCGTTAAGACGCGGAAACGGCGTCGCGATCGCCGGTGCGTCGGATTCGACAAGACCTTCCAACAGCTCGTCGGCGTACGCGGTCAACGGCGCGCCGAAAGTCTCGGCCCGATCTTCCTCGAGCTCGGTGGCCGCCTGGTGCAAGTCCTGCGCAACCGCCGCCATATCCGCGCCGGCTTGGCCGGCCTGCGTTGTCGCCAAGCCCATCGACGACACCAGCCGTAACCGCGCCGACATATCGGCCGCACGGTTAATCAACACCGTCGCCTCGTCTTCCGCCACCGGCGGGACGGCCCGCAAGCGTTCTACCAACGCCGTCGCAGTCTGAGTTACTTCCGATTGGTGCTCACCGAAGTCGACCGCGTCAACGAAAGCCGCAACCGCCGCGCCATGCCTCGCACCGTCGCAAACCGCAGCCCAGACGACTGCGTGGATTGGTAGGCTAGTGCCCTTGGAGATTTCTGTCAGCGGGAAGATGCCGCGCTCAATCCGCCGACCGGGATCGCCCTGCTCTAATGCGACACGCAACAATCGGTCGGCCAAGGCGGGCTCCAGCTGCAACGGCGCGTTCGCCTCTGCGGAAAAGCCGAAATCCGTATATCCGTCGTTATGATTATTTCCCGCGGAGCCGTTCGCCCACACGCCTTCTGGCCTTGCAGGACACGTCGCGCAATCGAAGCCGAGCTTTTTCTTGGCGCCGAGAATGTGCAGGCAACTGAATGGTTGATCGGGATCACATACCGACGGTGTCTTCCACGTTGAGGCCCAATTCCGTTCACGGTCGGCCCGGTCTTTCCCGGATTCGATATCCGGCGCCGGGTCTTCAATCAGCTTCGCCGCCAACTGTCGGCCAGCGGCCTCGTCCAAACCGACCGTATGGCAATACCGGGCTAGCGTCAGGGAATTCTTGTTGAAAGTGCCAAGCGCGTCCGAACCGCCTTGCCGAACCAGCGCCGCGATGCATGCCGGCGCCGTTGCGCCAAGCGCGGCCAAGTCTGGAATCATTGTGTCGGGGTCGGCCCTCTCGTGCGTGCTGTCACCATACGCCTCGAGCACAATCGCCTGCATAACGCGTGCCGGCGTCGGCTCTATCGCCGCCAGAATCGCCACCTGGCCGGCCAGGAAGCCGTCAGGCGGCGCAACAATGGCTGCCGGTGTTTCGTCTGGACGATACCAAAACGCCCAAGCATTGCCCTCTCTGTGCCACCCAGGCGCCAGTTTAACCCGCTGTGCGTCCAACGGGACTAACTCGCCTCGGTGAGGCACCACGGACTTGAGTGATTTCAGCACGGTCCGCATGGTTTCAACAGCTACCGGTTCGGTAAACACCCAAACGTGACACCCTTTGCGGCCCGACCAGGCCACGGCGGCGGACAAGCCCTTGGCGACGGCCAGGTGATACAGCGCCCTCGCCTTCTTGATCGAGGCCGGTCCCTCGTCTATATCAAGAACACCGGCGCGTGTTTGTTTGGTGTCTAGGCCGAGGGAGCCGCCGTAGGCGAGATCAACCGCAAATGTCTTGTCACCGACGACATGGGCGGGCAGGTCGATCGTGCCGGCGTCCGGGTATCGGTTTCCGCTGTCCAGCTGCTCGCCGCCAGTGGTCGGGTATGGCTCCGGCGGTAAGATCAGGCGGCGCCATTGGGCGATGAGGGTAGATCGCGCGTCTTGTTTATCCATCGGGCCGGTCCTTTCGGGCGGCCTGGGTCGCCATGGTTTCAACGACCTGCTTCCACGACATATGCGGCCGTTCGGCGAGGCGCTTTTCAATCTCCGCACGGAGGTTGGCCGGTGCGCTTGATGTGACGGCCCCGTTCCGCGCCTTGCGGATCATCTCGCGTGTTTTCTGTTCGACGATGGCGCCGGCATAGCAGACGTTGAAGGCCTCATTCAGCGTCTTGTTGTCCGGAATCACCTTGGCGACACCGGCAGCCTCGAGCTTGCGTTCAACGAACGCGATCAGCTCGTCGCTTGGCAGCGCGTTTAATTCAACGCGCTGTTTGAGTAGGAACTCAACTTCAGCCGGTGTTGCGCCGTTCTCGATCAAGTTGGCGCGGCGCTTCGCTTCCTTGCCTTTGTCATTGGCCTTTTCCGCGTCCAACCCGAGCGCCTCGATGTCATCAAGCCGCAAGCCGAAGTCAACGACCTGGAACTTGTTGGTAAAGGCGTACCGGCGCGTGTCTTTCTTGAACCCCCCTAATATTGAGAACCCGCTTTTGTCGAAATCGTGGAGCACGAACAGTGGGATTCTGTAAGTGCTGCACAATTCTTCGGCCAACCGACGCGCGGCGGTATTCGCAATGCCCTTGGTCGACATGATCGCGATGTCAAAACGCGCGGCCAGGTCAGCCGCCTGGAACAGCGGCCCGAACCCTTCTTTCTCGACAAACAGAATCGCACCGTACTCGCCTTGCGGCCCGCTCGTTTCGATATTGGCCCGCGAAAACCCAGCGCCGATGCTGTATGGCGCATGACCGCCCAGGAGATATCCACGAACCGCGATGGTGCCCAACCCAAACTCATGGCCTGTATGCGGCTCGGCAAAGTGGCCGCGGGCATCAAACACAACATCCCAGTCGACACCAGTTTCAGCGATGTAATCCGGCAGCAGGTCTTGGCAAAAGTACTGACCGTCGAGCGTTTTGCCGGTGGCAGCCTGAATATACGGCCTGGCTTGATACATGATTTGGCGCGCGAGCGCTGGCAACGTCCCATTGGCGCTGGCCTTCAAGTAGGCTTCCTCCATGCACTGCCGCGCCGCGTGCTTGATCTTAATTTCGGCCGTCTTGGTGAGCTGTTCCTCGCGTCGCTCTTTAGCCGACTCGCGCCGTTCTTCGGCCTTTTTCTGTTTTGCCCACGGCCCGGTTACGGCCTCGACGGCCTTCAGGATTGCCTCGTCGAGCGCGTCATCTTCGATCACGATCGCCGACTTGCCGCGGTCCGTGTAACTGATGCGGGCGCAGGCGACGTGGACCAAGAGAACAACTAGGTCATCCCTTTCGATCCGTTGCGTGGACAGCAGATAATCAAGCCCCAAACCGTACCTGAAGCGGCGGAACGGGTTGATGATCGCGGGCGACCAGTTCACGCCGGTGATGATGCGCCGCTCGTCAACGCCCTCGGGACACCAGCCAAACGCGGTCTCGACAACCCACGGCACGCCGCGCGCGACTCCTTGGGTTTTGCGGTATCGGAATGACCCAGGCTCGCAGGCTTCTTCGGCGAATCGTTGCTCAAGGTGTTGTCGGCCGATCGTACCGAGCGCCTTCGGCGCGACGGGCTTGGTGCGCTCTTTCATGGCGTGGAGCAAATCGGCCGGCCGGACATCATCAAAGCCGTCGTCGCCGACCAGGTCGTTCAACAACGTCTGCTTTAGGCCAGTGGCCTCAAGAACGGCCTTTTGCTTGGCGGTGCCGCTTAGGCCTCTAAATTCGGAGATGAATTCGCGGACGGTCCGATGCCGGCCGCGGTCGGCGTCGTGGGAAACGTAGGCGCCGACCAGACGCCGGAAGTCCTCGTCTCGATACCAATGCGCGGATGTCGGATCTTGCGGCCGCCATTTCGACCAGTCGCCGGCGGTAGCCTCTAACCGGCAGCTGGTGCCGCGCCAATCAATGGAGATGGATGCATGTGGATTCAAGAATGCGTAGTCGTCGACGATTTGTAAAAAACGATCTTCCGCGCGATCAAGGATTGAGCAAGCAGAACTCGGCCACCAGATGCGGACCTCCGTACCCTTTTTTACAAAAGGCGCCGGTTTCGCATCGTGTTTGATCAGCGGTTCCTGCCGAATATGATCGACAGTAAACGAGATGGTGTGATGAATGCCGCGCGCCAAAACCTCGATGCGCCCGCTCTTACCGTCGAGCACGAACGGCATGGCGACCAACGTTTTCAGTGCGTTTCCCTGCGCACCGCGGTCTGGCGCAACGTAGGCCTCGCGGCTCGAGACTCGCTCGCTGAAGTCGAGGACGCCGGCGACGGTCTCAGGCGGTATGCCCGGCCCGTTGTCGCGCACGATGATGCCGGTGTCGTCGACGATGACGTCTATCACCGGGGCAATGCCGGCTTCCTCGCAGGCGTCCAGGCTGTTGTCGACCAGTTCCTTGACGACGACGAGAGGCCAATCGCCGACCGCATGACCGGTTTGCGCGACGAGTTCTTTTTCGCTGCAGAAGTCGAGAAGGCGGCTGGTTCGGAACGTCGCGCGGGTTAGCTGCTTGTTCAAATGGATCCTCCGCATTGCGGGCCGCCGGCAAGAAGGATCGGCCGACCGGATTCGTTATACACGGGTGGTGGTGGCCGACAGGCCGCCCCACCCCCGTATGGGGGTATAGGGGTATGTGCATGCGAATTCGGCTGAAGTCTGCGGTTATCATGCGAATTGGTTCCACCGAGACAGGCTGAGGTACCACCGAGACAGGCTGAGGTACCACCTGGACAGGTTTTCGCGAATCGTTTGTTTTCAACCACTTAGCGGGTTGCGACAATTCGCAGAAAGACGCCTTCTGTTTGTGCAATGCGAATCTATTGTTTTTCAATGGGTTAGCGGCCGTTTGGTACCACCTGGACAGGTGCTCGCGAATTCGCGAATTGTGCGAATGCGAATTCGCACGCGACGACGCTCTAGCGGCTACATAAACTCGTCATTCGGCGTTTCGAGGAATGCCCGTATCTTGGCCAAGGTGACGTCACTCGCCGGCCGGCTTCCCGTCATCGCGCCACTCAGGACGGACGCCTTGATGTCGAGGTGTCCGGCCAGTTGCTTTTGCGACCAATACACTTCGGCACACTTCCGCCGCACATCATTTGGATCAAACATGTAGTCCGCCGGCGCCGGCGCCTTGCTGCGGTCGCGGCGGGTTGGTCTTCCTAGACGCGATGGGCCGCCCCGATCGATCGCCGCGCCGCCGCTAACTACCTCAGTGCTGGTGAGGACGACCCGAGCCCGCAGCCAACGGCCGGCCCATCCGTGGGAGCGGTCGGTGTCGTCAGGGCCGTATCCGTTGGGCCATTCCGCATCGCTAATCAGGCCTCGGTCCTTCAGTAGAAGTATCGCCTCTTCGACCCTCTCCCGTATACGGCCGGGCCATTTTTTGTCGCGGTCTCGTTCCGGCGGCGCCAACCCAATCTCGATAAGCACGTCGCGGTTTGTTTTTTGAATCGGCCGGTTCACATGGATGATTGCGCCCGGAAATATGAAATACGCCGCCATTATTCGCTTCGCGATATTTTGTGCGGCGCGGTCCTGTCTGTGGCTCAATTGGAGTACTTCGCGGGCCAGGGTGCCCCGCCATACAATGCCTTTCGGGTCGGCGCGGTTGAACCAAATCGAAGCCCATTCGCCAAGGCGGACGGAATAGACAATATCCACATGATCGGGACCGTCGGCTAATAGGTTGCCTTGCTCAATCGATGTTTTGGTGATGAAAAAGAGTTTGTCATTTTCACGCGTCGCTTTCACGTATCGCCGGTGTTTGCCTTTCCCCGCAGTGTACCGAATGCTGCGCATCGTATATTCCAGGATCTGTATCTGTTCTACGCGTAGTGCTATCTCACGCAAAATGTTTTGACCGCGTTGGCCGTGGCATTCCAGACCTTTCATTTCCGCAATTCGCCTCGGCGTCACGGCAACCGACTCACGCGGTGACCGTGCTTGGGCCGTTTCAGCCATGAGCGCCATCATCACGTCCAAGGTAAGAGTATCGTAGCTTTCGACCTCGGCGATGGCCGCCGCAAGCCGCGCTTCGCGGTCATACGCCGGATCTCGACCGCTCGCTAGGTCGGGGGAGATGCGGATATAGCCACCCGTGCGCCGTTGTTCGGTTCGGCAGATCAACCGGCCGGTTATGATCGCCCAAGGGGTGCCGTCCCGTTCCAAGAAACCAGGACCGCCGGTCAAGGCCGCTAACATGTAGGCGTTGGTCACTTTATTATTGGGCACCGGCGCCGTGTCGTCATGCGCGAATACATGTTGGTTTTCATAGGACGGCCCGACGGCCGGCGCCGCGTGTTTGCTGCCGATTGGGCCGTGATACAGCACGCCATTCGGCACCGGTGTGGGAAGTTCCAGATCCCGCGAGACATCGGGCCGGCGCGTGCCGCGGATCGTCGCGGTGCCATCCCGTTCGATGTCCGCCGCCATCCGTTTCAGGCGCGCCCGGTCTGTCTTGGTAGGCGCCCGCTCTTTGCCGTCGATCGCCGTCGGCTTCCAATCTGTCGCTTCCGCGGCGGTTCGGAGGTACCCCGCCAACTTGGCGCGGGTATCCTTGGTATAATTGACCTGTTCCACCGGTGAGCGCTCCGCGGCCTCTGTTACGGACACCGCCGTGACATCGGCCGGCATCGCCCCAGTCTCGGCTACCGCCTCTTCGATGGGCGGTAGCTCACCCTGCAGGCCGCAACAAAGAAGTTTGGCGCCGCGAAGGGCGTGGGTGGCGACGACGGTCGGCGCTGAGGCTTCGGAGAACTTGCTCGACACGAACAGAGCGCCATCAACCGGCCCTTGGTCATCTATCGCGAACGGTATCGGGCTTGTTTCCAATCGTTCCCATCTGCCAGGAATTCGTAGCCACCAGCGCTTATCGGGTGACGCATCGGCCCCGCCAAACACCAGGCGAACGCCCGGCTGATAGATCAGGCGATGGATATTATCCCGCTGCTCGGCCCCATCGATGGGGGAATTCGGCCGGTTCATCGGCGCCGCCGTCGGCCACGACGCATCGGTTGCCACCGCGATTGTGCGGTGCTCGAAATCTGGTCGTCACTTGCCGATAAGGATTTGTTTTTCAAGAGGGTTAGGGAACTAACTTGTCCAGCTAAAATTGGCGTCATAAGGACAAGCGCAAGCGGCAGCAGATCGGCGCCGGCGTCGGTCGGTATCGCGGCCGCCGACTTCAGGTGCGCAGATTTAGTCGCGCGATCCATCTACGTCGGCGCCATAGTTAGCCATGAATGCCCGGACCCGGTCGACTGTTCTCGACAGAACCTGGCCGCCTGCCCTTATCCGAGTAACAAAATGGCCGTCGTTCATGACCAAGCGGCCGAAGGCCGACGGTGCCATTTCGTATTTTTCTAAGTAGGCGTCGATTTCCGCCAGAAGATCTTCGCGTGTTGTCATGCTGGCAGTTTATGGGATGTAGACAACAATATCAAGTCTGTCCGCCTATTATGTTGCACAGGAAAAGCGCATCCTATTTGCTGCTCAGTGGTCGGGTGTGGAATAGTCCGAATCATGAACAGGCGAAAACTATTTCTTGATCCTCTCATGGAGCGGAAGGGACTTAACGCGCGGTCGTTGTCTTTGGCAGCCGGCATGTCCGCGACCGGCATACGCGACATCATCGCGGGCCGATCGTCCGACCCTAAAATTTCGACAGTCGCAAAAATCGCGTACCTTCTCGAGTGCAATGTGGCCGATCTCGTGGAAGCCCTCGGCAATCCAGCCTACCGTCCAATTATGGAAATCAATGAGGGTGCCGCGGGTGCAGTAAACCTCATCCCGTCGCGCCCCACTATCGATGGCAACGTCGATATGGCGATAAACACCCACGACCTGCTCCGCACAGGCCCAATTGGCGACAGCAGCGCTGCTAGCAACCTCCACAATTGGCTGCTTGACGGGATGAAATCAGGAATTGCTAATGTTCAAGTAGAGGAAATTGCCGGCGATGCCATGGAACCTACTCTGTACCACGGGGATATTGTCGCCATCGATGTGATCGACATCATTCCAACGCCATCGGGATTGTTTCTTATCCACGAAGATCGTGGCTCTGTCGTAAGACGACTTGAGCGTGTTCCGGGACCCGCTCCGCATCTGATACAAATTAGTACGGATAATCCGATGTACAGCGTGGTATCCCAGCGTGCTCTTACTGATGGATTTATTGCCGGACGTGTTGTTTGGCTCGGAAGGCATTTGAGTTCTTGGCGCCCGCGCGACCCCGCCTGAGGCGTGGGCCCAAATCCTTAGGCAAAACCGCCTAACTGAAATTATCTCGAATCACGGTGCCGGGCGACAGTCCATCCAGCGCATTTGGGTTGACACTGTTGGATATATCCCATAAATTGACCCCATGACGAACTCGATTCCAAACACTTCGATTTGAGCCGTCGCAATGACCCGCCACCGTAAAGCCGAGGCAATCGCCCTCCCCGACGTCTTCACGATGGACGAGGTTGCCAACGCCCTCAGGCTGTCGCGCCGCGAACTCGGGTCGGTGATCAAACAACACCCTTTCTACCGACAGATGGGCCGGCGTAAGCTTTTCACTGCGGCCGACGTCAACAAGCTGTTGGAGGCATCGAAATGCCCCTCACACTATTCCGCAGGCCCGGGCAAAAGAACTGGATCGCGCGCGGCACCGTCCACGGCCGCGACGGTGTTGGGCGATATGTATACAAAAGCACGCGCACTCACCGACGGGCCGAAGCCGAACGAATCCGCGTCCAATGGGAGAGCGAACTCTCAAAACGTGGTGGTACTGGATCCGACCAGACCTTCTTCGAAGCAGCCGTAAACTACCTGGAGGCAGGCGGCGAGGCGCGCTACCTCGGCCGCTTTGACGAGGATCGCGATTGCTGGACTTTGCTGCTCGGCCATTTCATGACAACGCCGCTGGCCGCGATCGACCAGGCCGCATTGGACGATGCCGCCAGAGTCCTCTATCCCGGCTGTGTCGGCGACACCATCAATCGGCAAGTTTTCACGCCGATGCTTGCGGTCATGAACCGGGCCGGCATCCACGTCAAAGTGAGGCGTCCACGATCAAAGCAGCGTCAGGCGGGTTGGGCCGAACCGGAAGTCTTTGACGCTATCTGCCGGGCAGCGCCGGATAAGCTCCGGCCGCTGTTGATCTTCATGGCCGGCACGGGTCGCCGCGTGACCGAGGCTGTGACCCGAGAGCCGAGACACGTGAACCTGAACCTTCGCATGGTCGATATGGGCCGCACCAAGAATGGCGAGACCTTTACTGCATATCTCCCCGACGACGTCGCCGCCGTGCTGGCAAACCTGCCCGTTTATGCCAACGGCCGGCTGTTCGGCTACTTGCACCGCTGGTCGGTCTACAAGCCATTGAAGGCCGCCTGTGCGGCCGCCGGCGTGCCGTATCTGACACCGCACGAGCTTGGCCGGCACACCTATGCGACCTGGATGCGCCGGTACGGCGGCAGCGATTTGAAAGAGCTCGCCATGGCCGGCGGCTGGAGGTCGCTCGATTCCGTCGCCCGCTACGCGCACGTCAGACCGGCCGAAGCAGCCCGTGCCGCGGACAAAATTCCTTTACCAAAGGCAAGTGCGGACTCGTGCGAAATCCGTGCGGTGAGCCCAGATGAAAAGAAATCTGCGTGATATGTCAAAGAGTTATATGATTGCCGCACAATCTTACCAAGGGCGTGCTCTACCCCTGAGCTACGGCGGCTTTGGCGTCCTTATAGCGTTGAAAAATCGACCAGATCAAGCGCTATTTCGGCGGCCGAATGAGACCCGTCTGTTAGGCTAAGAAAATTGCGCTGTTCATTCACCCGACGGATTTTGCCCATGCGTATGATTGGATTGACCTGTTGGCTGGCCGCCTTGCTCGTGGCTCTCGGCACACATCCCGCCAATGCGACCTGGTCGATCGTGGCCGTTGATCCGGCGACCGGCGAGGTCGGGGGTGCCAGCGCGACCTGCACGCCTTGGGCCTCGGCGATATTCGGCGTCGTGCCGGGCAAGGGCATCATCGTCACCCAAGCCGCGTCCAACAAGATGGCGCGCTACCGCGGCGAAGTGCTGCTGATGGAGGGGCAAAGTCCGGAAAATATCGTGGCTTTGATAACCGACCAGGCGTTTGATCCGACGCACGCTATTCAGCAACATGGCGTCGTCGCCCTTGGATTCGAAAAGGCTGCCGCCGGTTACACCGGCGCCGACACTGGGCGAGCGACCGGCGATCTGCAAGGCCGAGGGGTCTCCGTCCAAGGCAACATTCTGGCCGGCAGCGCGGTCTTGACCGCCGCCTTAGAGGCCTTCCAAGCCGCCAGCCAAAACCCGTCCTTTACGCTGGCAGATCGGCTAATACTGGCCTTGGAGGCCGGGGCCGCGCAGGGCGGAGATCGCCGTTGCGGCGACCAGACCGCGATATCAGCGTATCTCGTGGTCGCGCGCCCCGGCGATTCGCCACAGGCGCCGTCGCTCCGCATCGCCATTGCCGAGCAACCGAGAGGCGGCAGGAACGCCGTGGACTTGTTGCGCGAACGCTATGAGCAAACCGCCCGGCGGTAGAATTCGGTGATGGGTGACACCCAAAGCCGATCGTCTACACTGGCTTTCTTGCTGCGTTTGACAGGGAACCGCCATGGAGCCCAGCTACGACGACATGCCGGTGGTGGCGTTGGTTGCCTCTTCGGTCGTCGCCGGCACGAACGGCTCAGCCGACCCCTGCCCGGCTTTCGTCCACGCCAGGATTGGCCACCATCAGGGACGCGTTGTCAGCAACCGCGAAGGCGCCTGCGTCGTCGAATTCCCGACCGTCGGCAACGCCGTGGCCTGCGCCTCCAAGGTGCAGCGCGCGCTTACCCGTCGCATCGAGGGCCAGCCGGAGCGCCTGCAGCTCAAGCTCGGCATCAACCTCTGTCACGTGCCGCCGGGCGATACCGCAAAGGCGCGGCGTGGCCTCGATTATGCCAAGCGCCTCTGCGACATGGCCGAACCCGGCGGCCTCTGCCTGTCGGCGGTGATCGGCGACCGCCTGACCAGTCGGCGCAGCGCGGCCGAGATCCTGGCGGATGAGGTGCGGCCAAACCGTACCGCGGCGGCGCTGCAATGGGTCGCCCTGATCGGTTATTTCGGCCTCTGGATGGGCCTCATCTCCTGGCGGGTCATCCACTTCGCGCTCTACGACACCTGGCCCTGCTGGATGCCGTTGGAATCGCTGTGCAATTAGCGCGGCGACATCAACGGCCGAGCTCGGTTGTGCGCGCCGGCAGCAACAGATCGGTTTGAGAAACATGTTCGTCGACGCGCGGGATATGGAGACGGACCAGATATTGCGCTCTGACCTTTGCATCATCGGTGCCGGCGCGGCTGGCATCACGATTGCGCATGCATTAAAGGACAAAGCCGTTGACGTATGTTTGCTTGAGGCTGGCGGCTTAGAGTACAGCGAACAGAGTCAATCTATGTACCAAGGGCGCAACGTCGGCGTCCCCTATCTACCGCTGGACGCTTGCCGATTGCGCTATTTCGGCGGCACCACCAACCACTGGGGCGGCCAGTGCCAGCCGCTAACAACTATCGATTTCCAAAAGCGACCGTGGATTCGGGACAGCGGCTGGCCGATTACGCGGGAGTCGCTGGATCCATTTTACCTGCGCGCGCAGTCCGTCCTGAAACTTGGGCCTATGGCTTATGAGGAGGAAAACTGGAACCTGTTGGGATTCACCGGGCTCGGCGTCGATAGGCGAAAGCTCGTACAGCGCCGCTGGCAATTCAGTCCTCCGGTTCGTTTTGGTCGGGCTTTCCATGATGATCTCCATACTGCCAGCAACATAAAGGTGGTCTTAAACGCAAACGTTGACAACATCCAGGCGACAGCGACAGGCACCGCGATAAGCGGCGTTGACTTCCGCACGCTCGAAGGCCATCGGGGCCGCGCCGTTGCCCGTGCCTACGTACTCGCATGCGGCGGCATTGAAAACGCACGTATGCTGCTGGTCTCCAACACTGTTGAGGAGAATGGTCTCGGCAACCGGCATGGTCAGGTCGGTCGCTTTTTCATGACCCATGCCAACGTGACGGTCGGAAAAATCCTTTCGACAAACTCGAAGGCATTTGTGGCGGCCCTAGGCGACCAAAAATCTAGTTTCGGTGGCCTGCATCCCAGCGAAACGCTCCAGGAAGCAGAAGAAATTCTCAACGCAGGGGCGATAATCGAATTCCGTGAAACGACTGAATCCGCAATCCTGGCGGCGCGCGCCATCAAAATTGACATTGAAGCCGGTAAAGTGCCGGACGACCTTGCGGGGGCGTTATGGCGCGTAATCCGCGACATCGACGACGTAGCGGTCGCGCTGTGGCAACACTATGTAGAAGACCGTTCTACATATAACTCTGCCTCCCTGCTCTCGCTTGGACTGGATTTGGAGCAAGTGCCGTCGGCCGATAGTCGCGTTTCGCTCACCAGTGATGTCGATGCGCTGGGCATGAAGCGCGTCGCTCTTGATCTCCGCTTGACCGATCTACATAAACGCACCGCGTTGGCGGTCACCAACGCAGTCGCGGCCGAGATCGGCAGGCTCGGGCTGGGCCGTGTCCAACTTGCTGACTGGTTACGCAATCCGGGCGACAAACAGCCTCCAAATATTCATTGGCTGAACCATCATATGGGCACCACACGCATGTCCGAAGATCCCCGTGCCGGCGTCGTCGACAGTGATTGTAAAGTCCACAATATCGAGAATTTGTACGTAGCCGGCAGCTCCGTATTCTCGACCGGCGGTTACGCAAACCCGACGTTGACCATCGTTGCTTTGGCATTGCGGCTCGCCGACCATCTCAAGACTCGGTTCAAATCAAGGATCTGAACCAAACCCGAATAACAATCCTAATAATGGTGTCTTCTCATGAAAAAACGCGACGATGGGAGCGATAAATCGAAAGCCGCCGGTGCGCGCGCCGAGCGTGAGGCCCGGGCGTTGCGCGAGAACATTCGCCGGCGCAAGGCGCAGGCCGCGGCCCGCGGGGCTGCAGCGCCGCGGCCGATTAAGAATCCGGCACATTCCGGGCCAAAATCCGACAATTGACCCGCCGATCTGCCACGATATTGCCGCATTGGCCGGATTAGATCCCGGCCATGCCGATGCCGGTATCCATCCCGCCTGTATTTTCACGGTTTTGAGCCTTGTCTTTGTCGCCCACGACCGCCGTCCCGGGCAACACGAAGTCGGAGATTTGAATGGATAGAATTCGCATCCAAGGCGGCCGTCCGCTCAATGGCCGGATCGCCGTCGGCGGCGCCAAGAACGCCGCGCTGCCATTGATGGCGGCGGCGCTGTTGACTGACGAGCCGTTGGTGCTGGCCAACCTGCCGGACCTGTTCGACATCACCACCATGGCCGGCATGCTCGACCAGCATGGCGTTACGCTGTCGGTC
>Ga0315336_1004172_pt1 | contig 17636 bp, 16 predicted proteins | sample ASW5metaG_FD_204512 | JGI IMG/M metagenome (GOLD analysis project Ga0315336, IMG submission 204512) | Ammonia-oxidizing marine archaeal communities from Monterey Bay, California, United States - ASW #5 | ecosystem: Environmental > Aquatic > Marine > Intertidal zone | place: USA: California... | reverse complement strand
AACACGCCCTCGGCCATGCCGGTGCCCAGCGCCTTGGCGCAGGCCTCCTTGGCGGCGAAGCGCTTGGCGTAGGACGCCGCGCGCGCGGCACGCTTTTCCGACTTGGCCTGCTCGACCTCGGTGTAGATGCGCTGGACGAAGCGCTGGCCATGCCGCTCCAGCGATTTCTCGATGCGTCTGATGTCGATCAGGTCGCTGCCGATGCCGATGATCATTGCGCGGGCAATTCCCGCCCGCCCCGCGGCGGTTTCTTCGCCTCACGCTCGGCCATGCGCTTCTTGCGCTGCGCGCGGAACACCGTCATGCCCCAGCGCGTGACGCCGTAGAACACCAGCCCGAAGACCAGGCCGAGCGGCACCGCGCCGATGAGCATCGGCTCCAGAACGGGATGCCAGAGCTTCGCGAAGGAGAGCTTATGCATCATTTCGCCAAGATGCTCGGGCGAACCGTGCTTGGGCAGGCGCTCTTGCAGGAGCAGTTTGCCGGTCTCCCAGGACGCGCCCCACAGCAGCGGAGAGGTCAGCGGATTGCCGAAAAACACGGCGCCGAGCGCTGCCGCGACAAGGTTGCCGGCGATCACCCAGCAAAGCACGGCGGCAACGACGAAATGAATGCCCAGCGGGAAGAAGGAAGCAAACACGCCCGCCGCGACGCCGGCGGCCACGGAATGCGGCGTCGCCTTCAGCCTGAGAATGCGCTTGGAGAGATACTGAACGGAACGCGAGAACGAGCGGCGCGGCCAGAGGTAAGTACGCACCCGCTCAAGGAGGCCATCAGGCTCTCGGCGTCGAAAAAGCACTCTTTTCCCGTTCCCGGTCCAACACGCGCTGCCCCTGCCCACCGGGTCGCGCCAACATATCTTGCGCTCCGAGGGCGCACTAAGGCAACAAGACTTTGATATAGCGACGACAAGGCCCCGCAACAACGAAACGCCGCCGCGATTGTCTGCCGCAGGCTGTAACAAGAGCCTCATTCTGGCGAAACTGAGGAAAACAAGCGGGATTCAGAGCCAATGATCACTATTCGACCGGCGCGAACCGAGGACGCCGAGACCCTGCCGCAGATCGAGCAGTCCGCCGGACTGGCGTTTCGCGCCATCGCGGAACTGGCATGGCTCGCCGATGGAGACAATGTCAGCGCGAAAAGGCATCGAGAGCTGATCGCCGACGGCGCATGCTGGATTGCCACCGACGAACAGGACCGGCCGATCGGATTCCTGAGCGCCGGGATCGAGGGCGATACGCTGCATGTCTGGGAGTTGGACGTGCGGCTCGACCGGCAGGGCTCGGGCATCGGCCGGGCCTTGCTTGAACGGACGATCGCCGACGCCAGGCGGCGCGGCCTGGCCGCGATGACGCTGACCACGTTTCGCGCCGTCGCCTGGAACGCGCCCTTCTATCGCAAGCTCGGGTTTCGTGTCCTGGAAGGCGCCGAGATCGACGAGAGGCTGGCAAGCCTGCTCGGCGACGAGGCCGAGCACGGCATGGCGTTGGACCAGCGTTGCGCCATGCGTCTCGATCTCAGGCAAGCGGATACTCGCTGATCTCGACCAGATTGCCGTCCGGGTCGCGGAAATAGACCGACATCATCTGGCCGCGCGCGCCGGTGCGTTCGACCGGTCCGACTTCGATCGCCACGCCGTTGGCCTGGAGGTTGGCCTGGACCTCGGCAAGCGGCACCGCCGCCACGAGGCAGAAATCGCCGGAACCCGGCATGGGCGTCCTTGCCTTCGGCTCGAAGGTGTGGCCGACGTCATGCAGGTTGATCTTGTGCGACCCGAACAGAAGCGCCGTCGGCCGGTCCGGCTGGTCCAAACGCCTCATGCCGAGCACACGCCCGTAGAAGTCGCAGCTTGCTTCGACCGAACGGACCGTCAGCACGAAGTGATCGATGCCGGCGATCATCGATACTCAGAGCTCCGACAATGATTCAACCTGACCGCCCAAGCGCCTGTTTTTGCGCATTATGACCTCAGATGTTGCGGCTTCCGGGCTTAACGGCCGGAATGGCGGCAAGTTCCGGCGGCAGGCGGTCGGGGGGGTAGGCCGGCACCTCATATTGGGCAAGCGCGATCAGCGGCACGCCGACATCGGTCTTGCCGGCCGAGCGATCGATGATGCAGGCGGCCGCCACAACCTCGGCGCCGAGATCACGCAGGCAATCGATGGTCTCGCGGATCGACAGGCCCGTGGTGACGATGTCCTCGACGATGACGACGCGCGAGCCCTTGGCGATCTCGAAACGGCGGAGCCTGAATTCGCCCCCTTCCCGCTCGACCCAGATCGCCGGGACACCCAGATGCCGCGAGGTCTCATAGGCCGGGATCAGGCCGCCGATGGCAGGGCCCACCACATAATCGATCCTGCCCGGCACGCTTTCCCGGATCTTCCCCGCCAGCGCCTTGCACAGGCGTTCGGTCTTGTCGGCATGCATGAAGACGCGCGCCTTCTGCAGGAAGACCGGGCTGCGCAGGCCGGACGTCAGGATGAAATGACCTTCGAGAACGGCGCCGGCCTCTCGGAAAATGCCCAGCACTTCATCGGTGTTCATTGTTCGCTCCATGTCCGTGGCGGACGGTGAATAGTGAATAGTGAATGGTGAAAGAAGGTGCGCTCACTACTCACGACCATTCACCATTCACCCATTGACGCGCCGCGCATCGCTGACGCTCGAATTGTCCTTGAGCTGCGACAGCAGCCGGTTGAGATGCTTCAGGTCCCAGACCTCCAGGTCGATCAGCATCTCGGTGAAATCGGGCGCCGTGCGTATCATCGACAGCGTGTGGATGTTGGCGTCGTTTGACGCCACCACCTGGGCGATGTCGGCCAGCGACCCCGGCGCATTGATGGCGGTGACCGAGATGCGCGCCGGGAAACGTTCCTTGGTGCGCTCGTCGATGTCCCAGCGCACGTCGATCCAGCGCTCGGGCTGATCGTCGAAGGCCTGCAGCGCCGGCGACTGGATCGGATAGATGGTGATGCCGGTTCCCGGCTGGATGATGCCGACGATGCGGTCGCCGGGAACCGCGCCTTCCGGCGCGAAGCGCACCGGCAGGTCGCCGCGCACGCCGCGGATCGGCACCGCGCCGTCACGCGGCTGGCTCTTGTCCTTGCGCGCGGCGCGGGTGCCGGGCATCTGGAACAGCATGCCGGCGGCGTTCCTGATCTTCGACCAGCCCTCCTCGCGCTGCTTGGGCGCCGCGACCGTGACGCGCTCGTCCTTATAGTCGGGGAAAACCGCCTTCATGACGTCGGTGGAGCTCAGCTCGCCACGGCCGACGGAAGCAAGCACGTCCTCTATGTCCTTGCGCGCCAGCCGGTGCAGCACCGGCTTCAGGCTCTCCCTGGTGAAGGTCTTGCCGGCGCGTTCGAAGGCGCGTTCCAGGATACGGGCGCCGAGGCCGGAATATTGCTTGCGGATCGCGTTCTTGGTGGCGCGGCGGATGGCGGCGCGCGCCTTGCCGGTGACCACGACCGATTCCCAGGCAGCGGGCGGCACCTGCGCCTTGGAGCGGATGATCTCGACCTCGTCGCCATTCTTCAGTTCCGTCATCAAAGGCATGATGCGGCCATTGACCTTGGCGCCGACGCAGGTGTCGCCGACATCGGTGTGGACGGCATAGGCGAAGTCGATGGGGGTAGCGCCGCGCGGCAGGGCGATCAGCATGCCCTTGGGCGTGAAGCAGAAGACCTGGTCCTGGAACAGCTCAAGCTTGGTGTTCTCGAGGAAATCCTCCGGATTGTCGCCTTCGGCCAGTTGCTCGATGGTGCGCCTGAGCCAGGCATAAGCATTGGTCTCCTTGGAGATGGCATGGCCTGCGCCGTTAATCTTGCCGCCGCTATCCTTGTAGATCGAATGCGCGGCGACGCCGTATTCGGCGATCTTATTCATCTCCTTGGTGCGGATCTGCAGTTCGACGCGCTGGCGCGACGGGCCGACGATGGTGGTGTGGATCGAGCGGTAGTCGTTCTGCTTGGGCGTCGAGATATAGTCCTTGAAGCGGCCGGGAACCATCGACCAGGTGGTGTGTATGGCGCCCAGCGCGCGGTAGCAGTCGTCGACGGAATCGACGATGACGCGGAAGCCGAAAATGTCGGAGAGTTGCTCGAAGGAGAGCGCCTTGGCCTCCATCTTGCGGAACACCGACCACGGCTTTTTCTGCCTGCTCTTCACGCTCGCCTTGATGGCATGTTTTTCGAACAGGCCCGACAGCGCCGTCTCGATCTCCTGCAGGACGCCCTTGTTGCGCTCGAAAATCTCGGCCAGCCTCGCGGTGACGGCGCGATAGGCTTCCGGATTGATGTAACGGAAGGCGATTTCCTCCAGTTCCTCGCGCATGCCCTGCATGCCCATGCGCCCGGCCAGGGGCGCATAGATGTCCATCGTCTCCTCGGCGATGCGCAGGCGCTTGGACTCGGGCATGTGGTCGAGCGTGCGCATGTTGTGCAAGCGGTCGGCGAGCTTGACCAGAAGCACGCGAATATCCTCGGAGATCGCGAGCAGGAGCTTGCGCAGATTCTCCGCCTGCTCGGCTTTCTTCGAGACGAGGTCGAGCTTCTTCAGCTTGGTGAGCCCTTCGACCAGCTTGCCCATCTCAGGACCGAAGAGCTCGTCGATCTCGGCCCGGGTCGCCGTCGTGTCCTCGATCGTGTCGTGCAGCAGGGCGACTGCGATGGTCGCCTCGTCCATATGCATGTCGGTAAGGATGGCGGCGACTTCGAGGGGATGCGAGAAATAGGGATCGCCCGAGGCGCGCTTCTGGTGGCCATGCTTCTGCATGGCGTAGACATAGGCCTTGTTGAGCAGCGCCTCGTTCACGTCAGGCTTGTAGCGCTGGACGCGCTCGACAAGCTCATACTGACGCATCATGGCGGGATCTCGCGGTGCTGAAATGATTGATGCGCCGCACCGACGTGCGACGCATCCCATAGATAGCCACGAAACTTACGGGACGGAAGTGCCGGATGCTTGATCCAGGCGGGTTCCGTCGAAGCTTAGTAGTCGTCACTTTTTTCCGGAGGTACCAGGCCCTCGATGCCGGCGAGCAGGTCTTCCTCGCTCATGCGGTCGAAAGCGATGTTCTCCTCGGCATCGTCGGCGTCGGCCGCAGCTGCGGGCGCGCCGGTCTGATCGGCGATTGCCTCGCCTTCGGCCTCCGGCTCGTCGACCTCGACATGCTTCTGCAGCGAGTGGATCAGGTCTTCCTTGAGGTCATCCGGCGACAGCGTCTCGTCGGCGATCTCACGCAGAGCGATGACCGGATTCTTGTCATTGTCGCGCGGAACGGTGATCTGCGCGCCCTGGCTGATCTGGCGGGCGCGGTGGCCGGCGAGCAGCACGAGTTCAAAACGGTTGTTGACCTTGTCGATGCAATCTTCAACGGTTACGCGGGCCATGGACTGCCCCTTTCATGCGATGGATTTGACGGAAAGCTGGCGCGCTCCATAACGCGGGCGCGCCCGAAATACAAGCTTAATGGCGTCGGCCTCGGCTTTACGGGTCCAAGCATGGCTCATGATCGGACCGCGCCATGACATGGCTCACATAGTTGCGATCACAATTGCTTGCAATGCGGGCCGTGCCCTTGGATATCCATAAATTGCGCGTTATCTCGGGTGTGACGACACCGTGGCCATTTGTCGGACCTGCTCGTCGAATGCTTTTAGACGACAGACATTTTTGAAAGGGATGTTTTTCAATGTTCGATCCCCGTGAAAAGATCGCTCTTTTCATCGACGGCGCCAATCTCTACGCCACATCGCGCGCGCTGGGCTTCGACATCGACTACCGCAAGCTTCTGTCGAGCTTCCAGAAGCGCGGCTATCTCTTACGCGCTTACTATTACACCGCGCTGGTCGAGGATCAGGAATACTCCTCGATCCGGCCGCTCATCGACTGGCTCGACTATAACGGCTTCAAGGTGGTGACGAAGCCCGCCAAGGAATTCACCGACTCGACCGGGCGCCGCAAGATCAAGGGCAACATGGACATCGAGCTCACCGTCGACGCGCTGGAGCTGGCCGATGTGGTGGATCATTACGTGATCTTCTCCGGCGATGGCGACTTCCGCACGCTGGTCGAGGCGCTGCAGCGGCGCGGCCGCAAGGTGTCCATCATATCCACAATGGCTTCGCAGCCGCCGATGATTTCGGATGATCTGCGCCGCCAGGCCGATCATTTCATCGACCTGATGACGCTGAAGAGCGAAGTCGGCCGCGACCCCTCCGAGCGACCGGTGCGTCGGCCGGAACCCGCCGAAGTCGACGGGGACGATTATTGACGGGCGGCGGCCTTGACCGCCTTGCCCTCCCCCGAGCCCAGCCATGATTGCCCGCTCTGCCCGCGGCTGCATAACTTCCTCGCGGGCTGGCGCGTGCGCGAACCCGGCTGGTTCAACGCACCGGTGCCGACCTTCCTGCCGCCGGAGGGTGAAGACTCCGTACGGTTGCTGATCGTCGGGCTGGCGCCCGGCCTGCGCGGCGCCAACCGCACGGGGCGCCCCTTCACCGGCGACTATGCCGGCGACCTGCTCTACGGCACGCTGATCGCCCAAGGGCTGGCGCGCGGGGAATTCAAGGCGAGACCGGATGACGGGCTGGAGCTCATCGCAACGGCCATCACCAATGCGGTGCGCTGCGTGCCGCCGCAGAACAAGCCGGTCGGGGCCGAGATCACCACCTGCCGCACCTTCCTCAGGCCGACCATCGCGCGCTTTCCCAATCTGCGCGCCATCCTGACGCTGGGCTCGATCGCGCATCAGTCGACGGTGCGGGCGCTGGGCGGGCGCGTCGCAGCCCTTCCGTTCAGGCATGGCGGTCGGCAGGAGGCCGGCGGCATCACGCTTTTCTCCAGCTATCACTGCTCGCGCTACAACACCAATACCGGCGTGCTGACGGAAGAGATGTTCGTCAATGTCTTCAGGGAGATCGCGGCGTTCCTGAAGGACTAGGCGTCGGCGCGAACAACCCGGCCAGCGTTTCGCGGCTGCCCTTCAGAACGTTCAGATCGACATCGCCTTCGATGCCGTCGACGCGGCCCATATTGTGGTATTGCCAATAGATCCAGTCGTTCTCGCTGGGCTTCATCGCCAATGAGCGCACCCAGCGCCGGCGGGCAATGAAGCTGCCGGAATAGGCGGCGGCCGCCTCGTCGGTCAGATAGAGGATCGCCTGCTTGCCGAACGCGGTCTCGACCGGGCCCAGGAAAGCGGCAAGCTCGGTGTTCAACTGCTCCGGAGACGGGCGCTGCGGACAGTTGCCGCCGAACTCGATGTCGACCACCGGCGGCAGAAGCGGTTCGCCGGACGGCACCACCGCCATGAAGTTCCTCGCCTGATCGGCGCCCGGCCGGCAGAAGGTGAAAAAGTGATAGGCGCCGACCGCAAGACCCGCAGCGCGCGCTTCGCGCAGATTCGTCGCGAACAGGGTGTCGACATGGGTGCCGCCCTCGGTCGCCTTGATGATGGCGAAGGCGACGTCGTCGGCCGCGACGCGCCGCCAATCGATCTTTCCCTGATGGTGGGAGACATCGATGCCCCGGATCGGGAACTCCGAGCGATCCGGCGAAAAACCACGAAACCAGAAATAGGCGCCAGCGACGACGGCGCAGGCGGCAACCGCGCCGGCAAGGCCCCAGAAAACAATCCGCTTCCCCAAGACCCGTCCCCCGTCGCAAAGTGAGATTGCGCCGGACCAGAAACGGCCGGCTGCTTTTTCAGGCGGCCCCTTTCCGCCGGCGAAAGCTCAGCCACGCTCTTTCAAGAGCCGGCCCTTCTCGCGCGACCAGTCGCGCTGCTTCTCCGTCTCGCGCTTGTCGTGCAGTTTCTTGCCGCGGGCGATCGCGAGCAGCAGCTTGGCGCGGCCGCGGTCGTTGAAATAGATTTTCAGCGGCACCAGCGTCATGCCCTCGCGCTCGACGCTTTGCGAGAGCTTGGCCATTTCGCGCTTCGAGACCAGCAATTTGCGGCGGCGACGCGGTTCGTGGTTGAAGCGGTTGGCCTGCAGATATTCGGGCAGATAGGAATTGATCAGCCAGATCTCGCCGCCCTCGGCTGACGCGTAGCTTTCCTGGATGTTGGCCTGGCCCTGGCGCAGCGATTTGACCTCGGTGCCGGTCAGCACCAGGCCGGTCTCGATCGTGTCGAGAACCTCGTAGGAAAAGCGCGCCTTGCGGTTCTCGGCGACCGTCCTGTTGTTGGGGTCGGCTTTCTTGACTTGATTCATAATGCGGAGAGGTGGCGCCTCATCCCTAATTAATCAAGCCGGCGTGCTTCATCGCCTGGTCGATCTTTTCGGCCGTCGAGGCCTCGACCGTCACCAACGGCGAGCGGACCACGTTCTCGACCTTGCCCAGCTTCGACAACGCATATTTCGACCCGGAAACGCCAGGCTCCAGGAAGATCGCCTTGTGCAGCGGCAAGAGCCGGTCCTGCAGCTCGAGCGCCTTGGCACTGTCACCGGAGAGCGTGGCCTCCTGGAATTCGGCGCAGAGCCGCGGCGCGACATTCGATGTCACCGAAATGCAGCCGACGCCGCCATGGGCGTTGAAGCCGAGCGCCGACGCATCCTCGCCGGAAAGCTGGATGAAATCCTTGCCGCAGGTCATGCGCTGCTCGGAGACGCGCTCGACTTTGCCGGTGGCATCCTTGACGCCGACAATGTTCTTGAAGTCGTGCGCCAGGCGGCCCATCGTCTCGGGCGTCATGTCGATCACCGAACGCGGCGGGATGTTGTAGATGATGATCGGCAGCTTGGTTGCACGGGCAACGGCGGCGAAATGCTCATAAAGGCCACGTTGCGTGGGCTTATTGTAGTAAGGCGTGACGACAAGGGCGGCATCGGCGCCGGCCTGTTCGGCATATTGCGCCAGCCCGACCGCTTCCTCGGTGTTGTTGGAGCCTGCGCCTGCAACGACCGGGACCCGGCCCTTGGCCACCTCGATGCAGACCTTCACGACCTGACGGTGCTCATCATGCGACAGCGTCGGCGACTCGCCGGTGGTGCCGACCGGAACGAGGCCCTTGGTACCCTCCGCAATCTGCCATTCGACGAAAGCGCGAAAGGCTTTCTCGTCGAAACGCCCGCTCTTTTCGAACGGTGTGACGAGCGCAGTCAGCGAGCCTCTCAGCATGTCTTCCAAACTCCTTGGAACTCTCAGGAACGTGTCAGGTTTGTCGGTTGGGTTACCTGCGCGCCTTCTAACCGAAAGCGAAGCCGCGCACCATAGTCTCGACATGGTTCGGCGGCAAGGATCGCAATAGAGCCAGTGTCGTGGTTTTCGATGTTCGCTGGACGTCGATGTCGAGCTCGGAGCGAACCTCGAGAACCACGACACTGGATTCTACGGTTGCCTGGTGTCCTTTCGGTTCTGAAATTCGCGCCGCGCCCGATGCCGAGGTCATTGCGAATTTCGGAACCGGGACACGGGCGGGTGCAATTCGAACGGCCTCGATAACCTTTTGTTTACGAGCCCTTCACCACCTAAGTTTAGAGTCCGTTTAGGCTTCTGACGCCGTACCCGCTGACGATGTGCTAGGATTGAACATGCCGATGAGGCGGCCTCATTTATTCGCGCTTTTGGGCGCGATCGCCGCGCTGACGCCAACAATGGCGCTCGGCGGCAGCGTCGACGTGCGCGCGACGGCCTCGATTCCGGCCCCCGACGCACCACAGGCGCCGGGCCAGACGCCGATCGCCCCCGACATTGCGGAACTGAAGAGCGGGCTCGATGCGCTTGCCGCCAACAACATCGTAGGCGCGCGCAATGCGCGCGACTCACTGCCCGCCACTTCGCTCGACCGTCACATCCTTGCCTGGGCGATCGCGCTTTACGGCGGCGATCAGGTGCCTAGCGGCGAGATCGCCGACGCGGCCAGGATGCTGCCCGGGTGGCCCGGCACGATCGCTCTGCGCAAGAACAGCGAGCGCGCGCTCTATCGCGAGAACCCGCCGCCGCAAGTCGTGGTGCAGGCCTTCGGCCGCAGCCAGCCGCTGACGCCGGAAGGCGTGATCATCCTTGCCCGCTCGCAGGTGGCGCTGGGCAACCAGGCCGCGGCGCGCGCGGTGCTGGTGCCGTTCTGGCGCACCGAGAAGCTGGAAGCAAAGGACGAGGCGACCGTCATCAAGGAATTCGGCGCGCTGATTCCGGCCGCCGACCACCGCTACCGCATGGAGCGCATGTTCTATGCCGACCGACCCTCCTCGGCCCTGCGCGTCGCCGGCCTTGCGGGAGCGCAGCAGTTGGCGGATGCCTGGGCGGCGGCCGACAGGGGCGACAAGAACGCGGCCAAACTGTTGAAGGCGGTGCCCGCGGCTCAGCGTTCGGCCGGTTACTTCTTCGCCGAGGCCGAGTATCTGCGCAAGCAGCAGAAATTCGCCGATGCCGCGGCGGTCGTGATGAAAGCGCCGACCGACGGCAAGGCCCTGGTCGACCCCGACGCCTGGTGGGTCGAGCGTCGCGTGCTGTCGCGCGAGCTGGTCGACCTGGGCGACATGAAGACCGCGTACAAGATCGTCTCCATGCACGCCGCCGAGAGCCCGCTGAACGCCGCCGAAGCCGAGTTCCATGCCGGCTGGTACGCGTTGCGCGGTCTCAACGATCCCGCAACCGCAGCCAGCCACTTCAATCGCATCACCGAATTCGCCCGGGGACCGGTGTCGCTGTCGCGCGCCTATTACTGGCTCGGCCGCGCCGCGGAAGTCGGAGGTCCGGGCAGCGCCAGGGACTATTTCACGCGCGCTGCCAGCTATGGCACGACATTCTACGGCCAGCTCGCGGGCGAGCGCGTGGGCTTGAGGACCCTCAACATCGCCTATCCGAAGCCGAGCAACGCGGACCGCCAGAGCTTCGACGGCCGCGAGGCGGTGAGCGCGATCAAACGGCTGCAGGAAGCGGGCTATGACCGCTACGCCGAGACGCTCTATCGCGACCTTGCCGGACAGCTGACCAGTCCCGGCGAACTGGCCCTGCTCGCGCTGCTGGCCGAAAAACAGGGCAACCACTTCATGGCGCTCAAGGTTGGCAAGATCGCCGCCCAACGCGGCATCGATGTCGGCGCGCTGTCGCATCCGCTCGGCGTCATTCCCGATTCGGCCAATATTTCCGGATCCGGCAAGGCGCTGGCCTATGCCATCGCCCGCCAGGAAAGCGAGTTCAATGTCGGCGCCATCTCCAGCGCCGGCGCGCGCGGCCTGCTGCAGTTGATGCCGGGTACGGCCAGGCAACTGGCGAAGAAGGCCGGCATGAGTTTCTCGCAAGCGAGGCTGACGAGCGATGCCGGCTACAACGCGACGCTGGGTTCGGCCTTCCTCGGCGAACAGCTCGACCGCTTCGGCGGCTCCTACGTGCTGACCTTCGCCGGCTACAATGCCGGCCCCAACCGCGCGGCCCAGTGGGTGGCCAAATACGGCGATCCGCGCGGCAAGCAGGTCGATGAGGTGGTCGACTGGATCGAGCGGATCCCCTACACGGAAACAAGGAGTTACGTGCAGCGCGTGATGGAGAATTACGAGGTCTACAAGATGCGTATTTCAGGCAAATACGACATCGTGGGGGATCTCGTGAACGGGCGGAGCTGAAAGGCCCACTCCTCCCCTCCCGCGAGCAGGGCGAGCCTCGACGATTTGACGATCTTCCCCCTCGCCTGTAGCTGTCAGGTCAATCCGGCAAGGACAGCACCGATGGCGGGCGATTTTTCCGACTTCTTCTATACATCGCATGACGGGCTGAGGCTTCACGCCCGCATCTACGGTGGGGCAATTTCAGCCGGCTGGCCTGTCGTCTGCCTGCCCGGCCTCACCCGCAATGCCCGCGATTTCCATGAGCTCGCGCTCCATCTTTCGAGCGGAGAGCCACAGCCGCGCAAAGTCATCGCCTTCGACTATCGCGGCCGCGGCCAGTCGGACTACGATCCCGATAGCGGCCACTATAACGTAGGGGTCGAGGCGGGCGACGTGCTTGCCGGGTTGTCGGCGCTCGGCATCGAACAGGCCACCTTCATCGGCACCTCGCGCGGCGGGCTGATCATCCATGTGCTCGGCGCGCTGAAGCCGGCCGCGCTGAGGGCGGTCGTGCTGAACGACATAGGCCCGGTGATCGAGAGGCAAGGCCTCATCCATATCAGCAGCTATCTCGATCGCGCGCCGAAACCGAGGACCTTCGGCGAAGCGGTGGACGCCCAGCGGCGCGTGCATGGCGCCGATTTTCCAATGCTCGCGGATGCCGACTGGGCGCGCATGGTGGCCGCGATCTGCCGCGAAACGGAGGCCGGCTGGCTGCCGGATTTCGATCCCGCCCTGGTCGAGACGCTGGCCGGCGTCGATCTCTCCAAGCCGCTGCCCGATCTTTGGCCGCAGTTCGACGCTCTGGCCGCCATCCCGCTGCTTGCCATTCACGGCGCAAACTCGAAGCTTCTGTCCGTGGCGACGCTTGGGGAGATGCACAGACGTCATCCCGGCATGGAATCGATCATCGTCGAAGGACAGGGCCACGCGCCCTTCCTCGAAACCGGTGACTTGCCGGAGAAGATCGCCGCGTTTCTCGATCGGGTCGAAAATCAAGTCGAAATGAAATAAAGCCCGATTCTATACCAGCCCCGATCCTTCCACTTAAATATAGATTTGCCCTACCGGCAGGGTCGTTTCCGACCGGCCTATTCGCATTTCGAGCGCTTGCGGGGCGCTCTGGCCGGTTCTTGCCCTTTCTTCGTCCGAGACGTTGGGGCGGAGGTCGATGTGGTCAGAGGCGATCCGAACAAGGAGGTCTCCGCCGAGCGCGGTGACGTTTCATCGCTGCGCGGCTTCTCGAGAACGACGACACAGCCATCGAGATCATTGGTGGCAAGGTGGGCGTAACGCATGGTCATCGACAGCGTCTGGTGGCCAAGCCACATCTGCACGCGCCTTATGTCGATGCCGCCCTGGACGAGGCGTGAAGCGCAGGTGTGACGCAGGATGTGCGGCACCACCTGCTCGTCGGCGCCGAGACCGACCTCCGTCTTCGCCTCATTCCAGATCGCGCGATACTGTGCCTGGGTCAGCTTGGTGAACGGGCCTTTCGGCCGGCGCCCTTCGATATTCGGTGGCAGCTTGATCACCTCCTTGACCCGCTCGGTCATCGGAATGGTGCGGCTGCGACCGGACTTGGTGATCCAGAAGGAGACCCGATGTTCCTGAATATCGTTCCAGATCAGGCCGAGCGCCTCGCCGAGGCGGCAGCCGGTATCGACCAGGAAGACGGAAAGCCTGTAGGCATCCTCGCTGCGGCTCCTTATCGCCGCGAACAGCCTCGCCTCTTCGTCCCGTTCGAGGAAACGAATCCGTCCGGCCCGCTCCTTCTGGCGGCGGAACTCGGGCAGGCTGTGGATATCTCCCATCTTATGAGCCTTGCGCAGCAATTTGCTGAGGGCAGCCATCTTGCGATTGATGGTTGCGTTGCTGTTGCCGCGCTGGCGCAATGTACCGACAAGATTGTCCAGGGTGCTCTGGTCGAAGGTGCTGAAACGCTCCCCGAGGAGGATTTCGTCTATTTCACCGATGAAAGAGCTGACATTGTATTTATGCCGCCCATCATCCCAGAGTATATCTCGATAAGCTGCGAAAAGCTCCGCGATCTTATACGACCTTACTTCTCTGAGCTTGTTAAACGTGTAGTTGAACTTCGAATTCTGAGAAGAAAAGAACGCAAAATGACCAGAGGCGTCAGCCTCTTGAACCGCTTCGTTCGACATTTCTTAGCCACACCCCCGTGGTTAAGGGACCAGCCCTAACCGTTTGGGAGCATCCTTTCAAGAGTTTCGATCACGCAGTTGTGATTTCATCCGCCAAGAGGCGGCTTCCACGAAACCATGCCACGGGATCACCAGCTTACCGTTCCACCCCCATCCTTTCGTTCGAATTGCAACAACCGCGAAAACAAAACGGCCCGGGCATGGAAACGCCCGGGCCGGATTTCACCTGTAGGGTTTCAGCCCTTAGAAGTCGCGCTGGAAGCGGAGCAAACCGCCGACTGCATTCTTCTTGTCGCCGGGGATGCCGGTCCAGTTGCCGTAGGTCGAGTGGTCAGTATGAGCCCAATCAACTTCGGCCGTGATCGTCATGCCAGGAACGATGGTGTAGGCAACGTTCGCCGCGAGACCGAAGTCCTTCGACTCATCATACGAAGCCTGGACGTTGAACGAGGTCTTCTCGTTGAACTTGTAGGTACCACCACCCCAAACAGCCCAGTTGCCACCCCACAGCTTGTACATGCCGCGACCGCCAGCCGGGAGGAAGTAGGTATTATCCTTGTAGTTGCCGTCGGAGCCGTAGCCGCCCATGACCCACAGCGTCAGCGCGTCATTGACGTTGACATCCAAGCGGACCTTGCCAGCGACTTCTTCGTAGTTGCTGTCATAGGCGACAACGCCGGTGATCGCACCCCAGCCCTGCGTCCACTTCACGCCACCGACGATGTGCGGGACGTAGCTGTCGATCGTGAAGGGGCCATAACCTTCTTCCAACGAGACCACAGCCGAGAAGCCGTTGCCGGCGTCGAAGTAGTACTGGACGACGTTGGTGTCGAAGCCGCCATAAGGAACAAGCGTATCCTGGATGACGTTGCCGGCGTAGCCGATGAACGTATCGAAAGCCGACTCGTCCTTACCAACGCGGAGACCACCGAGTTGGATCCAGGCGAAGTTCAGGGAGATACCCTTGTTGCGAGCGCCAAGGCCGGGGCCGAACTCATCAACGTTCGGAGTATTCGGATTATCCGGGGTATAGAGGCCGCTCGACAGGGTATTGCCGAAGTTGATGCGGGTCTCGGTGTAGGTCTTCAACGTGCCGAGTTCGGTTTCCTGACCGGTCCAGGTCTTCAGCGTGAAGCGGGCGTTCTTCTGCCAGGTTCCCTGTTCGGACCCGTCCTTGACGTCGGTGGCGCGCGCGGCATCGAACGAACCGACTTCGCCAGCACCAATGTCATAACGGACATAACCGCCGATGCGCAGGCAGGTCTCGGTGCCCGGGATATAGAAGTAGCCGGCGCCGTAGACGTCGCAGATCTTGACGTATTCAGCCGGTTCCGGCTCGGCGACGGTCACAGCGTCGGCGGCGCGAGCACCGGAAACCGCGATCAGGGCCGCGGCTGAGCCGAGAAGAAGGCTCTTGATGTTCATTTTCTGACCTCCAGTCAAAAGTTAAAAAACGGGTCTGGGTATTTTTTGCTGAAGGACAGCGTTCCCTGCCCCATCCCCACTACCGAAAAAGATGCGCACCGCGCCGCTCCTTCGAAGCTGACATTACCCATCAGCCGGCGCCGTTCAACCATGATCGTACCGCCGCAAGGGCTGTCCGGACGCTATCGCCGGGGGTTGTTGCACAAATGACACGATTTGGCCTCACTCAGAAAGCTCTCGTTAACCATCGAGGCCGTTGCAGCGCCTGAATCCGGTCGAATCCGGCAAAGGGTCGACCGAATTGCGACGCGCAGGCGAGTCGCCCGCCAGGCAATTGCCTCAGAATCGCCATCGAAGAGGCCGGGAGCGCATGGGGCTGCCGAATTTTCGCTGATTATGGCGCCCGCTTGTTGATTGTGCCGGCGCTTTTCTTTATCCAGCGGCGCAACGGAGAGGTGGCCGAGTGGTCGAAGGCGCTCCCCTGCTAAGGGAGTAGAGGTCAAAAGCTTCTCGTGGGTTCGAATCCCATCCTCTCCGCCATCCTGCTTCGCTCTTCGAGCTTTGGGTGGCAGGTCGCCCGGAACCGCATTTTGGGCCTGGAAATGTCGCCCGAAGCTACGACGTAGCGGCGCTATTGTGGTGCGTCTATCTCCTGCAGCTCCAGAGCGGCGATGTCTGTCTCGGGTCGACAGACGATCTCCCGGCGTCGTTTCGAATCGCATCGATCGGGTCGCGTCACCTCGACCAAGGCTTATCTGCCTGTGATCCTGAAGGCCTATATCGGGGTCGAAACCGAGGCAACGCGCGGCAACTCGAGCAATATTTCAAGACCGGATCCGGCAAGGTCTTCGCCAGCAAGCGGTTTTGGCGGACGGAACCTTGCTAACCGAGTCAATGTCTATCCATCTGAAATAAAAAGGAAAAGAGGGTGCTTAAGCGCGGCTCACTCGACTCTGGTGTTCGATTCTGACTGGAGGTCAGAAAATGAACATCAAGAGCCTTCTTCTCGGCTCCGCTGCGGCCCTGATCGCAGTTTCCGGTGCTCGCGCCGCCGACGCGGTGACCGTCGCCGAGCCGGAACCGGCCGAATACGTCAAGATCTGCGACGTCTACGGCGCCGGCTACTTCTATATCCCGGGCACTGAGACCTGCCTGCGCATCGGCGGCTATGTCCGTTACGACATCGGCCTTGGGGACGTGGGTTCGTTCGATGGTGCGAAGTCCTTTGACCATATCTCCGGCAAAGAGCAGAGCACCTGGTACAAGAACACCCGCTTCACGTTGAAGACCTGGACCGGCCAGGAAACCGAGCTCGGCACGTTGAAGACCTACACCGAGACCCGCTTCAACTTCGGTAACCGCAACGGCTACGGCGCCACGGTCAGCGGCTCGGATGTTGGCAATCCCGCCGGCAACAAGGGCGTTTCGCTGAACTTCGCCTGGATCCAGCTCGGTGGCCTCCGTGTCGGTAAGGACGAATCTGCCTTCAATACGTTCATCGGCTACGCCGGCAACGTGATCCAGGACACGATCGTTCCCTACGGCGATTTCGATACCAACGTCGTCCAGTATTACTTCGACGCGGGCAATGGCTTCTCGGCCGTGGTCTCGCTCGAAGAAGGCGCGGGCGTCAAGGGCACCATCGACAGCTACGTTCCGCATGTCGTCGGCGGCGTGAAGTACACTCAGGGCTGGGGCGCAATCACCGGTGTCGTCGCGTATGACAGCAATTACGAGCAGGTGACCGGCAAGGTACGGTTGGACGTCAACGTCAACGACCAGTTCTCGCTGTTCGGCATGTTCGGCTACGGCAACGACGGCAAGCTCAACGACCTCACCGCCGATATCCCGGCTAATGGCCGCGGCTTCTACAAGCAGTGGGGCGGCAACTGGGCTTGGTGGGTCGGTGGCACCTACAAGTTCAACCCGAAGACTGCGTTCAACCTCCAGGTGTCGGGTGACGACGACAAGAACTATGGCGTCGCAGCGAACGTTGCCTACACTATTGTGCCTGGCTTCACGGTCACGGCCGAAGTGGACTATGATCACCTCGGTACCTTCGACTCCACCTTTAAAAACAACAGCAGTTCCCTCTACGGCAACTGGACCAATGCAGACAAGAAGAACAGCGTGGGAGGCATGCTCCGCTTCCAGCGCGACTTCTAAAAGCGACATCGGTTAGAGACCGGAAAACCCGGCGGGCGACCGCCGGGTTTTTGTTTTATGGCTGCCTCGGCTTACCTCACTATCCTTGGAAATGACGCGAGGCCGCAGGCCGACGGATGGCCTCTCCGACGTCTATCGTGCGCCGCAAATATCTGGGAGCATCCAATCTAATTATGCGGCTTGCGGGCCGACGCCTGTCAAACGGCTTCCAAAACTGACCCCCGATCGGCGTCCAATTTTGACCCCCCTTATGTAATGCGCGGCGGTCAGCGTTCGCCCGGGCGGAGCTGGTCAGGGTTGCGCAGACCGGGCGAGCGCG
>Ga0315336_1004171_pt1 | contig 17637 bp, 19 predicted proteins | sample ASW5metaG_FD_204512 | JGI IMG/M metagenome (GOLD analysis project Ga0315336, IMG submission 204512) | Ammonia-oxidizing marine archaeal communities from Monterey Bay, California, United States - ASW #5 | ecosystem: Environmental > Aquatic > Marine > Intertidal zone | place: USA: California... | reverse complement strand
GTGCGCCGAGAGGGAAGTCGGCGCTAAAGGACAACGTCGTCGGCTAGACGGGGGGCACTACCGATGTAGTCGACGTCGTCCCACCCTAATATTTATGCCGATTTTCGAAAATTTCCAGCTAAAGATGGCTCATCCCTAGCATTTCAGCCGATTTTCGGGGGAAATCACTGAACTTTCAGCAGCTCCACCTCAAAAATCAGCGTGGCGCCAGGCGGAATGGTACTGCCTGAGCCCATGGTTCCGTAGCCAAGGTTCGAGGGAATCACGAACTCGTATTTCGCGCCCTCCTTCATCAGCTGCAGACCTTCGGTCCAGCCGGGAATCACGCGGTTGAGCGGAAACTGAGCGGGCTGGCCGCGGTCGTAGGAGCTGTCGAATTGGCTCCCGTCGATCAGTGTTCCCTTGTAGTGGACCTGCACTTGATCGGTAGCGCTGGGCGACTTGCCCGTGCCCGGGCGCACGACCTTGTATTGCAAGCCGGTATTGGTGGTCTTGACGCCCTCCTTTTGAGCATTCGCCTGCAGGTAATCCAATTGGGGGTTGGCTTGAGCCGCGTCGCCACATACCAGCAGGGCGGCGACCAAGGCCGCCATCAGGGCTTGCGGCAAACGTGACATGACTAATCCTCGCATGAAGGGCTCCTCTTGAGTGGATTTGGGCTAGGGGTGGTTCCCCGGTACCTTAAGCTAAAAGAGTCCGAAAATGAGGCCGGATGCGGGTGGCCAGCTGCGGATTCGACATCCATAACCGGTCGCAATAAGGAGGCGCAATATACTAGAAATTCTTACCGCTAGGGGCGAGTTGCATGGGGTCAGGGCCTATGGTAGACGAAGCCCGGCTTTCGGCGGGGCAGGCAGCAGGAGCGCTTGTCAAGGGAAGCCGCTTCTCGCTTCTTTCCGGCCGCGGGAGCTGCAACGAGGCCGATATCCAAGCATAAGAGCGCGTTCAGGTGTCAGGCGAAGACCCCATCATTGCTGGCATGGCGGGCCGTTACGCGACGGCTCTGTTCGACTTGGCATTGGAGAGCAAAAAGCTCGCTCCGGTCGAGAAGGATTTGAACCGGTTCGAGAAGATGCTCGACTCCAGTGCGGATCTGCGGCGCCTGGTCGAGAGCCCGGTGTTCTCGGCCGAGGATCAATCGCGCGCCCTCGAGGCGATCCTGAAACAAGCCGGAATCAAGGGCATTTGCGCGAACTTTCTAGGCCTGGTCGCCACCAATCGCCGGCTCTTCGCGGTGCGTGACATCATCCGCGCGTTCCGCGCGCTGACCGCCCGGCACCGGGGAGAAGTGACCGCAGAAGTGACAACAGCCTCCGCTCTTACGCCGGCGCAAACCAAGCGCCTGGCGGCGGTCCTGAAATCATCGATCGGAAGAGACGTTCAGATCGATACAAAGCTGGACCCGTCGCTGCTCGGCGGCCTGGTGGTGAAGGTGGGGTCGCGCATGGTCGACAACTCGCTGAAAACGAAGCTCGATAATCTCAAACTTGCGATGAAAGAGGTTGGCTGATGGATATCCGCGCCGCAGAAATCTCCTCGATCCTGAAGGAGCAAATCAAGAATTTCGGCAAGGAAGCGCAGATCTCCGAGATCGGCCAGGTGCTCTCGGTCGGCGATGGCATCGCGCGGGTCTATGGCCTCGACAATGTTCAGGCTGGCGAGATGGTCGAGTTTCCCGGCGGCATTCGCGGCATGGCGCTCAATCTCGAAGTCGACAATGTCGGCATCGTGATCTTTGGCGACGACCGCGACATCAAGGAAGGCGACACCGTCAAGCGCACTGGCGCCATCGTCGAGGTGCCGGTGGGCAAGAGCCTGCTTGGCCGGGTCGTCGATGGGCTGGGCAATCCGATCGACGGCAAAGGCCCGATCAAGTCCAAGGAAATGCGCCGCGTCGACGTTAAGGCGCCGGGCATCCTGCCACGCAAGTCGGTGCATGAACCGATGCAGACCGGCCTCAAGGCGATCGACTCCCTGATCCCGATTGGCCGTGGCCAACGCGAGCTTATTATTGGCGACCGCCAGACCGGCAAGACCGCGATTATCCTGGACGCGATCCTGAACCAGAAGGACGTCAATGCGGGCAAGGATGAGAGCCTCAAGCTCTATTGCGTCTATGTGGCGGTCGGCCAGAAGCGCTCAACGGTCGCCCAATTCGTCAAGACACTCGAAGAGAATGGCGCGATGGACTACACGATCGTGGTGGCGGCCACCGCTTCCGACCCCGCGCCAATGCAGTTCCTGGCGCCCTATGCGGGCTGTGCCATGGGCGAATTCTTCCGCGACAACGGTATGCACGCGCTGATCGCCTATGACGATCTTTCCAAACAAGCGGTCGCCTACCGGCAGATGTCGCTGCTGCTGCGCCGGCCGCCGGGCCGCGAGGCCTTTCCCGGCGACGTGTTCTATCTGCATTCCAGGCTATTGGAGCGCGCCGCCAAGCTGAACGAGCAAAATGGCGGCGGATCGCTAACGGCGCTCCCTGTGGTCGAAACCCAGGCCAACGACGTCTCCGCCTATATCCCGACCAACGTGATCTCGATCACCGACGGCCAGATTTTCCTTGAAACCGACCTGTTCTATCAGGGCATTCGACCGGCGGTGAATGTGGGTCTGTCGGTCTCGCGGGTGGGTTCAGCCGCCCAGGTGAAGGCGATGAAGCAGGTGGCGGGCGCCATCAAGGGCGAGCTCGCGCAATACCGCGAAATGGCGGCCTTCGCGCAGTTCGGTTCCGATCTGGACGCCGCGACGCAGCGCTTGCTGAACCGCGGCGAGCGGCTGACCGAATTGCTGAAGCAGCCGCAATTCGCACCGATGCCCGTCGAGGAGCAGGTGGTGACGATCTTTTCCGGCACGCGTGGCTATCTCGATGATTTGCCCGTCGCGGCAATCGGCCGCTTCGAGGAAGAGCTGCTCCGCGTGATGCGCGAGGATCACGGCGAGCTCTTGAAGACCATTCGGAGCGAGGGCGCACTCTCCGACGAGAGCGAGGAGAAGCTCAAAAAGGCGATCGAATCCTTCGCCAAGGCTTTCGCTCCGTGATGATCGCTCGAAACCTCAAGGAATTGACCGCGCTATGCCGAGCCTGAAGGAACTTCGCAATCGCATCACCAGCGTGGGCGCCACGGCGAAGATCACCAAGGCGATGCAGATGGTTGCAGCAGCGAAGCTGCGCCGCGCCCAGGAAGCCGCGATCGCCGCGCGACCCTATGCCGAACGCATGGGCGCGGTACTCGCCAACCTGAATGCTCGGATTGGCGGCCAAGAAGGCGGTCCGCCGCTTCTGGTGGGAACCGGCCGCGACGACACGCATCTTCTGATCGTGGCAACGGCTGAGCGCGGTCTTTGCGGCGGTTTCAACTCAAGTATTGCCCGGCTCGCCCGGGTCCACGCGCTGCGTCTGCTGGACCAGAACAAAAAGGTGAAGATCCTCTGCGTCGGCCGCAAGGGCCGCGATGCCTTGCTGCGCGAATTCGGCGCCCTGATAATGGATTTGATCGACTTGAAGGCTGTGCGCCGGGTGGGCTTCGAGAACGCCCGCGAGATCGGCGTTCGGGTTCGCAAAATGTTCGACGAGGGCGAGTTCGACGTTTGCACGATCTTCTTCTCGGAATTCAAATCGGTGCTGACGCAGACGCCCAAGGCGCTGCAGCTGATCCCCGCGACGCTGGCCGAGGCAAGCGAAGATGAAGCGGAGCCCGATCCCAGCGCCGGCGCGGCCTATGAGTATGAACCCGACGAGCAGGACATCTTGGCCGATCTGCTCCCGCTCAACGTCAATACGCAGATTTTTCGCGCGCTGCTGGAAAACGCGGCCAGCGAGCAGGGCGCCCGGATGACCGCGATGGACAGCGCCACGCGCAATGCGGGCGAGATGATCGAAAACCTGACGCTGCGCTACAATCGGACGCGTCAGGCGATGATTACCAAGGAACTGATTGAAATTGTTTCGGGCGCCGAGGCGCTCTAGACGCACGAAGGATCAAGGGTGGCAGTGATGGCGAGAAAGAAAGACACGACGGGCGAGGTCAGGCAGGTGATGGGCGCCGTGGTCGACGTTCATTTCCAGGACGAGCTGCCGGCGATCATGAACGCGCTCGAAACCGACAATCAGGGCAATCGCCTGGTGCTCGAAGTTGCGCAGCATCTGGGCGAGAACACGGTGCGCACGGTGGCGATGGATTCCACCGAGGGCCTGGTGCGCGGAAATCCGGTGATTGACACCGGTGATGCGATCCGCGTGCCGGTGGGCGACGAGACCTTGGGACGGATCATCAATGTGATTGGCGAGCCGGTGGACGAGGCGGGGCCGGTCAAGACCAACCAAAGGCGCGCGATTCATCAGCCCGCGCCCGAATTCGTCGACCAATCGACCGAAACCGAGATCCTGGTCACCGGCATCAAGGTCGTCGACCTGCTGGCGCCCTACGCCAAGGGCGGCAAGGTCGGGCTGTTCGGTGGCGCCGGTGTCGGCAAGACGGTGCTGATCATGGAATTGATCAACAACATCGCCAAGGCCCATGGCGGCTATTCGGTGTTCGCGGGCGTGGGCGAGCGCACCCGCGAGGGCAACGACCTCTATTGGGAGATGATCGAGTCGGGCGTGAACAAGGAAGGCGGTGGCGACGGCTCCAAATGCGCCCTGATCTACGGCCAGATGAACGAACCGCCGGGCGCGCGGGCCCGCGTCGGCCTCTCGGGCCTCACCGTCGCGGAGTATTTCCGCGATCAGGGCCAGGACGTGCTGTTCTTCGTGGACAACATCTTCCGCTTCACCCAGGCGGGCTCCGAGGTCTCGGCGCTGCTGGGCCGGATTCCTTCCGCCGTCGGCTACCAACCCACCCTCGCGACCGATATGGGCGCGCTGCAGGAACGCATCACGTCGACCGACAAGGGCTCGATCACCAGCGTTCAGGCGATCTATGTGCCGGCGGACGATTTGACCGATCCGGCGCCGGCCACCTCGTTCGCGCATCTGGACGCCACCACGGTGCTGTCCCGGGCAATCTCGGAAAAGGGCATCTACCCGGCGGTCGATCCGCTCGACTCGACCAGCCGCGTGCTGGAGCCCCGCGTGGTTGGCGAGGAGCATTATGGCGTTGCGCGCCGGGTCCAGGAAATCCTGCAGCGCTACAAGGCGCTCCAGGACATCATCGCGATTCTCGGCATGGACGAACTCTCCGAGGAGGACCGGATCACCGTGGCCCGCGCCCGTAAGCTCGAACGCTTCTTGTCGCAGCCCTTCCACGTCGCCGAAGTCTTCACCGGCTCGCCCGGCACGCTGGTCGACTTGGCCGATACGATTCGCGGCTTCAAGGGGCTCTGCGAGGGCGACTACGACCATCTGCCCGAACAGTCGTTCTACATGGTCGGCACCATCGAAGAAGCGGTGGAGAAGGCCGAACGGCTCGCCGCCGAGGCGGCCTAGGCGCTCAAGCGATGGCCGATACCTTCACATTCGAGCTGGTTTCGCCCGAGCGGCTGGTGCTTTCGGAACAAGCCGAGCAGGTCCTGGTTCCAGGCTCCGAGGGCGATTTTACCGTGCTGCCGCGCCACGCACCGGTATTGGCGGTATTGCGCCCGGGCCTGCTGGATCTGGTGCGCGAGGGCGGCGAGGAGCGACGCTATTTCGTGCGGGGCGGCTTCGCCGAGGTCAATGCGGATAACCTGACCGTGCTGGCCCAACAGGCCATCGATCTCGAGGAACTGGATGCGGCCAGGCTCGCCCAAGAAATCCAGGATGCCGAGGAAGACGTAGGCGACGCCGAAGACGACGGCTCACGCGACAAGGCCCAGGACATCCTGGACCGGCTGCGGGCGATCCAGAAGACGCTGCAGTTGAGTTAGCTAGGCGCTGTTTTAATTGCAGTTTCAGAAATTGCAGCGGTCGATCGCTCACGCTCGGCTGAATTCATGTCGCATGAGAACTGCTCAGAAAAACATGCTCCATCGGCCCAGAAAATGCTCGACCGGTTGGCATGGCACTCTTGCCAACTCCAACTGACGACTCTCGATGTCCTTGGGCAAGCGAACGAATTTCAGTCGAAGGGGTGTCCATGTATAGAATTGGAGCTCGGCCTGTGTATCGACGACCAAGACCCCGATATGCGAGGCGTTAAGGGACATCCAATGCTTTGAGGTGAACGGGAACCCCCGCAGCCTCCAGATGTTGTTGATCTCCAAGGGCTCGCCGAGTTTACGGGGGGCCTTAATGCAGTATGGGTTCCCATCCGCGATGTAGGCAGCCGAAATTATCGGCGGAACCATAGCGGTAAGCGACCAAAATCCCACAAGGGTTGCGACTATCAGGCCTACGACGTCGATCCGGAGCGGCGATATTTTATTGCCCGGCGGATACCACCGGAGCGGCGACAGCTCGTTGTTTGACGGAAACCAGCAATACAGGCCGATCGCGCCGGATGCCGCCGCCGGCAGCGCCAGACTGAGGGCTACTCCCTCAAAAAAGCTCAGGGACCAGTGAAGAAGAGCGAAGATCACAGCTCCCGATATCCAAAGGAACAATTCGACGAACCATATGAGTCCTATGAGGCTGGCTCCAATGACCTTTTTGGTGCGGGTCTGTCTCGGAGGTCTAATCCATGCCAACAGTGCAAGGACTGCAGGCACGATTGGATAGACGTAAAAGTGAGCTTGACTTGCCAGAATCGCAAAGGAACCAAAAATGACGTCGGCGTAACTGCTGTGCGTTTGGTCCCAAGCCAAGAGCCTTTGCAGAGGCGTATCGGTGCCAAGAGTCGGCATCAAGCCCGCCGCGATGACGAGGCCTGCGACGAAGAAAACCGCCGCCCATTTTCTCTGCGGCGATAATGCGCGCCGGGATAAGCGAGGCATCGCTCTCAACGTTCCTATTCAGGCCTATCGGGTCTGTGCCCCTGACTCGAGACGCCAGCACCGAGGGAGGCAGTCCGTTGTCGACGGCTTGAAACTTCCCCCTGCTGACGCCGGTATCAGTGGCGCACCGTGTGTCGGAGAATATCGCTAATACACCCGAACAATCTTTGGATTCATGATGTTGGCAACGAGCACAAAAATAAAAGCAATTACATAAAGAGTTACGTAGACAACCAATATCCATAACAGTATCCGCAGAGCAAAACCCTCCAATTCGAGCCATTCGAAGCTATATAAGAATCCATAGAATTTTCCCCCTCTTTTTAGGCCCTCAAATAATTCCCTGTTCGATCCATAGAACAGCCGCATGTTCGGTCGACCCAAGCGCTCAAATACTTCTGCGTGGCGCGTTCGGATAATTCGAACGGTTAAACCGTATATCAGGTACATCACTGGAAGAGTGACGAACGCTCCAATGATAAAGGAAAAGCCGAGCGTATCCAGCAACTCCCTATCCATATGAAATACCGGAGATTCTTCGTTGAATTGAGCGCTTATCAGCTGTCACTACCACGGGCACAAGTACAACCAAATCAGGTGCACGAATTTTAGTGCAAATCAACTAGGCCAACCCCGCGAATTCTTCGACCACCGCCTCATAGACCGGGCGTTTGAACGGAACCACCAGCTCGGGCACCTCGTCCAACGCGACCCAGCGCCAGTCATCGAACTCGACCTTGTGACCCTTGCGTTCCCCGATGTCGATGTCGGCGTCGTCTCCCAAGAAGCGCATCGCGAACCATTTCAGCGTCTGGCCCCGATACTTGCCCTTGAAGGCGATCCCTAAGGCTTCGGGCGGCAGGTCGTAGCTCAGCCACCCTTTAGTCTGGCCAAGAATCTCGACCCGACTTGTGCCGATCTCCTCATCGAGCTCGCGCAAGGCCGCGTCCCGCGGGCTCTCGCCCTTGTCGATGCCGCCCTGGGGCATCTGCCATAGCAATTCGGAGCCGTCGCCTTCCCATTTCGGCACCCGCCGGCCGATCCAGACGAGCCCGTCTCGGTTGAAGACCAGCATGCCGACGGCGCGCCGATAGCCCATGGCGGATTTCTTGTCCCCCATGGACGTCTAGCTCGGCTTGTTGGCGCCGACCGCGGCACTCACCGGCACCAGCACCAATCCCTTATTGCTGAGCGACCGGCTCCATTCGGAAATCCGGCGGATCGTTACGGGGAGGCTATTGGCGACGCCGATCGCGAGCCCGTTTTCGAGCGCGAGCGCCTCGAGTTTGGCCAGCGCCTCGTCGACGGTGTCGGGCGTCCGCGTTGGATCGATCACGACCTCAGCCACGGAAAAATCGACGTCCAATTCGCGCGCCACATCGCCCGCGCCTGAATTGGCCGCGGTGCCGTCATCGAGGAAGATCAAACCCCGCGCCTTCATCTCTTCGAGCAGTGGCGTGACGGCTTGCTTTTGGGAAGCGAACTTCCCGCCCATCAAATTGGTGACGCCGGTATAGCCCGTGAAGCGGGACATCAGCCATTGCAGCCGCCTGAGGTTCTCTTCCCGAGGAAGATTGCTCAGCAGCGTATGGGGGCCCGGATCGGTATCCGGGTAATTCTCCGGCTCCAGCGGTATCTGCAGCATCACTTCGTGGCCCGCCTCGCGCGACAGCCGGACCCAGCCCTCCAGGTTCCGGCCATAGGGGCTGTAGGCGAGCGTCACGCTCCCGGGGAGCATGTTGATGGCCTGATCGGTGGCAATCTCGGAAAGCCCCAAACCATTCACCAATATGGCGATACGGGCGGGCTCGCCCGTCTGCCGCGCCCCGCTATGGGGGCTGGGCCTCGCATAGATTTGGCTTGGCCGCCGGCCGTCCTCGGCAATCCTTGGTAACGGCCCGTATCGCGAGGATTCCAATAGGTCATCGACCGACACGGCAGCGGTCTTGGCCGCTCCCGCCGCCGCAGGGTCGCCGCCCGCCTGCGGGCCGCTCGGGGATTGTGCGGGAACTTCGGGGAACTCTGGTCCGGCTTCCTCGCCTTCCTTCGAAGGCGCGGAGTCGGTGCCGGCCGCGGGCCGTTCGTCCGGGTTCAGCTCGACAACCACATAGGGCTCGCCGCCCAGCGGGTCGCCGCCAATTGCCATGAAGCCGATAATAATGAGCAGCAATCCCAGGACCGCCGCTGCGGCGATGCCAATGGGTTTCATTGGGCGCTCGATTGGAAGATGGTCATGGAGGAACCGGCACCATCACTGCGGCTGACGCCCGAAATCGCGCGTTGCTCCCAGCCACCGGCCGGAAGCGGCCGCCTTCAATAGGAGCCGGCCCCAAATACCGGCGTCAGTTCGCTTCAGCTTTGGTCTTCTTGTCGGCCTCGGCCTCGGCCTTTTTCTCGAGTTCCTCTATCTCGGCCTGATCCCTCAGCGCCGCGGCCTCAGCCATCTTCTTCGCGTCGGCCGCTGTCACTGTGCCGATCACGAATTTCAACGCGAACTGAAGCTGGGTATCCTTTTCGGGCTCGGCGGGAACATAGCTCGAACTGCCGGTTTCTTCGTCGCCATCCTTGGATTTCAAGTGGCCGCGCAGATTGGCCTCGCCCCGCGGCTTGATGGTCTTCTTCCGGAGTTCATCGGGCAATTCCTGGTCGACCTTGATGCCGGGGTCGATGCCCTTGGCCTGGATCGAGCGGCCCGAGGGCGTGTAATAGCGCGCCGTCGTCAACCGGATCGCACCGTTGGAGCCCAACGGGATGATGGTCTGGACCGAGCCCTTACCGAAGGACCGCGTGCCGATGACGGTTCCCCGCCCGTGATCCTGCAGGGCGCCCGCGACGATTTCCGAGGCCGACGCGGAGCCGCCATTGATCAGCACCGCGATTTTCTTGCCCTTGGTGATATCGCCATTGCGCGCATTCGAGCGCTGGGTTTCCTCGAGATTGCGTCCCCGCGTGAGCACGATGGCGCCCTTGTCCAGAAAGGCGTCGGAGACGGCAATCGCCTGATCCAACAGACCGCCTGGATTGTTGCGAAGATCGATCACATAGCCTTCCAGCTTCGAACCCATCTCGCGTTGCAGCTTTTTGACCGCGGTCTTGAGATTGGCGTGGGTCTTCTCGTTGAACGTGGTGATCCGCACATAACCGACCTCGCCCTCGACCCGGGATTTCACCGGATTGATGCGAATCACGTCGCGCACGATCTTGATCTCGAGCGGCTCATCCTCGTCCTTGCGCACGATGGTGAGCACGATCGGCGTATTGACCGGCCCGCGCATCTTTTCGACCGCTTCCTGCAACGTCAGGCCGAGGATTTGCTCGTCGTCCAAATGGGTGATCAGATCGCCGGTCATCATGCCGGCCTTGGCCGCCGGCGTATCCTCGATCGGCGCCACGACTTTGACCACGCCGTTATCCATGGTCACTTCGATGCCGAGACCGCCAAATTCACCGCGCGTCTGCACCTGCATGTCTTGGAAGTGCTTGGGGCTGAGATAGGCGGAATGGGGATCGAGCGCGCTCAACATGCCGTTGATCGCCGATTCGATCAGCTTGCTGTCCTCGGGCTCTTCGACGTAATCGGTGCGCACCCGCTCCAGCACGTCGCCGAACAGATCCAGATGGCGATAGATCTGGGAGCTAGCGGGAGCGTTCGCCGTGTGGCCACGCGAGACATTTAGGCCGACCGCGCCCGCGGCCAGAACCGCGAAGACGAGCAACGCCCATAAAACAAACTGAGTTTTCCGCATTATCCTTGCACCTTCCCAATTCCACCGGCCCACCATGGACCCGGATCGACAGGTTGCCCATCCTTCCTGAATTCCACGTAAAGGACTGGACTTGCCTTTTCTGCCTGCCCACTCGCTGGTGCATTGGCACCCATGATGGCGACGGGCTCGCCAGCGAGGACGAACTGTCCGAGGCTCACGTCGATGCGCCTCATCCCCGCTAATACAACATGATATCCTCCGCCCGCATTTATGATCAAGAGTTGCCCATAGCTGCGGAATTCATCCGCATAGACCACCCAGCCATCGGTCGGCGAGATCACTTGAGCTGCGGTTCGACTTTCGATCGAAATCCCCTTCGAGACATTGCCTACATCGTCGGCGGCGGAGAAGTCCCTGATCTGCTTGCCCCGGACCGGCAGCGGCAATGTGCCCCTGGTCTTGGTAAAGGGCAGCGCGGGCTTGATACGCCCCGGGCTCAGGAACGCGACCCTCTTCGCGTCGGGCTTCAGCTCAACCGGCCCCGGCTTTTGCTTCGGCGCCAGCGCCGCCTGGGCGATTTCCTTATCCATTCGTTTGAGCAGGTCTTTCAGCTCTGTCACCGAGCTGGCATGGCGCCTGGCGGCCTCGCGGACCCGTTGCAGCTCCTGTTGATGCGAGGCCAGCTTGGCCTTCTTTTGCGCCAGCAGCCAAGCAATGTCGCCGCGTTGCTGGACCAGGTTGTGGATTTGGGCCTGTTGGCTTTCGCGCTCCTTGCGAATGCCCGTCTCGAGCCGCACCAGCTCGTCCAGCTCCTTGGATAGATTGTCGGCCTGGTATTTGAACTCGGGATAGATCGAAGCCAGCAGTGTGGCGCTGCGCACCATGGCGAGCGCGTCGTCGCGCTTTGTGACGAAGGCGGGCGGCGGTTGACGCCCGATGCGCTGCATCGCCGCCAACAGCTTGGCGATCGCGTCATGCCGCAAGGCAATCGAGTCCCTGATGCCGTCTTCCTGCCCTGTGAGCTCCTGGAGCCGGGCCTCGATGCCGCTGAGCTTTTCCTCGCTGGCCTGGACCTGTTTCGCCGCGGCAATCAATTTTTCGTTGAGATCGGCACGCTCCTTGTCGAGCGCCTTCATCTCTTGGTTCAGCGTGTCCGCCCGCCCCTTGGCATAGGTGAGCTGCCGCTTCCTTTCTTCGAGCTGCTTGGCCTTACCCTGCCGGTCGGCCTCCTGCTCGGGCTCGGCCAAAGCCGAACCCGCGAGGCTTGCTGACAAAGCCAAGGCGGCCGCGCAAGCCAGCGCGGCAGCAAACCGCCCGTTGAAGCGGATTATCTGGCGTTTGGAGGTCAAATCACGCTTTTCCGGCTTCGTGATCATATTCGGCTGTCAGCATCGCACCATAACGTTGAACAAAGGCTAAGCTTGGACGCGCAAGTCAAATTCATTCCCGATGATACGGGTGGCCGGCGATGATCGTCCCCGCGCGGTAAAGCTGCTCGGCCAGAACAACCCGCGCCAAACCGTGGGACAGCGTCATCGGCCCTAAGGCAAGCTGTTGTTTCGCCTTATCTGTCAATGGCTTGCCGATTCCATCAGCGGCGCCAACGACAAAGGCCAGCTCGGCTTCGCCCGCATCCCGCCGGTTTCGCAGAAAATCGGCGAACTTTCGGCTGGAGAGGGCTTCGCCCGCTTCATCTAACACGATGAGATAGGGTGTAGCCCCAAGCTTTTCCAGGAGCCGCTTGGCTTCGTCCTCGCGCCTGGCGGCCGCGGTGCGCTGTTTCGACTCCGGGATTTCGACCAGGGAAACCGGTCCGATATGATGGTTTCGGCCCACCGCTTCTAGGCGATCGACATACGTCTTGAAGAGCTCGCGTTCGGGCCCGGGCTTGAGCCGGCCGATCGCCGCGATGGTGAGGCGCATGGTTTTTCAGAGCCCTTGTCAGCGCTTCGCGGGCCCGAATTTCGTCCCCACGTTCAGATCGCCATCAGCTCGTCCGGGCGGTCGATCGACCACATTTTCTCGAGATTGTAGAAGTCCCGGACTTCGGGGCGGAAAATGTGGACGATAATGTCGCCGGTATCGATCAAGACCCAATCGCAATGGGGCATCCCCTCGGCGCTGGCGCGGCCACGTCCCTCGTCCTTCAGTTTTCTTAAGACCTGGTCGGCAATGGCGCCCACATGGCGCTTGGAGCGCCCAGACGCGACGACCATGAAATCACCAATCGAGGATTTGCCCTTGAGGTCAATCGACACGACGTCCTCGGCCTTGGCATCATCCAAAACTTCGAGCACGACGCTCAATAAAGCTTCCGAGCCGGCGCGAGACCGCGCGGGCTCAGCTTGAGGACCGCCCTTACCGGCGTCCCCGGCTGATTGGCGCATTATGTGGTGGATATCCCTTGCTCATGCATGAGTTACGGCACGATAGGTCATTGGCAACCGGAGCCGGAGTTGGACATTGGGACCGAACGACCATCGTGGCCGAATCATAAGCCAGAAAAAGCGCCGATTTCAATAGGCTCAACCGAGTGGGGAGGAAAACCATCGCGAGGGCTCGCAGCACCGCGCTATGCCCGGCAATTGGCCAAAAACTGCCAACAGTATGAACAAGCGTGACCATCGGCGTCTGTGGCAAAACCGCAACGCTTGGCGAGAATCTGCATGGCCAATGGGTGTTAGTTCTGGCCAGACGCCCCTCAAATCGCCATGTTTCGATCAGATAGAAATATCTGGCATTTGCCTGGACTGCGAGTAATTGGCGTCAGTCGAGGGGGCTGCTTGGAGGGACGTCGCAATGTGGTTATTTGCACTCTGGGTTTTCGTGGTCGTGAGCTTCGGCCTGCTGATCGCGCATCGGCTGAAGACCGACTAGACCTGCCGCCGCCCCGGAATTAGCGGGACCGGCTTTCTCCCAAAATATGATTCTATCAGCGAATGCCGTTGGCTATTTGCTGCGGCATTTTTCGTGGGATTCCGCTGTGCGGCCACGCCCTATCCGAGCTCCGCGTAAATCTCTCCGAGTATCGGCAAGACCCTGGGGCCGGCGCCCTCCGCCCAGTTGAATACCAACTCGGAGAGGATCTGAATCGTGCTCGCGACCGCGATGCCAGAATGCTGCATCCGCGCCAGCGCAATGTCATCGCCCAATTTGGTTCCAGAGCCAGAGGCGTCGGCGATGACCTGTAGCTCGTAACCCTCGTCCTTGGCGTTGAGGGCCGGGTAGATCACGCAAACCTCTGTCAGCAGCCCTGCCATGATGAGCTTGTTGCACCCGGTGGCGCGGACCGCCGCGGCGAAGTCCGGATCGTCGAAGGCATCGACGATGCCCCCGCGTTTGATCCGCGCCGCATAGGCTTCGGGGAGCAGTTCGGCGAGCTCGGGCAGCAGCGGCCCTTGGACTTGGTCTTCCTGACTGCTCGTCAGCACCACCGGCATCCCCAGCTCCCTGGCGGCCTTCGCCAGGGCCAGGGTATTGCGAATTACGTCGGCCTTCGGTGCGGAATGCATCCATTCGATGGTTCCCACCTGATGGTCGATCAAGAGCATCGCCGCGTTGTCAGCGGAATATCGGTCGTAGGCCATGGCCAGCTCTCCTCGTATCGGTCCGCTGTCGAAAATCTTCAGCCGTTCGCGTCTCGGCTCCGCCTAGGGGTGATTCGTATAGCCTTCGAAATCGGTGTCGCCATCGCGGCCCTTCTCCATCTCGTCGCCGCGGAACTCGTCGAGCTCGATTACGTTGCTGTCGGGATCGCGAATGAAGACGGCCGTAAGCCCACCGAAGCTGAGCGAACCGGTGGTCTCGATACCCTGTTCCTCCAGAAAAGCCTTGGTATCCGCCATCGAGGCCACCCGTAGCGCCATATGGGTGTAGCCCGGGTGCTTCTCCTCGATGTCCATCAAGACATTGCCGCCCGCGCTGGTGCTGGGTCCGAGCAGATTGATGGTCACGCCGCTCGCCTTGTTGCGCATGATGATCGGGTGGCCACGCTCGAACCCGCCGTCGGCGATCAGGTCGAATCCAAGTGTTTGGTAGAAGTCGATCGAAGGTGCTTTCCGGGATATCCGAATTCCAACGTGGTCGACTTTTTCTATGGTCAGCATGGCGCTCTCCTTTTCACGGGCGGCCCAGCCAATGCGTGCGGCTTTGGGTCTTGACCCGCCGATACCGCCATGCTCCCATTATTCTGTTTTCGAGACTAGTCATCGTAATTGACTAAGTTTGTTCTCTCAAATAGGACAATATCGATGATCGATCTGAACGACATGCTGGTGTTTGCCCGGGTAGTGAGGGACGCCGGCTTTAGCGCCGCGGCCAAGAGCCTTGGTGTGCCGCGTTCCAATGTGAGCCGGCGGGTGGCGCGCCTCGAGCGAGATCTCGGCGCCCGGCTGCTCGAGCGCACCACCAGGCGGCTGCATCTCACCGAGGCGGGTGAGCTTTACTACCCCCATTGCCGACGGATCGAAGAGGAGGCCGAGAACGCCGAAATCTCGGTGCTAGAGCTGCTGGAGACGCCGCGCGGCGTGCTGCGCGCCACCGCGTCGGTGACGACGGGGCAACACTTGATCGCGCCCCACCTCGCGGATTTCATGGCGCTCTACCCCGATGTGAAGCTCGACCTTGAGCTGACCAACCGCCGGGTCGATCTGATCGAGGAGGGCTTCGATGTGGCACTGCGGGTCGGAAAACTGGAGTCCTCAAGCCTGATCGCGCGCTATGTCGGTCCCTTGCAATCCTTCATCTATGCGAGCCCGGACTATTTGGGGCGCCACGGCCATCCCGGCGACCCGGATGAGCTAGCGGCGCATCGCTGCCTGACCATGAGCGATTCCCCGACGTTCCGGCAGTGGATGCTTGTCGGGCAGGATGGCAAGGAGCGCGTAATCGAAGTCGCGCCGATCGGCTCGGCAAACGATCTGGATGCACTCCGAAAGGCCGTTCTCGGCGGCGCGGGGCTGGCAGTTCTGCCGTCCTATATGTGCGCCGCAGACGAGATTTCCGGGCGCCTGGTTCGGGTGGTTCCCGATTGGAGCCCGGCCCCGGGCGATTGCCACCTGGTCTATCCCAGTCGCCGCGGGGCCACGCCGAAGATGCGGGCCTTTGTCGAGTTCATCGTCGAGCGCGTAGGGCGCGGCATGTTGCGCGGATGATTGGCGTCTGGGGCCCGGGCGCCACTGTGTTGGCTTGAGACGAGAGGTGCTCGCTGGCGGGAGCCTCAATCACCTGTGTTGTGGGATCCGATCAATTCATATTCCCGCTTGCTCGGCGGACCACTGCGCAATTCTTGAAGCTGTTTCAAAACCTCTTGCCGGGAATCGTTATCGTGCCATTGGTCGACGCTATGGCCCGGTTGGAAGAACGAAATGCCTAGGATCTCACGCGTTTGGGGGTTCGCAATCCAATAGGTATGGCGTGTTTGGCCCGAGGCCGTCATCGCCTTGCTGAAGCCCGTCACCATGACTTGCTTGGCCCGATCGAAGTCCTCGGCCCTGAACTTGTTGATATATACCACCACGGCATCGCCATCCTGGGGCGTGTAGCGTTGAACCTGACTCGGTACCGGCGAGGACATTAGGACAGCGGCGATCGCAATGGTCGCCAGATAGGCTAGCGTGCGCATAGGATTCATCTCCTCGACTTGAAAGACATTCGGATGGGCAGCAGCCGGCCGGCTGCGGATAGCTACTGAAAAGCTGGCCAGCCTATGGCTTGTCGACGACCTCCTGCCAGAGACGCATATCGTCGGCGTGATGCGAGATCATTTTCCACTGGCCGTCTTCTTTGCGAAAGACACTCGTCTCCCGCAGCTTTGAGTCCTTCGGCGTCCCATCCGGTCCCGCGACCGATCCGGCCGTGTAATGCTGGGCAGCCGCCATGTCGCCGCTCACCACCACATGGATATCTGAGCCCGCAACCTTGCCGCCCTTGGCCTTCCCGGCCTGGTCCGTCCAATCGGCATAGGTCGCCTCCCAGCCGACCCGATAGGTGCCCTCAGCGCTCAAATAGGTGATGTCGTCGGCGTGGGAATAAATCTCGGCGAAGGGCTTGGGATCGCCATTCAGCATCGCATTGAGAACGACGAACCACTGATCCACCGCTGCCCGAATCGCTTGTCTGTCATCCGCCATAGCCGCCTCCGTCACAACAACGCTGGATATCAGCAATACCGCCAGAATAGTAACCGATCGCTTCAACATAATCTCACACCTTGTTTGGCTGGAACGCTCTGAGTAGGTTCGCGGTCGAGGGCCGCGAGCCCGCGAATGCAAAACTCTAAGCGCGAAGCGGGCAAGGCAGCAACCGCCAGCGCTGGGCCCAGAGGGAGGCAAGCAATGGCGAATTTTCAAACCGTGGCGAAAACCTCGGACGTAGCGCCGGGAAAACTTATCAAAGTCGCCGGCGACGTCGTGATCGCCAATGTGGATGGCGAATTCTTCGCCTTCTCCTGCCGCTGCCCGCACGACAACGGACCGCTCGACAAGGGCTCCCTCAGCGGCGACATCGTGATGTGCCCGCTGCATTTCGCGCAATTCAACGTCCGCACCGGCGAGCCGCTCAAAGGCGGCGTGACCAAGGACTCCGTGCCCACTTATGAGCTGCGCCTCGAAGGCGACGAGATCCAGATCAGCAAGGGCTGAGCGGTAGGCTCCGTTTCTCAAAGAAAACTATAGGGATCGACGTCGACGGTGAGCCGGACGCCGCCCTTGAGCGCGGGCGCCCGAGCCAACCATTCGCGCAGATAGGCCTGCAGGTCGGCTTCGCGGGCCGCCTTAACCAGCAGGCGGAACCGGTGACGGCCCGAAATCACCGCGAGCGGCGCTTCGGCGGGCCCTAGCACGCGGATTTTCGTGGCCTGGGGCGCGCTCTGGGCGAGTGCGCGGGCAAAGGCCTCCGCCGCCAGTCTTGTGCGGCCCGAGACGATCAGCGCCGCAAGCCGCCCGAATGGCGGATAGCCCGCATGTCGCCGCGCCGCGATCTCTTGCGCCAAGAACCGGTCGCGGTCGCCCGAGACCAGGGCCTCGATCACCGGATGGTCGGGCCGGTAGGTCTGGATCAGGCCGCGTCCCGCCACCGC
>Ga0315336_1004170_pt1 | contig 17643 bp, 10 predicted proteins | sample ASW5metaG_FD_204512 | JGI IMG/M metagenome (GOLD analysis project Ga0315336, IMG submission 204512) | Ammonia-oxidizing marine archaeal communities from Monterey Bay, California, United States - ASW #5 | ecosystem: Environmental > Aquatic > Marine > Intertidal zone | place: USA: California... | reverse complement strand
GCCCGGGGCATCGAAGCACTCGGCCATGGTGACCTCCACGCAGCCGCTGGCCACGCAGCAGGCGCCGGTGGCGGGCGGAATCGAGCAGTCCTCGTCGATGCAGGCGGTGTCCGCGCCGCGCCAGTCGCCCATGAGGTCATTGCAGAGCTCCTCGGTCAACTCGGAGCAGGAGCCGCCGTAGCAGCAGGCGCCCAGCGATGGTGGGGGCGTGCAACTGGTGGTCTGGCAGGTGACGAACGCACCCTGCCACTCGCCGGCGAGGTCGTCGCAGGCCGAGGCGCGGATGAACGCGCAGTTGCCGCCGATGCAGCAGGCGCCGAAGGCATCCTCGGCCCCGCACTCGGTGGTCTCGCAGTCGGTGTAGGGGCCGACGAAGACGCCGCTGATGAGCACGCAGTGGTACTGATGGTCGACGTCAACGCAGCCCGCGTCGGTGCAGCAGGCTCCCGGAGGTCCGCTTTCCGTTCCTTCGCAGTTGGTCAAGTTGTTGCTGCCTACATACGGACCATCGATCGTTCCGCACACTACGGAGTTTGACATGTAAAACGGAGTTAGCACGCTTCCAACGATTTCTTCGGCTTCATTGTTTTGAATCAAGCAGTTGTAAATTTGATTGTTTACCCCGTTTAATTGGCATCCTTCCCCCCCCCAATTGTTCTCAATACTGCTGTGGGAGATGACCGAGCCTTGTGTATCAATGCAAATGCCACTGCCATATCCGCCATTCCATCCAGTTGCGTAGTTGGCTTGGATGATGACATTGGAGATGACATTGTTGCCTCCACTGCAATAGATGCCGCCGCCTTTTGCATAAGAGGAAAAGCCAGAGGCTTCCAGAAAACATTTGATGACTGCCGAATCCACTATATGGATGGTGGAAAGTGCTGAAACTCCACCACCCAGCACAGTAGTCGAGTCGCTGCTGACAGTGCGTCTGCCTTTCTGAATGGTGAGGCCTTCAATCCTGTTGATCCCACTAATTCCTCCTTCAATCAGGAGTGGTCGGACACTGTCGTTGCCGTCAATGAACGTTGCATCACGGCCAGCAATTCCGATGAGTTCTATTGCCTTGCCATCAATGATCAGGCTTTCGTAGTACGTCCCCGGCCCGATCTCGATGCGGTCGCCATCAGCGGCGGCGTTGATCGCGTCCTGGATGGTCGAGTACGTGCATCCGTCAAGGCAGACGTCAAGGGTGTCGGCGGTCGTGGAAGCGGTTGCGGCCAGCAGCACGCCGGCCCCGATGATCGCGAGGCGATATCGCATGGGTCCTTCTCCTCTCCCCCGGAGAAGACCTGCAAGTCAGCCATTGGAGTGAACCAGGCCCTGTTTTGCAAGAACAAAGGGGTTACAAGCCAAAAAGGGCCCCGGGTCCCCCTGGAGGCGAAGACTCCACGAGGACCCGGGGCCGGGTTGAGCCCGGGGCAGGAATCCGGTCAGGGGCAGGAGCCCCAGCCCGCGATGACCGCCAGGAGGTCGTCGACACCGATCGTGCCATCGAAGTCGAAGTCCGCCGTCGGATCATCACCGCCCCAGGCGCCGATGACGGCCAGCAGGTCGTTGACATTGGTCAGTCCGTCGCCATCGGTGTCGCCCTGGCAACTGCACCAGTCGTCCTGCTCGACACCACCGCCGTCCACCCAGCTGCCGAAGCAGTGGGCCGTGCCCATGCTGCCGGCGGAGTTGTTGCAGAAGCGGACGTTCTCGAGCACCGGGCCCGAGGGGTGGGTGCTGGCGAGGCCGCCGCCGATGGACTGGGCATGGTTGTTGCGGAGTACGCAGTTGCGGATCATCGGGGTTCCATTGACCCGCAGGCCGCCGCCCATCGGCGAGTACCCGTGCGTGATCGTGAAGCCGTCGATGACGGTGCCTGATCCCTCCGAGGTCAGCAGCTCGATGACCGGCCGCTCATCCTCGCCGTCGAGAATCGTCGTGTCGGCTCCGCCGCTGGAGCGGACCGTGATGGCCTTGGCGCTGAAGTTGATCAGCGTGGTGCCCTCGCCGCGGTAGCGGCCGGGAGCGACGAGCACTTCCTGGCCGGTGGTGGCCGCGTCGATGGCTTCCTGGATCGTCGCGTACTCGCTCGGCACGTGCAGCGTGCCGTCGGCGTCGCCCGAACCCTCGTAGTCAAGGTAGAGGGCGTTGTAGCCGATGTTCGAGCAGCCGTACTCGATGCGCATGTAGCCGTCGTCCTCGCCCCACCAGTCGCCCCACGAGTTTCGCATGAACCAGACGCCGTTGGTGCCCTGGTCGTCGTCCCAGCCCACCAGCACCACCGCGTGGGTGATCGGGTCCGGGTTGTGGTCGTTGAAGATGCCGCCGGTGTAGGCGCCGAAGGAACCACTGGTGGTCACGCATACCGTGATGGGACCATGGTCGAGAATGGCCTGCTTGAGCTGGTCGTCGGAAGGCGTGCCCCATTCCGGACCGATGAAGGCCCAGTTCTCGATCGTGTATGGATGGTCGTACGGGCAGCCGCAGAAGTCGTCGGAGGCCAGGTACGGGAAGTCCGATTCCATCACGGCGCCGGAGTCGCCGCACTCGTCCACGAACGAAAAGCTGCCCTTGAGGAAGTTGGCGGCGTAGCCCGGCCACTGGCCGCTGCAGCCGCCGAGTCCGCAGCAGCTGACCAGCCACTGCTCGGAGAGATCGACCTCCTGCTCGTCCTTGATCATGATGTTGCTCTCAAGGCTGCCGTAGAGGGCGAAGGCCCAGCAACTGCCGCAGCCGCCCTGGCTGCGGACATCGGTCATGAAGTTCACGCCGTTGACGTTGCGCCAGTCGTAGGTCGAGGGCAGGTCGCCGCCACGGGGGGGGGCATTGTCGAAGTCGGCGTCCTTGCGCCAGTTCTGGACGCCATCGACGCCCTTGATCTTCCAGAGGTCCTGCCGGAAGGCGGCATTGTCGCCCACGGTGAATGTCCAGCCCTTGGCCTTGGCCTGGGCCTTCATGGATTCCAGGGCAGTCGTCTGTTCACGGGTCGCCGTGGCATCGCCCTGGGCGAGGGCAGGAACGCCCAGGCCCAGGATGATGCCCAGGAGGGCGACGTGGGAACAGCGTGTGCCGAGATCGATGCGGTACGTGGTGTGTGCCATGTGTGTGCTCTCTCAGTTTGGGCCTTGCGCGGCCAGGATTGGCTTCCCCACTGGTCCATACGTCCTTTCAAGAGAGACTCGGCAAGGCGATCGAGGTTTTCTTGGATTGAAAAAAAACGCCCGAGAGGAGCCTCACGGGGGCGTCATGGCGGCTGGGGGGTGAAAAAATCGAGGTAGCTCGGGTGACCATTCCCTCGAGTCAGCCGCCGATCACGTCCTGGCCGTCCATGAAGGGCTGCAGCACCGGGGGGATCCGGATCGAGCCGTCGGCCTGCTGGTGCATCTCCAGGATCGGGATCAGGATTCGCGGGCTCGCCACCACGGTGTTGTTCAACGAATGGCAGAACACCGTCTTGCCGTCATCGCCGCGGTAGCGCAGGTTCAGTCGACGGCACTGGAAGTCGTAGAGGCGGGAGGCCGAGTGGGTTTCGCCGAACTCGCCCGTGGGGCGGCCCGAGGCGTCATCGTCACCGCGACCTGGGAACCAGCACTCGATGTCGATCATGTTCGCGTTCTTCATGCCCAGGTCGCCGGTGCAGCACTGCAGCAGGCGGTAGGGAAGTTCCAGTGCCTGCAGCAGTTCCTCGACGATGCCGATCATCGCGGCGTGGTGGGCGCGGCTTTCCGCTTCGTCGGCGCGGCACACCACGACCTGCTCGACCTTGTCGAACTGGTGGATGCGATACAGCCCGGCAGTGTCCTTGCCGGCTGCACCCGCTTCGCGACGGAAGCACGTGGAGACGGTGGCGTATTTCAGGGGCAACTGGTCGGCCTCGATGATCTCGTCGGCGTGCAGACCCATCAGTCCGACCTCGCCGGTGCCGGTGAGGTAGAGGTCCTGGCCGGGGCCGGGCGTGCTCTGGGCATCGATGCGGTAGGTCTGGTCGTATCCGCCGGGGAAGAACCCGGTTCCCGTCATGGCTTCCTTGCGCACGATGACCGGGACCGAGGTGGCGCGGAACCCGTGGGTGCGGGTGATGTGCTGCATGCCCAGGGCGAGCACCGCCTGGTGCAGTCGCATCCCGTCACCGGTCAGCGCGTAGCTCCTGGACCCGGCGACCTTCACGCCGCGCTCGAAGTCGACCAGGCCGTGGGCGTCAACGAGTTCCAGGTGCGTCCGGGCGGGGAAGCCGCGGTTCGCCTCCCAGTCGGCGTCCCAGTCCCATCCCTCGGGCGCCCATCGGCGAATCTCGATGTTGTCGGCGGCGCTGGTTCCACGGGGCACGTCCGCATCCGGCGGCTGGGGGATGTGCAGTTGCAGTGAACGCCATTGCGGCTCGATGGCCTCGATCGATTCATCCAGGGACTGGATGCGCTGCTTCAACTCGGCAGGTCGTGCTTCAAGTTCCAGGACCTGGGCCTGCAGCGTCGCCTGGTCGTCGCCCGAGGCGGCCTTGAGCTGCCCCTTGAGCTTGCCCAGTTGCGGCCCGAGCTCCTTGCCGATCTTCTTCTGCTCGGATCGCAGCTGTTCCTGCTCGGCCAGCAACGCCCGCCGCTGCTCATCCAGTTCGAGCAGTTGCGGGATGTCCACGGTGCTTCCCTTGGCGCGTGCGCCGTCGATGAAGCGTTCCGGGTCGTTTCGAAGGGCCTTCAGGTCGATCATGTGGGTTCATGGTACCGGGGCGGCGGGGGATCCGCCGCAGGCTCAGGAAGGATGACCTCGCCGGTAGCTCGGGGGTGCGGCCCATCGCATCTTGTCGATGAGGATCCGCCAGTAGGGCTCGCGGCTGCAGGTGACGAACTCGACCGAGCGAGTGTGCCTCGTGATCCGGAGGCGATCGCCGGCGGTCACTGGCACGGATTCCTGGCCGTCGATGACCACAGTCGTGCCCTCGTTGGCGTGCTCGATGACGACGTCCAGCGGGGAATCGCCGGACATCACGAAGGGGCGGAACCCCAGCGAGTGCGCGGCCAGGGGGGTGACGACGATCGCTTCCATCGTGGGCGAGACGATCGGTCCGCCCGCGGAGACGTTGTAGGCCGTCGAGCCGGTGGGGGTCGAGACGATCAGCCCGTCGCCCGAGAGCGTCGGTCCGCCCTGGCCACCGATGTCCAGGCCCAGCTGGATCATCCGGAAGGGAGGCCCGGCGGTCAGGACGCAGTCATTGATCGCGGGTCGGCCCAGCACGTCGCCCGCGGACCGGTGGAGGTCCACGTGCAGCACCGAGTGACGCCGCCGCGGCGGATCGCCGTTGAAGACGAGCTCGGCTTCCTCGCGCAGCGAGTCGGCGTCGAAGGAGGCGAGGAAGCCCAGTCGACCGCAGTTGATGGGGACCAGGGGGATGTCGTGTTCGATCAGCCGCCGGGCCTGCTGGATCATCGTGCCGTCGCCACCGACCACCACCGCCAGGTCGATTTCGCGGAGTTCCTCGGCGTCGATGGGTCCGTCCCCGGGCGGCAGTTCACGGATCGAGGCGCACCAACGCTCGAGGTCCGGTTGCAGGTCCGAGATCACGGTGTCCACGTCGCTGCGGGAGCGATCGGCGATGAGCAGGATGGCGGGCTGACCGGCCATGGCTCCATCGTAGCCGCATCACCACGGGCCGTTCAGGAAACGAGCCCCTTGGTCAATCGCATGAAGGCCGTCTCGAGGTTCAGGGGCTCGGGTTGGAAGGACCGGATGCGGAACCCGCTGGCCACCAGGCGGCTGGGCAGGTCCGAGAGGTCCCCGATGGTGTTCCCGTCGAGGGTCAGTTCGATCACAGGCTCGTCACGGTCCTGCAGCAGGTCGACGGTGGTCACGCCCGGCACCGTCGCCAGCAGGGCCATGGCTTCCTTGGTGCGATCGGCGACCGCCACGTGCACGACCTGCCCGACGTTCGAGCGGGCCATGATCTCCTCGGTCGTGCCCGAGAACAGCAGCGTGCCCTGCTCGATGATGCCGACCGTGTTGCAGAGCTCGGCGAGTTCGTGAAGGATGTGCGAACTGATGATGATGGTCTTGCCCATCCGTCGCAGTTCCTTGAGCAGTTCGCGGATCTCGATGCGGGCACGGGGATCCAGTCCCGATGCCGGCTCGTCCAGCAGCAGCACCTTCGGATCGTGCAGCAGGACCCGGGCGATGGAGAGCCGCTGGCTCATTCCACGCGACAGGCTGTTGACTTCCGATTTCGCCTTGTGCTTGAGCTCGGTCAGGTCGAGCACGTCGCCGACCACCTTGCTCCGCTGCGCTCCGTGGATGTCGTAGCAGGAGGCGAAGAAGTCGAGGTACTCCTTGACCACCATGTCGTCGTAGCCGCCCATGAAGTCCGGCACGTACCCGATGCGGGGGCGGATCATCGGGTTCTGGTATCCCACCACCTGCCCGTCCACGCGGGCCTCACCCCAGCTCGGCTTGAGCAGCGTGGCGAGGATCTTGATGGTGGTGGTCTTGCCGGCACCGTTGGGCCCGATGAACCCAAAGCAGTCTCCCTCGTTGATGGACAGGTTCAGGTTGTCCAGGGCGACGAGCTCGCCGTACTTCTTGGTCAGGTTGATTGTTTCGATGATCGGCATGTCGTGGTTGGAATCTTACAGGTCGAACGCGGCCGGGTCGTGCTGGGGAAGCGGGAGAATCCACCGCACCATGGTGGTGCCACTGCTCTGGACGGCTTCGCCATCGACGAGCATGGGGGTGGGAAGGGCGGAATCCGGAAGAAACCCGGTGATCACCAGGACCGGGCGGCTGCTCCAGGGGGAGAGATCCAGTTCACGCCCGATGCTGCGGCGGGTGATCCCGGTCTGGATGAACTCGCTTTCATCGCCGTGGTACGCCGGGGGCTGCAACTGCTGGTACCAGCTGAGGGCCTCGAGCCGACGGCGTCGCTGGGACTCCGAGAGCCGGGCGCTTGTCCGACTCAGGTTGCTCCACTCCGGTGGGCGGTAGGTGTCCTGCAGGTGCTGGGCGAAGGTGTTGAGCCGGTTCGGTTCGAGGCTGGAGAGGTCGATGCGGTCGCCGGGCACCATCGTTCCCAGCGCCCAGGCGTGGCCCCGGTTCAACGGGGAGCCGGCCTGGAGGCCGTTCGTCCAGGGCTGCTCCTGGCCGGCACGTCGTTCCAACGACGGGCGGGGCATCCGGTCGCTTCGTATCCAGACCAGTTGCACATCCTCGAGTGCCGTGGGCAGGTTGCTGATGATGGTGCCGCGGAGTCCCAGTGGACGGCCGACGGCATCATGCTGGATCGTGACCGGGTCGTCGACGTCCTGGAACAGGAGCTGCCCCCAGGTATCGCGGTCGAGCACGCCCATCCAGTGCGACTGCAGGTCCATGGACGTGCCGCGCCCGGGAACCAGGCCCCGGTCCGGGCGCCGCTCGACATCGATGAGGATGCTCGTGTTGTCCGCGAAGGACTGGTGTCGCCCGTCGATGGAACTGAAGGATCCCAGGAGGTTGCGGGGGGGAGACTGGATCTCGACTTCCGGTTCCAGTTCCAGTTCGCGATCGATGTACCCGGGGGTGTAGAGCGACAACCAGCTCACGGCCCGCTGTTCCGGTTCGCCCTGGACATGATCAAGTACCGTCAGGTGCTGGATGCGCAGGCTTCGATCCTGCATGACCTCCACGATGCCCCAGGCCACGAACGTGAACACGATGCCGAAGCCCAGGAACACCAACCAGGACCACTCTCGAAGGTCGCGGCGTCCAAGGACGTACCAGGTGCCGGGAATGGCCACCAGCCAGTAGACGAGGAACAGCACGAAGGCCAGCAGCAGTCCGCGACCGGCCCGCTCGCTCATGGCGATGGGCTCGGCGACCAGGGAGTCCTCGATGCTCAGCAGCCCGCTGGGATTGCTCTTGTTCAGGAACTTGACCTGCTCCATGGCGGCCAGCGCCTTGGCGTGGGGCGTGTCGGCACGCCGGCCGAGGATGCGGTTCCAGAAGCGGTCCGCCTCCGGGACTCCGCTGACGGTCCGGTTCGTCTCCGCGGTCAGCTGCAGGCCCAGGGACGTGATGGGTTCGGACGCGAGGTCCAGTCCGATCATGGTGAGATGGCCGTGGCCCACGGGACGCTGGATCGTGTAGACGCGACCGTCATCCATCGCATGAACGCTCTGCCAGTCGCCGGAAGTGGAATCCCAGCTTCCCCGGAGATCCCTGAAGACGCGCAGCGGCACCGTGCGTGTACCCGCCTTGGTCTCGGTCGACTTCACCAGGTCCGGCATCAACTGCTGCAGTGGAACCTGGTCGTCGCGCCGCGGTCGGTCTGGAAACAGCGATGCGAGTGTCGATCGGCTCGACGTGTCGCCGGCGCCGAGGTTCCAGGGGTTGCCCGCATCGGGCAGGATGATCACGAGGTGACCGCCACGGCGGATCCACTCCACCAGGGCCGCTTCCTGGCTCGGTCGCAGGTCCGGTTCCAGGTCGGTCCAGACCACCGCCTCGAATGGGCGCCACCCTTCCCAGCGGTCGGGCAACTGCTCGTTGTCGGGAATCGAGATCACCGCGGTCGCCTCGTTGGCCGCGTTCGGACGGGCATTCAGGGCGCCGGAGGTGTCGACGTACTGGTCGAGTCCCGCGCGGTGCGTTCCGATCACTCCCAGCATGGAGGTCGTGTGCTGCACGAGGGCGGGGCCCACGTTGCGGGGAAGGAAACGGAGCGTGGCCAGTGGTGGGCCCGGAACGCCGTCTTCCAGGGGACGCACCCGGACGTCCATCCCGGTGTCTCCAGTGAACCAGGGTCGCAGTGGTCCGTAGAGCCAGGTGGTCCTCGGCTGTCCAGGTGACAGCGCGATGCGGCGACCGTATTCGGCAATGTCCCCATCGGCGGTGGGGAGGTTCCACTCGACCCAGTACTGGCCCTCGGTGGGCTCGTTGCTGGTCAGTTCGACGCGGATGCCGATGGTGTCCCCGGGCCGCCAGGCGTTACCGACACCGAACTCCTTGAGCTGGATGTCCACGGGGGCCTGTGCCAACGCATCCATCCCACAGCAGAGCATGGCCAGCAGGGCGACACCGATCTGGATTGCGGGGGACCTCACGAAGGTGATTCTACGGTCACTCCTGAACCGGGGTTGCGAGATCACCAGGACCCCCTCGAATCAAAGTCGAACCTTCAACCGGCCAGAAGAAACGCAATTTCGAGGCCGTGAAAGGAAATTCCGCTCACCATATTCGTGGCCCGGGCGGTCTATGGCCCGGTTGCCACCCTTTAAGGAGTGGAGACATGAATGGACTCGTGAACGCCACGACGCGTGGCATGCTGGCATCGGTCCTGGGCCTGTCCCTGTCCGTGGCGACCGTCTCAAAGGCGGATCCCTGCCCCGACCCCGACGGGAACGGGATCGTGGACGTCAACGACATGCTGGAGATCCTTTCAGGCTGGGGAGCCTGCCCGGCGGAGGGGGACTGTCCGGGGGATCTCGGCGGCGATGGTTCGGTCGGGGTCGATGACCTGCTGGTCATCATCGGGGGCTGGGGCCCATGTTCCGGCAACGAGGGCGACGGCCCGTTCAACTACGGCGAAGCCCTGCAGAAGGCGTTGACCTTCTACCTGGCGCAGCGTGCCGGCGACCTGCCCGGGTCCTACCCGTTGAATTGGCGGGACGACTGCTTCGACTACGAACTGGACCACCTCAACGGCCAGTACCCGGTTGGCCCGGAAATTCGGAATCGGTACATGGACGCGGGGGACACCCCGACCTTCGTGCTGCCCATCAGTTCCGCCATGACCACCATGGCATGGGGTGGTGTCGACTTCGGTGTGGGCTACACGAATGCAGGATTGATGGACGAACTCAAGGACGTGCTTCGCTGGCATGCCGACTGGTGCATCGCGGCGCACCCCGAGCCGAACGTGTTCTGTGGACAGATCGGCCAGGGCGACGCATCACATGGCTTCTGGGGTCCTGCCGAAGTGCACACCCTGGTCAACGGGTATCGCCCGAAGATCTGGTGGCTGAGTCCGGAATTCCCCGGCTCGGAACCGTCGGCCGAAGCCGCTGCATTCCTCGCCTCGGCATCGATGCTCTTCCAGTCCTCGGAACCGGCGTATGCGGCGACACTGCTCCAGCATGCGCGTGAACTCTACGCGTTCGCGGACACCCATCGCGGCAATTACACGCAATCGATTCCGGAGGTCGCCTCCTTCTACAACTCCTGGTCGGGCTACCACGACGAGCTGACCTGGGCCGCGGCCTGGTTGTACCGGGCGACCGGCGAACAGGACTACCTCGATCGTGCCGAGTCGCATTACGGGGATGCCAGCCCCGACCCCAACTGGGCCCAGTCCTGGGACGGCAAGATCAACGGCGCCGCGGTGCTCCTGGCCGCCCTGACCGGGAAGCAGGAGTACAGGGACTACGTGGAATACCACCTCGACTCCTGGCTGCCCGGTGGCAGCATCGCCCAGACCCCCGGGGGGCTCGCCTGGCTGAGCCCATGGGGATCCCTGCGCTACGCCGCGAACACCTCGTTCATCGCGTTCGCCTACTCGGAACTGGTCGGTGATCAGCCTGATGGACGCTACCGCGCGTTCGGCGAGCGGCAGATCGACTACATGCTCGGGGACAATCCCCGCAACTCGAGCTACGTCTGCGGGTTCGGCGAGAACGCGCCGCGCTTCCCGCACCATCGTGGAGCTCATGGTTCCTGGAACAACGACATCACCGATCCGGCGCCCAACCGCCATGAACTGTGGGGAGCCCTGGTCGGCGGGCCGGCCTCGGACGACGACTTCGACTATGCCGACGATCGAGGTGACTGGATCGCCAACGAGGTGGCATGCGACTACAACGCGGGGTTCGTCGCTGCGCTGGGGCGCATGGCCCGTACCTACGGCGGCGATCCGCTGCCGAGCGCCGAGTTTCCGCCCACAGAGGATTCCTACGGTGAAGAGATGTACGTCGAGGCATCCGTGATCGAGGAGGGCGACACGTACACCCGCCTGCGCTGCATGCTGAACAACCGCAGCGCCTGGCCGGCTCGCTGGAGCGAAGACCTGTCGTACCGGATCTACATCGACCTGAGCGAGGTCGTGGACGCGGGCTACGGACCCGGTGACGTCGAGGTGGACAGCGGGTTCCTTGATGGAGGCGTGCTCGGTGATCTGCAGATCGCGAACGCCGGTTCGAACCTGTACGCCTTCGAGATCGGGTATCCCGGTGTCGGCATCGGCCCCGGGGAAGGGACGGACTTCCGGCGCGAGTGCCAGGTCCGCGTCGGCCTTGTCGATGGGATTCCCGCGTCGGCCTGGGACACCTCGAACGATCCGTCGATCGCGGGCCTTCCCTTCGGCCAGTCGGCGATGATCAGGACCGAGATGATCGCCGTCTACGACGGGGGTGTCCTGGTCTACGGCGAGGAGGGCTCGCTCGACTGCAATGACAACGGCGTCGATGACGCCGACGAGATCGCCGACGGGGCGCCGGACCTCGATGGCAACGGGATTCCCGACGAGTGCGATCCGGATTGCAACGACGACGGCGTGCCCGATGCCTTCGAGATCGCCGAGGGCGCCGCCGACTGCGACGACGATGGTCAGCCCGACGAGTGCCAGGTCTTCGACGACTGCAATGGAAACGGCGTCGGGGATGTCTGCGAGATCGCCGAGGGCTCCGTGCCCGACTGTGATGCCAACGGCGTGCCCGACGCATGCGACATCGCCGACGGGGCCGAGGACGCCGATGGCGATGGTATTCCCGACATCTGCCAGGTCGAGGGCATCCAGTGGCTGATGACCGCCAGTGACCAGTGGGACGGCGGCTTCGTGGCCCAGTTCACCATCGTCAACAACAGCGGGATGCCGATTGAGAACTGGTCCCTCGTGATGGAAGCCGGGTTCCTGGTGTCCAACGCCTGGAACGCGGTGCTCGTGGAGCAGCAGAACGGGTCCGTGGAACTCCGGCACGAGCAGTGGAACGGCACCATCGAGGACGGGCAGTCGGTCGAGTTCGGGTTCCAGGGCAGCGGCGACTACCAGTTGCCGGTCAACGTGACCGTCAACGGGAATCCGGCCGAGCCGGGCTGACCCGCGGTCCAGTGCAGGCTCAGGACGTGACGTCCGCGAATCGGCCGAGGATCGCCACGTGCGACTTGATGCCGTTGTGGAACGAGCTCAGGTCGTACTTCTCGTTGGGTGAATGGACGCGGTCGTCGTCGAGGCCGAAGCCCACCAGCAGGGAATCGAGCCCGAGAATCGACTGGAACGAGCCGACGACGGGAATCGAACCACCGCACCCCATGAGCACGGGGGTGGCGCCCCAGGCGGTCTCCAGTCCATCCAGTGCAGCCTGCAACCAGGGCGAATCGGTGGGAACGCGGATCGCAGGGAAGGCGCCTTCGCCGAGGAATTCCCATCGTCCTCCCGGGGGGGTGCGGTCCTCGAAGAACTTGATGAGCCCGTTGCGCACCTTGGAGGCGTCCTGGTCGGGAACAAGGCGGCAGGTGAGCTTGACGCCGGCGTGGGCGGCGATGACCGTCTTGCCACCGGCGCCCTGGTAGCCACCGTAGATCCCGTTGGCGTCGCACGTGGGTCGCGACCAGGTTCGCTCGAGCACGCTGCGGTCGGCTTCACCGACGGAGGTGTCGCACCCGGCGCTGGCGAGAAAGCCGGCTTCGTCGAAGCCGAGTCCGTTCCAGGTTTCCAGTTCCGGTGGGTCATCCACGTCGTCGTAGAACCCCTCGACCTGGACACGACCCTGGTCGTCGTGAAGTTCGCCGACGATGCGGGCCAGGGCGTTGATGGGATTGAGCACGGCGCCGCCGTACATGCCCGAGTGCAGGTCATGACCGGGTCCGTGGAGGATGGCCTCGACGCCGACGATGCCACGGAGCATCGTGGTGACGGCGGGCGTGGTTCGGTTCCACATGCCAGTGTCGCAGATCACGCAGGAGTCGGCCTGCAACTGGTCGCGATGGGCTTCCAGGAACGGGTCGAGGCTGGCGCTTCCGGATTCCTCTTCGCCCTCAAGGAGCACGATGACACGGATCGGCAGTGAACCATGGACGTTCTTCCAGGCGCGGAAGGCCTCGATGAATGTCATCAACTGTCCCTTGTCGTCATCGGCGCCGCGGGCGACGATTCGAGCACCGTCGGGATGCTCGACGACCTGGGGATCGAACGGGTCCGAATCCCAGAGGTCGTATGGATCGGCCGGCTGCACGTCGTAGTGTCCGTAGTAGAGAATCGTGGGGGCATCATCGGTGCCCGGGCCCGGATCGTGGGCCACCACCATGGGGTGTCCCTCGGTGGTGTGAACCGTGGAGTCCATGCCCAGTTCCCTCAGCACCGTGCCCATGTGCTCCGCGCAGCGACGGACGTCGTCGGCGAAGGCGGGGTCCGTGCTGACGGACGGGATACGCAGGACGGTCTTGAGCCGTTCGAGGGAGTCGTCGAGGTTGGCATCAACGTGGTCGAGGAGGGCGTCGAGGTCGTAGTTCATCCCGGCAGGGTAGCGACTCAGTGCCAGATGAGGCACTCGGGAGCCTCGCTGTCCTCGGCCTCCTTGGCGCAGGCGACCACCCCGTTGTCCAGCGCGAGCATCAGGGGAGGCGTCATCAGCCAATCGCATCCCGCTGGCAGTTCCAGTTCACGGCAGTCCATGCAGGGTTGCTCGAGGGCGCCCTCGGGTTCGAAGCCGTCCTTGTGCTCCGGGACGGCGACGATGGTGGTGGGCACGGGGGAGCCGAACCCGAAGTGCAGTTCAAGGAGCATCTGGCAGTGGTCACAGGTCCGGCTGTAGAAGATCAGGTACTGCTGTCCATCCTGCAGGCTGTCGGCGAGGCCGTCGACGTAGTTCACCAGGTCGATGTCCCGGACGTTCTTGTCCAGCCAGTCGGAGGTGTCCAGGAGGTAGTACCCGGGAAGCGAGGCGGTGGCAGGTTCGACGACCTGGGGAATCTCGGGAGTGCCGGTCTCATCCGGGGTCACCAGATCCGGGTTCGTCACCCCGCCGGATTCGTCCGGGACCCTGATGATGCTCGTGGGGCCCATCTCGCTCAGCACGAGGCCGAAGGTGGTTCCACTGGTGATCAGCACGAGGACGGTGACGATCGCCCAACTCGCTCGCTCGCTGGTCAGGTGCCATGCCCTGGGCTTGAAGACCACCACGCCCATGAGCAGAATGAAGTCGATGATGAGCATGAGCCAGGGCGGTGGTGAGACGCTGCCGAGGCAGCCGCAACTGTCGAAGTTGCCCGCACGCATTTCGTTCAGGAGCACCAGGCAGAAGGCCGAGAGCATGAACACGGCCATGAGTCGAGCCATGGTCGGTATGAAGAGCATGATCGCCACCGCGAGGAACTCGAAGGCGATCAGGATCGCGAGCACCCAGTAGAGGTCGGCCCCGAGGGCTTCCATCTGCTTCAGGAAGTCGCGGGGCAGGAGGCTCGGAGATCGCTCCGTGATCTTGAACAGGGCGCCGGAGAGGACCCACAGCGGGACGACGATTCGAACCAGCACCATCCCGATGGTGCTGCCGCCCTGGAACTGGTCACTGGGACGTGGGGATGGATCATGCGTGCTGTCTGTGGTCATCGGACTCCCTGCCTCCGTGCCTAGGATAGCGTTCAGCCAGGCAACTGGTCCAACGCTGCATGCGAGGAAATGTTGCTTCAGTTCCGCCGCCGGCGAACGTGGACTCCGGAAATCGCCAGCAGCAGCAGCGCGCCGGGGGTGGGGACCACCTGGGCGCTGAAACCGAAGAGTCCAGCGGAGGTGAAGGAGGCGGAGTGGGCGACGAACCAGCCATCCTCTCCGGCGGAGAGAAACCGGAAGGTGTCACTGGCTCGCAGGCCGGGGAACGTGGATGCCTCCACGACGGCGAACAGCGCATTGATCTCGTCATTCAACTGCAGCCCGGTCCAGGCGAATGCATCGCCCTCGAGCATCGCGTTCCAGGTGAAGAGTCCGTAGGCCACCTGGTTGCCGCTGCCACCGTTGATGAGGCCGGTGACGTCGGATGCGGCGTCGTTGATCCAGGCCGCACGGTTGGGCGGGGCCGTGCTCTGGAAGGAGAGGCTTGAGTTGGTGGTGCCGTTGGGGTCACCGGGAGCATCGATGAGAAAGGCCAGGGCGATGCCGTGGTCGGTGTCCAGGCCCAGCATGGTGACGTACCCGTCCGTCTCGATGCCCGAGTCCGCCAGCGAGCCGTGGATGGTCTCGAGGGCCTCGTCGGAGAACTGGCCCGGGGACTCGCCCAGGACATCCGGGAGCCAGGCCGTCTGCAATTCCAGTCCAGGGTTGATCTGGATCAGGCCCGCGGAAGCGGTCGATCCCAGGAACAGGGCGACGGGCAACAGGAGCAATGGGGTTCGGCAAGGCATTCCTGGTTCTCCTTGTCGTCGAAGTCGTCGCTCCTGGTCGCGCAACGGAGCAGGAACAAGTCGCTCCCTGCATAGAGAAAGGTCGGCCGATCAGGCGTGCCGGCTGCAGAGGATCTCGGTGATTCGGGGCCCCGGATCCGGGGCGGGGGGCCTCAGCGCTGTTCGGCCATCTCGCACAGGAGATGGATCAGCACCTGGTGGGCGTCCTGGATGAAGGCAGAATCTTCACCGGCGATCACGATCGGGTGATCACAGAGATCGCGGCAGGGGCCACCCTCGTTTCCGAGCAGGCCGATGGTCAGGATCTCGTTGTCCCGGGCGACCTGGAGGGCCTCGATGAGGTTTCCACTTCGGCCACTGGTCGAGCACACCAGCAGGATGTCACCGCGACGGAGCAGGGCCTGGCACGGTCGGGAGAAGACCGCGTCGTAGCCGAAATCGTTGGCGATGCAGGTCAGGCTGGTTGGATCCGCGTTCAGGCACACCGCAGGAAGCGGGGGGCGTTCGGATCGGTACTTGCCGACGAGTTCCTCGGCCAGGTGCAGGGCATGGGCCGCCGAGCCGCCATTGCCAGCGGTGTAGAGGATGCCCCCGGCGTCCATGCGCTCGAAGATCGAGGTTCCGACCCGGATGAGCTCTGGCAGGTGGGTGCGGACGGACTCGATGGCCTTGATCGAGCCATCGATTCGCTGGAGGAGATGGTCCTGGATGCTGGTCATGCGTTCTGATCTGGAATCGGGGGGAATGAAACCGGGAGACGTGCCCGGAGTATAGCCACCGGGGCACCATGGCCCGTGGAGTCGATGGCCTGCTACAATCCGACGCCTGAACCGGCTCGGGGGATCCCCAGGCTTCATTTGCAGGGAAGGACGGCATGCCGCATCTTCATTCACTTCGTGCAGCCCTGGTCAGCGTTGTCGCACTGTGCGGCGTGGTGGCCCCGGCCCCGGCCGATATCAGCGATCTTCTGGATGAGCTGAACAGTCACAACTCGATCAAGGGCAACGAGTCCACCAAGGGCTGGCGTGACCTCTTCGATGCCTACATCCAGTTGTCCAAGCCCCCGCGTTCGATCGGGCCGGAGTTCAACCTCGCGACCATCTGGCCAGGCATGCCCGGCTGGAACGAGGTGGAGACCTGGGCCAGGGACAACCAGAGCATGGCCGATGCGATCATCGAGGCCTCCCAGCGAACCATCATCGGCCTGCCCTACGGACACGAGAGTGTTCCTGCGACCTACCAGCAGAAGGGGATCATGATCGAGATCTGGACAAAGGGAAACGTCCGGAACAACCAGTTCCCCTACCTCGATGGACTGCGGGAGATCCTGGCCTATTCAACGGCAGAGGTCTATCGTCGCTTCGAAGCCGGCGAATCCGAAAAGGCACTTGATCTTGCGGTAGCGCAGCTCTGGCTGCTTCGCAAGTTCTGCGACCGGGACTTTCTTCAGGAGAAGAGGGTCTGCATGGAGTTGCTGATCACGTCGTTGCAGAACCTGCGTGACTACTTCTACGCCTATGCCGACCGGATCGACTCGGAACAATTCCGCTACATCGCGCAGAAGGAAATCCCCTACCTGCGAGTGGACCGCAGTCGACTGGCGATTCCCGAGGCCGATCGCAAGGTGGCCGAGGAGATCTTCAACCAGGTCTTCGATACCACTACGGGTGATGCCCAGTCGGACCAGTTTCTCGAGGTCTTTACCGAGATCCAGGCCGAGCAGGAGCCCCTGGGCCGCTTCGGTGCCGGGCGCCGCTGGGTCGAACTGTCCATTCTGCATGGTGGTCTTCCCGCAACCCAGGAACGATTGAAGAACATCTTCGATGACTGGTGGCGACGATGGAGGATCAGGGAATACTCCACCATGCTCGGACTCGAGACCGAGTACAACAAGACGAACCCCACTCGATACGCCGCGGTGCTGTTCGTCGTGGACGACATCATGGATCTCTTCGAGTTGTCAAATCTTCTGCTCAACGAGACCCGGGGGACGATCGTGGCTGCTTCCCTCTGCAGTTACCGTGCGGCCCGTGGTCGATTTCCCCGTCAGCTGGTGGCCCTGTTCCCGGATCCGCTGTCCAAGAAGCAGAGCGTCGACGTGTTCGACGAGAAGCTTGGGGTGATGCGATACCGGTACCTCGAGGAACGAAGGGCAGTGTTCATCGGCGTGGATCGCGTGTGGATCGAATCGGGCAACTGCATCCTGTGGAGCCTCGGGCCGAACCTCGAGGACGATTCGAAGATCTCGGGCACCCTGATGCACGGCCAGGACCAGGACATCATCTACTGGCCGCCGGGCAAGGCACT
>Ga0315336_1004169_pt1 | contig 17651 bp, 16 predicted proteins | sample ASW5metaG_FD_204512 | JGI IMG/M metagenome (GOLD analysis project Ga0315336, IMG submission 204512) | Ammonia-oxidizing marine archaeal communities from Monterey Bay, California, United States - ASW #5 | ecosystem: Environmental > Aquatic > Marine > Intertidal zone | place: USA: California... | reverse complement strand
GGTCGCTTCGACGTGCCCATACTGGACGGAAAATGCCCCGCGAAGCTGGTAATAGATGTCTCCCAGTTGCTGCAAAGCCCCCCGCTCCTTCAGGGTGACCTCGCTCCCCACACCGACATTCATGAACTCTCTGCCGTCGCCGACGGCGATCTGGACCCGCGCCTGGGTCGTCCTGATCACGTCTCCCAGATCGAGCACCATTCCCTCGATGAGCGGCTCCTCGGCGCCGTCGCGCACCCGAATCGCGTCGGCGGTCTTGTCGACTCTCGACCAGTTTCCGGACGCGTCGGCGATGGTGACGATGTCGACGGTGCCAAAAGGCGCAGCGAACGCTTCGAGGGTGAGGAGGAGGAGCCAGATCATGGGGCCTTGCGTGCCGCCCAGAGGCCGATGAATCCGGCGAGCGCGGGCGGAATGATAGATAGCATGACCCCCGCGGACGCCAGGGCGATAGCCACTGCGACGACCCCCGCTGCGACGACCAGTGCGAGCGGCTGGGCGCGCCGCTTGAGTCGGGTGGCGAGGAGGCCGGTTCCCATCCCGGCGATCAATGTTGCGAGCATGTTCTGCTCCGGCGTCGCCGATTGTGTACATTGCTGGCGCAGTAGCGTCTGTGCGAATGAGGCCAGCACACTCACCCCGTAGCGAGAACCGTCTGGGGTCCGGTGCAGATCGTCGGGCCCACTCGTGACGCCGATGAACGCCATCTTGCCCTTTGCGGCGGACATGTCTGTGCCGTAGGGGATCTCTGTGGGGACCGCGGTCGGATGCAGGTTCGAGATCTCGGCGTGGACCGGATTCCGCAGGCTGCCGATGACCAAATCACGCCCCTCGATGGCGACGTTGGCGTTCCGCCCGAGGTGGGCGCGGACGGCCTCGACGGACACATTCCACAGCGTTTCGCCGTCGATGATCTGTTGGCGAACACGGGCCTTGAGAGCGTTGGCGAAGAGCAGATCGTATTCCAACCGCACGATGCCTCCTTGCACGGCCTCTCTGAGGGCAGGTGTGCCGGGATGGAGGGGCTGGTTGTCCCGGAACTTCACCGCCGAGATCACGGGGACCCCTGCGGCGTTCGCATTGTCGATGGCCTGCGCGAAGGCCGAATCGGCGTCGTCGAGAGCCTGAAAGGACACGTCGAAGACGATGGCGGTGGCCTCGGCTTCGACCAGTGCGTCGATGACATCTGGGTGGCTCGTGCGCAGCGCCCGTAGATCCTGGGCGTCCGAGAGTCCGACGACCACCACATCTGTGGCCGCGATCTCGCCGTGGATGGCGCGCAGAAGCGGGTACTGCACCCTGCCGTCGACGGCGTCGAAGAGATTCGTGAGAGCCATGAACACCGGCACGGCCAGCACCAGCCATCTGGCCGCTCGGAGTGGGGGCACTCTCCGGACTGCCACGGGCCTCGGTGGGGTGGGTTCCGGAGTGGGTTCGCCAGCCGGCGTCGGGTCTGATGCAGGGGCTGGATCCCAGGTCGTGGTTTCGGCACTTTCGGGTCGCGCGACGATTTCGTGATCGCCGGTGATGCCAGCATCGCCCTCGGCGAGTGGATCCCAGGTCCCACCGGCTTCATCGGCCCGCCAACTGCCGCCATCCAGCACTTCCAGGAGCGTTGCGCAATTTGGGATCCGGCGCTTCAGATTGGGTTGCACGCAGGCGGTCACCGCGGTGCGGACGGGCGGCTCGAGCTCGGCCAGGTGCCTGGGGTTCGGTCCCGAGACCACCGCATTCATCACCTCCAGGGATCCCGGACCGGTGAACAGTCGACGACCGCGAACCAGCTCGAAAAGCATGGCGCCGAGGGCCCAGATGTCGGCGCGCGCATCCACCGACGCGGCGTCGCGCACCTGCTCTGGAGCCATGTAGGCGGGAGTGCCCATGGCGATACCGCTGCGGGTCTTGCGGATGCCATCTCCCCCGCTCCCGAGGACCTTGGCCAATCCGAAGTCGGCGACCTTCGCTATGTATCGCCCATCAATCTTCTGGAGGAGCACATTGGCCGGCTTTAGATCGCGGTGCACCATTCCCAAGCTGTGGGCGTGAGCCACACCGGCGCAGACCTCGCGGAAGATCTGCATGGCCAGATCCCGATCGAGCTCCGAATCGAGCAGGTCGTCCAGCGCGCCGTCCGGCAGGTATTCCATGACCAGGCCCGGCATGCCGTTCACGACGATGGTGTCGGTCACCGCGACCACATTCGGGTGTCGGAGCGAGGCCTGGAGCTTGCCCTCCTGGATCAGACGCTCGGCGATGACCGGTTGGTCGGCGTGCAGGACCTTCAGGGCATGGATCGAATCCAGCGTCTCGTGGCGGACCCGGTAGACCACGGCCATGCCCCCGCGCCCGAGCTCGGCCTCGACGATGTAGCGATCGATCTGGTCGCCGGGATTCACCGACTCAGACTACTACTTCGTTGGCTTCAACAGCATCCGGTCGGCCTCGAGCTCACCGACAACCAGGCTCGCCGGATACTCCGCCCCCCCGCGGGTGTACTCGATCAGTTCGACTCGAACCCCGCCGCTGTCCCGAGACCACGTGCCGCCGAAGCCGCCGAATGCGCCCGAGCAGCCCTCCGATCCATTGCTCTGGCGGATAAATCGGCCTCCGTCCACCGAGCGCAGCGGTCGCCAGTCGATGGTCCCGTCGGGCTGGAACACGATCCCGATCCAGTGTTCCTCGGGCGGGTCGGGCGCGGGCGTGGCAAGCGCCATGTTCATGCTTGTCCATCCGTCGGTTAGAACCCAGGTTTTGCCGAGTTGATCGGCCCAGGTGAAGGTCGGTGAAGGCGTCAGAGCGAGGGTAGAGAGCAACAGCATCATGCCCATCCAACGAGCGGGACGGTGCGCGCTTACGGTCGCAGGCCGAGTGCCAGAGTGACGGCCATTCGAATGTGCAGGACCAGCTCTTCTCCGGACAGCCAGCGGTCGGACCGGAAATCGATCCCGTCTGTGGAGACCCGAGACGCCGGATGGCCGTGAATCAGCTCCAGAAGCGGCTCGCGAACTCCGGGGCGATTGAGCATTTCGCGGGTTTGTTCGGGGGTAGACGACTGAACGCGCAGCGCCGCGTCGAGCATCATGTCGCCGGTGTCCATGCCCCCCGACCCCCGCCTGATGAGAAAGCCCTGAGCCAGCGGGGGATGGAGTTCCGCGGCGATCTCGATGCGCCAACCCGTGGGTGTCGGGATCTCCGAGGCGCGAATGGGCACGTCGTCGATCACGCCGATGAGGTCGGCGCCCTTCCACTCGAGGCCCAGGGTCTCTCTCGCGTCCTCCCAGGGCAATCGCCAAGCGTGGTCAAAGGCATGCGCCAGCTTTGCCACCCACTCGAGTACGAGCAGATGCGGGTGCTTCGGATCGTCGAGATCGATGAGGATTCGGCGTTTGTCAATGTGTATCGCTGCGTCCAGAGCCGTCAGTGTTCGGATGGCCTCGTCGACGCTCGGGTGGTGGAGCGCCCGAATGACCCGATCCTGGCGAAGGCCGCGAACCATCAGGGCCTCCTCGAATGCGGCGCGTGAATATCCGGGTTCGAGCTGGCCGATCACGACGACAACATCCGTGGGCAGATTGACGTGCAGCTGGGCGACGACGGTGCCTGCCCCGGCCAGATCTGGAGGATCGAGAGCCTGAAATTCTACGACTCGGCCGAGGACGATCTCCTTGTAGACCTCGCCGAGCTGACCCTGACGTTTCACGCCATCACGGGCCTGAGCGAACACTTCGCGCGCAACCCACACCGCAGCAGCCGCGGCCGCGACGATGAAGAGGCCTTCCATCAAGGGGCGACGGCCTCTCCAACGGCCTCGCGAATGGCCGTCCAGCTGGCGTCGTCTCGGGAAAAGAGTACCTCGCCGTCGCCCCCGAGAACCAGAGCCAGTCCAGGGCCGCCATAGGGCTCCAGCTGGGCTTCGGCGTCCAACAACCAGGTGCCGCCGATGTCTGTGAAGTCCCGGAGCTGGAGGCAATAGTCCGCGTCGGCGGGCTCGGAGAGCGGGTTTTCGTTGATGACGGCGATCACGGCCAGCTCGGGGTACTCGGCCATCAACTCGCCGGCGTCGTTGAGGTGTTCGATACAGGGCGCACACCAGCCGTACACGTTGAGGATCAGCGTGGGAGAACCGCATTCGCCGTGCAGTGTGGTCTGTCCGCCTTCACAGGTGGAGAAGGCCAGGTCGACTACGGCATCTCCAATGTCGTAGCCCGGTTCTCCCTCGGGAGGGCAGGTGTAGGCGACTGGGTCGACTTCGGTCGTCTCCAAGGCGGTATCTACAACGGGCTCGGTCGTCGGCTCAGTCCAACATCCCAGCGCGAGCAGGGCAGCTATGGCTGGGTGTAGTCGAATGGCGAAATGCTCTCGATGCCGATGGGCGCGCTCGTTGCCGCGTCGGTGATGGCCGCACTCCAGTAGCCGCCGCCGGTGCCGTCGTCTCCGCTGTAGGTGCCCTCCTGCAACATCGAGAAGTAGACGCTGTTCTCGGGCAGGATCAGATTCCACCCGCCGTCGGCGGCCACCGCGCCCGGGAAGTCCAAGGAGCCGTCCCAGGCGGAGGCCAGGTCGCCGGCTGCCAGCTGGATATCGAGGTGGATGCTGCGTTCTGGACCGGGATTGTACAGGGTCAGGAACACCGACATGTCGTCGCCGTTGTCGATGTAGGTGAGCTTGCGGGAGGTGATCGTGACCCGCGTCGTCGGGCCGGCGACCGCGTCGGTGAGGATTGGATCCCAGGTGATGACGCCGAGGTCCTGGTCGTCGAGACCGTCGTGGATGGTCTCGCCGATGAAGTCGAGGTCGGTGGAACCCCAGTAGTTGTCGGCGATGGAGGGGTGCGAGACCCAGTTCGGATAGCCCTCTTCGAGGTCGTGATACCACCCGAAGTCCGAGGCCCCATCGGCGCCGAAGTTGTCGGAGATGTTGTTGTCGCGGAGCACCTTGATGTAGGCGGCGCCGATGCCTGCGGCGCCCTCTTCAGCGCTGTCGTCGGTGGTGTTTCCCGTGACCGTGTTGTCCATGATGAACGGCGCCGAGTGGGGGTAGCAGGTGACGCAGACGTGCAGGCCACCGCCATCCTTGACCGCGTGGTTGTTGGTGATGGTGTTGTTGAGAACCGCCGAGATCGTCGAGATGAGGGAAAACCCTCCGCCCTCGCTGATCGTGGTGTTGTTGTCGAAGGTATTGCCGACAATGGGTGAGGCCATGATGTCGGTGGCGAGCGCGCCGCCATACGTCGCGTCGTTGTGCGCGAACAGGTTGTCCTGGAAGATCGGATCCGCGTGATGCACGTAGACCGCTCCGCCAAAGGCAAAGAGCTCGGCCGCATTTCGCTCGAAGACGCAATCCCGAATTCGACTGTAGCTTCCGTCGCGGATCGACAGGGCGGAGCCACCTATCGGGTCGATGTCGCTGGGAATCAGATTGTCTTGGAAGACGGTCGAAGCGATGTAGGGAGAGGACGACTCGATCTTCACCGCCCGTTGGCCATACTCGACCACCGCGTGCAGAATGATTGAGCCGCCGTCGTACTCGTCGACATTGGCGAAGGAGGCATCGATCGCGGTGTCCTCGAAGTGAATCGAGCCCCACAGCTCGGCGTCGTCGGCTCGCGTGAAGGTGATGGGGGACTCGGTCGTGCCCCGGGCGATGAGCTCGCCCCGAACGATCAGGTTGACCTCTTCGCCGAGCTCGACCGTGACACCCGGCTCGATGACCAGGGTGTCGCCGGCCTCGACGATCCAGTCTTCGTCGAGCTGCACGGGGCTGTCAGCGACGGTCCAGAGGTTGGGGTTGTCGGTCGCGGGCTTGTTCTGATCGCCGTCGTCTTTGTTGCAGCCGCTCAGGACCAACGCGACGATTCCCAGTGCTCGAACGTACATTTCAACCCCCCGCGCCCACCTGCGCACGCGGACTGAATAACCGCCCAATGCTGCTACTGTTTTGTCCAGGTAGTGACCAGGTCCAGGGTGCACTGTTCCCAAGCGGGTGCAAGCAGGCCCGCAGTCAGGATCTGGCCCGCCGTGCTGTCGTCGAAGGTGAACGTCATCGGGGTCGCCAGGGAGCGATCGCCGACCAGGCAGGTGTCGGAGTCGTTCGGGAACACGCAGGCGTCCGGCTCGCAGACCGTGATGCCGCCGAAGACCACGTCCACATCGTTGGCGGCGGCGACCGCCATCGTCCATCGCTCTGTCTCGACGCAGACCCCGTCCGCCGTGCGCCAGTTGAAGTCGACGATGCAGTTGCCGGAGCCGGTGGCATCGTCGTTGATGAACATGTGGCTTTCGCTGTACTTGTCGAACCACTCGTCGATGTCGAACGAAGAACACTTCACATTGGTCAGCAGCCAATCGCCGGTCCACTTGCAGGTATTGCCGGGATTGGTGACCGGATCGCTGTCGCTGTCACTGTCGGAGTCGAGCAGGCCGGCGTCGCCCAGACCGCTGTTTGTACAGGCGATGCAGATGAGGGCGAGGAACGTGGGAATGGCGAGCCGAAGCATTTTGGAGGTCTCCACTTTTCGCAATGTGCTGTCAGAAAGAGCATTCGTCAAATGCAAAGCCTGTCAATCACCGATATCGGGCGTGCTTCGACTGGAGACGAAGACCATTCCGAGCTCCAATTCGATCAGTCTGTACTGAATACCAGGGGCATCGTCACGACCGTCGGCTGCCCGACGATGTCGAATCGAAGCTCCTCGAAGACCGTCGCGATGCAGCCTTCCATCATGGTTGCGTCCATGTCGGACGCCGCGATGTTCACGCCGGCGATCTTGGTGGCTGTGCCCTCGGGGGCGAGCTGCATCGCCATGACCAGCTTTCCATTGGCCTCTGGCTGGTGCGCGAGGTGCGTTTCGTAGCAGGCGGTGAGCTCGGGCATGCGCTCGTCGATGGCGTCCTGGATTCCGTCCAGGTCGGGCGCATGGGTCGTCGGCTCGAACTCGTTGCCGTCTTCGTCGGTGGCGATGGGCGCGTCGGATCCAGGATGGGGCCGCGCTGTATTGTCGGGGCTGCGCTGGTTCGCCGGCTTCGGCGTGCGCTCGGATGCGCGACGATGGCGGGTGGGGTTGTCGATGGTCCCGCCGGGCTTCTTCTTCACGGTGGTCGGTTCGACATCGACTGGACCAGGATCTGAGTCGATCCCGATGAACGCCATCGAACCGAGACCGGCCAATCCCGCGAGTAGGGCGACGGCGATGGCGATGGGGATCCGCTTGTCCACGTCAGCCCCCTATCCGATAAGGGCCGCTTCCGGAGGACAGATGCCCTACTGGCTCGCAGTCTCTTTCGCCGCGGTCGCCCTCGCCGAGCCGCCGAGCGCAAAGGATTTTCTCACCCTGCGCTCGGTCGGGCAGCCAGCGATCTCACCTACTGCGGAGACGTGGGTGTTTCGCGAAGGGGGGCGCAGCTTCGATCCCGAAGCCGACAGCGAAGGGGACACCGATGGGGGTTGGAGCCGCGTTTCCCAGCTCTACGCGCTGGATGCGCGCGGACAAATGCGACAGCTGACCCGGGGTGAGGACTCGCCCGGCGACGCCAAGTGGGCGCCCAGTGGCGATCGGATTGCCTTTTCGAGGTCGGTCGACGACGAATCGGCACTGCACATTCTTCCCATCGCCGGGGGAGAGGCCTCGGTAATCGACCTCGGCGACCTCGATGCCGGTTCGTGGGCATGGCAGAGCGACGAACAGCTCGCCTTCACCGCCACCGAGCCCGAAGAGGAAGACGCCGAATGGGCACTGGACGGCGTCTTCTCGTGGGACGAGCAGTTCGACAATGCGCTCCTGTACACCGTCACGCTGGGATCCGAGCCCGAGGCGATCACCGATGGCGAACGCCACATCGCCTCGTTCTCGTGGTCTGCGGCCGCCCAGGCGTTCGTCGTCACCGAATCCCCGAGCGCCGATCCCTACGTCACCCTGGCTTCGGCGAGCTTGGTGCTCCTGCGGGACGGAATGCGTACTGTTCTTTCCGAGAGTCCGCCTTGTCTGGGTGACTACACCTGGTCGCCCGACGGCAGCCACATCGCCTGGGCCGCCTGCGAGAAGGGCATCTCCGTGGCCCATCGCGTCAATGTGTACCGAATCAATGACGGAAAGACGTGGCGCATCGCCGAAGATCTCGATCCGACTGTCGCGTCGCTCCATTGGTCGCCCGACGGAAAATCGCTGTTGGCTCGCGTGGCCGAGCGAACCGAGACCCGCATCTATCGGCTCCCCGTCGCCGGAGGCGCCTCCCGCGACATCGGCTTCTCCGGCGGCGAGATCCGCAGCATGGCCGTGGGACCCAAGGGCAAGTGGGCCGCCGTTCGGTATGCCTCCGACCACCAACCGACCAGTATCGGCAGGCTGAACCTGAAAAATGGCGACGTGGCCATCGTTCGGGATCCGAACCCGCACGTCTCGGAGTGGTCGCTGGGTGACACCGAGGTCGTCACCTGGAACAACGGCGACATCGCGCTCGAGGGCCTGTTGACCCGTCCTCCGGGTGCGGATGGCCCCACGCCGTTGCTGGTTCTTCCCCATGGCGGCCCCGATTCGGTGAGCACCATCGGCTTCAGCAGCTGGTCGCATTTCTTCTCCACGCGCGGCTATGCCGTGTTCAGGCCGAACTACCAGGGTGGCACCGCCTACGGAACGCCGTTCTACGAGGCGAATCGCGGGCAGCTCGGCGCGATCGAGTTCGGGGACATCGAGACTGGAGTCGACGCGTTGATCGCCGAGAAGCTGGCCGATCCCGATGCGCTCTTCTACGGAGGCTGGTCGTGGGGTGGGTTCCTGACCGCCTGGACCATCGGGCATACCGACCGCTACCGGGCAGCTGTCGCCGGTGCAGCGGTGGTCGATGTCGTCAATCAGTATGTGATGTCCGACATCAACCACGGGGTCGTCGCCGACTGGGAGTACAACGGCCGGCCGTGGAAAGACCTCGGCAACTTCGATGGTTCGGACCCGTCCCGCTTCCTGGCTGCGGTGACCACGCCGACGCTGATCCTCCACGGCGACGCCGATCGGCGGGTGCCTTTCTCCCAGGGGCTGACCCTGTTTCGGGCCCTCTCCGATCTCGGTGTGGAGACCGATCTGGTCGTGTACCCGGGTCAGGGCCACGGCTTGCGCTCCGGTGCCCACAATGCCCACCGGCTGAAGACCTGGGTCGCCTGGTACGATGCCCATCTGGAGAAAAAGTGAGCTCTGAACTCGATCGGCCGGCCCTTCATCAAGCCATTCCCCCGGTGTCGGCCACCGCCGTGGTCGTCGATCTCCGCAACTTCACACCCAACCTCAACGCCGCCGGTGTCGACGCGAGCGGGGTGAACGTCTTCTGCCGGTTCCTCGGTGGGCTCTATGGCTTCTGTCTCGACGCGGCGTTGATGGCGATGTCGAGGGAGGATCGCGAAGACCCTCCGGTCTACATGGGATCGACCGGCGACGGCGTGATCATGGTCTTTCTCGACCCCGAGTGGCACTACGGGCACGGGTATCTGGCGTCCCTGATTCTCCAGGTCACTCTCGGCCGCATGTGTCGCAGCTACAACCTCTCGTCGCTGCACAACACCCAAGTTCCCCATACCGGTTTCGGCATTGGCGTCGAGTCTGGAAAGGTCTGTCGCGTCAGTGCAGAGCGCAATGACGGCAAGGTCATTGTCGACACCTACATCGGCGACTGCATCAACGTGGCCTCCCGCGCGCAGGGGGTGAGCAAACACCTGCATCGGGCTGACACCATCGTCTGCCGCCGCGTGAATCAACTCCTCTGCGAGACGCTGTTGGGCGAGGACTACGACGCCTTGTTGGCACTCGAACCCGACGCCGACGACGCCGAGTGCCTGGAGAGCGAGCACCGCCTGCGAGACCTGAACGAGGAACTCTGTCTGGCGTTCCTGCACTTGCATCAGCTGCGAGGCGTGGACAGGCCGATGACCCTGTTCCGGGTCTCCGAACGCGCTGCCCAGCCGGGAAACCCCCGCTTCGAGGGATTGATCGAGCAGTTGATTCGCGGGGATGCCGAGCACCTGAAGCAGGTGATGGCCATCATCCGAGGGTGAATCGAGCGGCTGCCTCGGCGGAAGAGATGACCTCGACCACCTCGAAGTCCGTGATGTCCTCCCAATTGGCCATCCACTCAGTCAGGAAAGCGCGCTCGTCGGTCTCCATCACCTGGTAGCAGCGGCGGGTGTCGGCGGTCACCCAGCTGTTCACGTACCGAAGGCCTTCGGGAGCGAGTCGGCCCCGCTCGGCGAACCGGGCGTAGACCGGCGCCGCGTCGCCGTCTTTGAAATCCTCGATGATCATGTAGAGAGCCATTGATAGTATCCAGGCTGAATGGCAGAGAGAGAGACCTATATCGAGCACCTGGCGACGTTGGGGCCGAGATCCGGCCCTCAGGTGCGCTGGCGATGCGGGACGCAATCACGCGGTTCGGCGAACATCGCTCGGCCAGTGAGCTGGTCGACATGGCCACTCGACGCTGGGCGGACCTCGAGGCCCTGCTCATCGGTGTCGATCGCGATCCAACGGCGATCTCTGCCCTCGGCACCGAGATCCGCTTTGGCCTGCAGCAGGCCCTCCAGTTCTGGCCCGAACATCCCACGGGCCGGGGGGACCTGGATCGGGTCCTGGTCGCGCTGGCCCACAATGAGCTGGTCCATGAAAACCCGGATGGCGCGTGGGCGCTCGTTGCCGAGCACCCGGGTCTGGCGGCGGAGCTCGGCCCCGAGATCGAAGCGGCCCGCGTGGCCCTGGCGGAGCGCGCACACGACGCCTCGGCCATGGTCGAAGAGCGCTTCCAGAGCAGTATCGCGGTCGGCGCGCGCTCTCGCATGTACATCCTGTTGGCCATGGCCGGGTTTGTTCTCGCCGCCGGATTGCCGGCGGTCTGGTTGATCGAGACCGGGCGATTCAACCTGGGCTATCCGGCCCTGTTCGCGTTCATGAGTCTGTACTTTGGCGTGGCGAGCATCGGGACCGCCTATCTGATGAGAAAGGGCCAGAACCGGGCGTCGAAGAACCTGTTGATGGCCTACCAGCTGAACACCCTGGCGATCCTGGTCGCCATTGCCGGCCTGTGGCGCGGTCACGCTCCCCTGTGGATTGGACTTGCCATCATCCCGGCTCTTTCGGCCATTACAACGGGGCATGTGGCGATCTACTCGGATCGGTCCCTGGCGGTAGGCGTTCCGTTCATGGTTCTATTTTCGCTCTCGTTGGCCGTGTTTCGAACGCACCTGTGGACGGTTCTGGTAATGGGCACGGTCTTCATGTTCTTGAGCATGGCGGTCATCGAGGCGTTCAAGCGGGAGTGATGTGATCGGCTATCGCCGGCGGCGAACGGCCAGGGCCAGGAGCATCAGTGGCAGCCAACCGGCAGCGCCACCGGGCCCGGAGTCACAGCCGCAGTCGCCTCCGCCACCCTTCTTCGCGTCATCGCCTTGTGGCGTGTCGTCGGCGCTGTTGCAGATGCCATCGTTGTCGCTGTCGTCGGGATCGTCCTGGGGGCAGGGGTCGCAGCCATCGGGGTTCCCGTCTCCATCGGCGTCATCGGCGTCGTTGAAGCCGTCGCACATGTCGTCCGAGTCACACACGGTGTCGTTGTCGGAGTCGTCCAGGGCGTCCAGCGGGCACTCATCGCAGTCGTCGGGGGTCGCGTCGCTGTCGCTGTCGACCGTGTCGTCGCCGACGCAGATGTCATCCATATCGCAGACGCCGTCGCCGTCGGTGTCGTCGGGGTTGTCGCGCGGGCATGGATCGCAGTCGTTGGGTTGGCCGTCCTCGTCGCCATCCTTGGCGTCGTTGCCGCCGGGACAGACATCGTCCACGTCGCAGACACCATCGCCGTCGGTGTCGTCTGGATCGTCCAGCGGACACGGATCGCAGTCGTCGGGCTTGCCGTCTCCGTCTGAATCGATGTTGTCGTCGAAGTTCTCGCACAGATCGTCGGAGTCGCAGACGCCGTCTCCGTCGATGTCGTCGAAGGCGTCCTCTGGACAGGGGTCGCAGGCGTCTGGCACGCAGTCGGTGTCGGTGTCGAGCAGGTCGTCGAATCCGGGACACACGTCGACATCACCGCAGACCGTGTCGCCATCCGCGTCGTTGAGGATGTCGTTGGGGCAGGCGTCGCAGCCGTCGGGAATCGTGTCGAGGTCCGCGTCAAGGACGTCGCTGCCGCCGGGGCAGAGGTCGTCTGCGTCGCAAACACCGTCCCCGTCGCTGTCGTCAGGGTAGTCGAGCGGGCACGGGTCGCAGCCGTCGGCGGTGCCGTCGCCATCGCTGTCGATCAGGTCACCGAAACCGACGCAGCTGTCGCCGCTGTCGCACTCGCCATCGCCGTCGCCGTCGTCGGGATTGCTCGTCGGACAGAGGTCGCAGCCGTCCGGCACGCCGTCTCCGTCGCTGTCGGTTCCGTCGTCGCTGTCGAGGCAGATGTCGGATGGGGCGCAGACGCCGTCTCCGTCCCAGTCGTTGAGGGGATCCTGATCGCACGTGTCGCAGTCGTCGGGCGTGCCGTCGAGATCGGTATCGACGGTATCGTCGCCGTTGAGACAGATGTCTGCGCAGTCACAGATGCCGTCATTGTCCATGTCACCGAGGGGACAGGCGTCTCCGGCCCACTCGAGCGCGTTGGCCATCAACAGTGCGCCATCGGTGGTGGAGTCCCAGAAGTCGTTTCGGGCGTCGCTCGAGGGCGGGTAGAAGTTCAGACCGACGACGCGGGCGCCGTTGGTCTCCATGGTCGCGACCATCTCGGTGACGCCGTCCTGGTAGAGGGCCACCTGGGTCGCCCCCGGTTCGAGGGTCACGGTGTTGATGTAGCCACTGGTGCCGCTGTTGAAGCTGTTCACGCCGTTGAGGATGGCGTGATTCGCGAGAACGGGCAGGATTCCGTTGTTGCCGAGGTTGCCCTGACCCGCTCCGAGGTACGGCAGATAGCCGCCCGTCTTCATTCGACCCTCCAGGGTCAGGGCGCCTCCTGGGCTGTGGAAGGCGAAGGTGCACACCACCACCCCGCCACCGCCGTCGGCGTAGTCCGCGGCGCGGTTGCCGAGCGCCACGTTGTCGCTGAAGGCACCGTCCGACGCAATGAGGATGGCGTCGTAGTTCTGCATGTCAGCCAGCAGGGGCGTAGCCTGCGTGGCATCGAAGATGTCGACTGTGGCGAAGGCCCCGGTTCCCGCGATTTTGGCCTGCACATCTGGGAAATAGTTCGCTGATCCGTGCACGATGAGTACGTCTTGCGCGAGGGCGTTGCCGCCGATTATGAGGGCGCCACAAACAAAATAGAATCGAAGCGGGTTCATCGCGTACTCCTGTGCCCCACCAGAGTACTGCCTGGAAAACCCTTCGGCTACACGGGATACTGGCGATATGCGAAGGCCCTGGCCACCTGTAGTCCAGTCTGCGGGCGGTCATCTGGGCTCTTGGCCAGGCACGCGAGCACCAGATCATCGAGCCATTTTGGGACAACCCCCTCACACAGCTCCGATGGAGCCCAGGGCTCGTCATTGAGGTGCTTCTGCAGCACCTTCGACGAGGGGCCGACGAAAGGCGGCTGTCCAGCGAGCATCTCGAATGTGATCACGCCCATCACGTAGACGTCCGAGCGGGCGTCGAGGTGCAGGTCGGCAATGTATTCGGGGGCCAGGTACTCCGCTTTGCCCAACCGCTGGCCGACCTGGGTCAGCTGCGCTTCTCCGGAATCCGAGGTCATGTGTGCGAGGCCAAAGTCGAGTACTTTGACGTGGTCGGGGTCGGCGCCATTCTCGCAGAGCAGGATGGCGTCGGGTTCGAGTCCGCGGTGCACGATGCCTTCGCTGTGGGCGGCGGCGAGGACCGCGGCGATCTGCATGGCGATGTGGCAGACCCTCTCGACCGACAGCTCGCCGATCTCGTCGCCGAGGGATCGGCCATCACGGTGTTCGGTGATGAGGTAGGGAAGTCCTTTCTGCGTTCGCCCGTGGCCGATGACCTGGAGCAGATTCGGGTGTTTGAACTTGCGAAGCACGCGGGTCTCGCGCTCGAAACGAACCGTTGCATTCGGGTCGAGGAACAGCGTGGGCTTGAGCATTCTCACCGAGACCACGGTCCCGTCTTTGGTGCGTTTTGCCCGCCAGAACTGCCCGTACTTGCTCGACCGCTCCTTCTCGAGGACCTGGTACTTGTCGCCGAGAATCATGCCAGCGATGTCGACGTCAGACACTCGGCTCTTCTCCAGGCGCCAGCGTACACCACGAGCTGACAATTCCTTGTCGAACCCGTTGGGGGACGCGCTGTCTGTCCTCCCATGCAACGATCCATATTCCTTCCCGTTTTTGCCGCCCTTCTGGTCGGCGCCGCCGTCACAAGAAGCTGGATGCCCAGTGAAATTCCGATGGAAGTTCCAACGGTATCGCTGCCTACCAATGTGCCGGAAGTGGATGTCGCGAGCTCGGCTCCAGTGTCGCTCTTTCTGTCCAGAGACGGGGACCTGGAGGTCTATGTCGTCGATCATCGCGGCCTGCGCTTCGGCGACCGCACATTGGCGATCTTTGACGACGGGTTGTCGCGGGGCGACGATCGCCGCGGTCAGCTGCTGACGGACCTCTATGACCACGCGCTGGAGCGGGCAGAGGAGGCCAAGAGCCTCAGGCCGCCCAACGCCGAGCCGTACGAGGGGGACGTATTACTCGCCATTGATCCCACCATTCCGTTCCAGACGATTCGCGAGGTGATGTACACCCTGGGGCAGGCGCAGTTCGGACACTTCTACTTCCTGGTCGAGGGTCCGCAGGTCCAGATCCCGCCTGTGGCGACCCGTCGAGGGTTTGGCCGGATCGATCTCGGAGTGGGAGATCCGGTCCGAAGCCAGCCCGGGCGGGATCTGCCCTGGCGGGAACAGTCCCTGGCGGAGCTCAGTCCCTACATCGCAGCCGTAGCTCCCGATTGCACAATCGTGACGCCATCAACGGCGACGTCCATGGCCGATATCGCGACGGTGATGTCGACGCTGTATGCCCATGGCACGCCGCGAGTCGTCATCGCCGGTGGCGTCGAAGATGTGCCGGTGCGGGCGAGAAAGCAGATCACGTTTCCGGGGACCCGCCCGGTCGCCCTCGACGCCCATCTGCCCGTCGTACACACGAAGCTCCCACGCCTCATGGAACCCGGCGTCTACGCACCGTGTTCGGTCAGCGCGGAGCGCGCTATGCGTCTGAGTTCGCCGTGATCGACATCGTGATGCTGCACGGCAGGATCATGTCGTAGTCGGCCAGTATCGGGCAGTCGTCGCCCTCGCAGCTCACCTCCATCTCGGCCGTAGCGGTGAAGTTGTCGGCGTCGGTGAAGGTCCCCGAGATGTTCTGACTCATCAGCAGAGACGCATCCATGCCCTCAAGGTCCTGCACGGGCATTGCGTTCGCATCGCACACGAAGGCCTTGTCCGTGAGTGTGCAGGTGACATCGAGACCGGGCTCGTCGTCGACCGCCTCGTCGTACAGGTGGAAGGTGCCATCCCCATTGTCGGTGATGGTGAAACCGTCGTCGTCGGTGGTCTGTGGATCTCCCGTGTCCTCTGGGAAGTCGCAGGTGCCGGACTCCGACTCGTCGGAAACGACCCAGTCTCCGCTGGTTGGCGCGAAGGCCGATGTGCCGTCGTCGTCATCGCCCGCCGCGCTGTCTGTGGGTTCGGTGCTGCCTCCGCCGCAACCGATCAAAACTACTGTGAGTGCAAGTGCTCGCAACATGATTCGCTCCTCTTGGATTCCCCTGTTGGAACCACGAGGTCGAACGAACCGAAAAACGAATGCAGGTTTTATGGCGTGCGAATGACCAGAAGCCGGATCTCGGTCATGTCCTCCATGGCGTAGACGATGCCCTCCCGGCCGAGCCCGGAATCCTTGACGCCGCCGTAGGGCATGTGGTCCACCCGCCAGCTCGGGATGTCCCCGATGACTACTCCGCCCACATCGAGCGTGTCCCACGCCTTGTGGATCTTGTAGATGTCCCGCGTGAAGATCCCCGCCTGGAGGCCAAAGCGGCTGTCGTTGACCTCGTCCAGAGCCCGGTCGAAGTCCGAGAACCTCGATAGGAGCGCCACCGGCCCGAAGAACTCCTCGCGGTAGGCCTTGCAGGAGGTCGGCACGCCCTCGAGGAGGGTGGCCTCGACCATGGCGCCGTCGCGGGTTCCGCCGCACAGAACTTTGGCTCCCGCGTCGACCGCTTCGTCGATCCACGCCTGCATTCGCGCGGCCTCCTTCTCGGAGATGACCGGCCCGATGAACGTCGTCGGATCCTTGGGATTTCCGGACTTCAATGCGCTGGTTGCAGCGACGAGGCGGGCTTTGAATTCGTCGTAGATACTCTCGTGAATGATGATGCGCTGCACGCCGATGCAGCTCTGGCCGGACTGATAGAAGGCGCCGATGACGATTCGACCGACGGCGTCGTCGAGGTCGGTACCCTCGTCGACGATGCAGGCCGCGTTGCCCCCGAGCTCGAGGATCACCTTCTTTTTGCCGGCCTGGGACTTGAGCTTCCAGCCGACGCCGGGTGAGCCGGTGAACGACAACAGCTTCAGCCGCTCGTCGGTCGTGAACAGCCCGGCCCCGTCGCGCCTGCAGGGCAGGATCGAGAACGCGCCTTTGGGAAGGTCGGTCTCGGCGAGGACTTCGCCGATGACCAGGGCGCCGATGGGTGTCATGCTCGCCGGCTTGAGCACAAACGGGCAGCCCACCGCGATGGCCGGAGCGACCTTGTGGGCGGCGAGGTTGAGGGGGAAGTTGAACGGCGCGATGAACGAGCAGGGTCCGATGGGCACCCGCTTCCACATTCCCGTTCTCCCAGCGGCTCGCGCCGAGATGGCCATCTCCATGACTTCGCCGGTCATGCGGACGGATTCTTCCGCGGCGACCTCGAAGGTGTCGATGAGCCGGGTGACCTCTCCGCGCGCGTCCTTGATGGGCTTGCCGGCCTCGATGCACAGGGCGTCGGCGAGCTCGTCGTAGCGCTCACGGAACCGGCTCACACAGTGGTTGAGCACGTCTTTGCGGGCGTATGCCGGCATCTTGCGCATGGCTTCGGTCGCGTCAACGGCGGCGGCGATTCCGGCATCGATCGCGGCGATATCCGCCATGGCGACCCGCGTCGCTGGCTCGCCGGTGAACTTGTCGGTGACGACGAGGTCGGCATTGGGCTGCTTGGGCTCGTTTGCCAGGTAGTAGGGGTACTGTTCTTTGAGCATGAGGTTCTCCGGGGACGCCAGCTAGATGGGGCACACGATGTTGCCGAGACGCGCCGTCAGCAGATTGTTCTCGCGGTAGTCGATCGGGATGATGATCAGCCCGGGGCGCCCAGCGGTGAAGGCGCGCTCGAGGGCGCCGCGCAGATCGCGGCTGTTCTCGACCCGCTCGCCGTACCAGCCAAACGCCTCGGCGAGCTTGACCCAGTCGGGATTGGTGAAGGTCAGGTCGGTGTGGCGCCCGAAGGTGTTCGTCTGTTTCCAGGCGATCAACCCGTACATGTTGTCCTCCCAGATCATCGCGACGATGTTCGTGCCGATGCGAGAGGCGGTCTCCATCTCCTGGATGTTCATCATGAAGCCACCGTCTCCACAGATGGCCAACACGCGGCGATCGGGGTGGGCGATGGCCGCGCCAAGGGCTCCGGGGAGCGCGAATCCCATCGAGCA
>Ga0315336_1004168_pt1 | contig 17657 bp, 19 predicted proteins | sample ASW5metaG_FD_204512 | JGI IMG/M metagenome (GOLD analysis project Ga0315336, IMG submission 204512) | Ammonia-oxidizing marine archaeal communities from Monterey Bay, California, United States - ASW #5 | ecosystem: Environmental > Aquatic > Marine > Intertidal zone | place: USA: California... | reverse complement strand
TACTTGATAAAGAATCTTTTAATTTATGCTCTACTTCTCCGCCCAGATTTTCTATAACTATATTCTTTTTGTTTATTTCTTCTTTTTCTGAAGAAATTTGCTGCTCCATATCTTTTACTGCATCCTGATTACTCTTCTTATCTCCCATTCTTTGTTCTATTGAGCTCACTTGAGATGCACACTGATAGTATTGTGCTTGTGTTTCGTTAAAAACACTATTAATTGCAGTGAGAGTATCTCTTTGTTTTTCAATGTTTGTAAGAATTGCTTGAAGCTCTGCATTCTCTTTTTCTGTTTCTACTTCTGTTACGCTAACAGTTGTTTGCCTTTCTTGTTTTTCTAATTCATATCCTTTAAGCATTAAAACAGTAAGTTCTGATGATATGCGCTTATGGTCTTCTTTTAGGGTGTTATATTTTTCTGCTTGCTTCTTTTGTCTCTCAAGATGGTCTAACTGCTTCTGGACTTCTCCACGTAAATCATTAATTCTGTCTAAATTTTCTCGAGTATGTTGTATTCTGGTCTCTGTTTCTCTTCGTCTCTCCCTGTATTTTGATATTCCTGCTGCTTCCTCAACGTACACGCGCAACTCTTCGGGCTTAGCATCTATAAGTTTAGAAATCATCCCTTGCTCAATAATTGCATAACTTCTAGGACCCAAACCAGTTCCCAAAAATAGATCAATAACATCTCGTCGTCTGCAGCGTGTTCCGTTTAGAAAATACTTAGACTGGCTGTCGCGTGCCGCATCTCTGCGAACTGAAATTTCGTTATATTTTGCATATTGTCCATGTGCTTTCCCTTCTGAATTATCAAAAATAAGCTCTATAGAAGCTTGCCCAACTGGTTTTCTATCCGCAGAACCATTAAAAATAACATCTTCCATCTTATCGCCACGTATCTGTTTTGATGTTTCGCCCATGACCCAGCGCACAGCATCAATAATATTTGATTTGCCGCAGCCATTTGGCCCTATTATTCCTGTCTTATCTGTTATAAAGGATATTGTCGTAGGATCAACAAACGACTTAAATCCGGACATTTTTATTTTCTTGAGTCTCATTTTTGCAATATTCTTGATTTATAATATATATGATTGCTTATGGCTATTCCCTGATATTTTGCTATCTTATATGGCATGAGTACATTAGAAACATTTGAAAACCCTCAACCAAACCGAGATTATACCATCCGCACGCGAATTCCGGAGTTCACCTGTTTATGCCCTAAAACTGGTCAACCTGATTTTGCTGAGCTCTTGATAGAATATGTGCCAGAAAAGCTCTGTGTAGAATTGCGCTCATTAAAGTACTACATGACATCATTCCGCGATGTGGGCGGTTTCCATGAAGATCTCACAAACCAAATATTATCAGATCTAGTAACACTGATAAGCCCACGGTATATGAGAATTTCAGCAAAATTTAATGTACGTGGCGGTATATATACTGAAGTAATAGTAGAACATAAGGCTCCAAATTGGAAAGCCCAAGAAAAAATAGAACTTCCATAATTACCTGTTATATATACGTCTACGCTTTCTCAACTGCCGCTCTGAAAGTATATTCTTAACTGCACTATATGGGTTGTGAGCATTCCTTAAACTAAAAACAACAGGCACTCCGACTAATCCAAAGTATTCCCTAAAATAGTTAGATAAGTATCTCAAGTAGTGTTTAGGTAAGCGAGTCAGTTGATTACCATGCAAGATTAGCCTAGTTGGCTCAGAGCCTCCTTGATGTGCATAGCGAATTTTTATACGTCTTCCTTTGCTGACAGGAGGAGGATTCCTTTTAATTGCACTTTGTAAGAAAAGATTAACATCTGCCGTTGCTATATTTTTTTCAGCTGAATCCAGAGTTAGCGCAATAGATTGAAGTAATTTTTTAATTCCATGGTTCTTGAGTGCAGAAATTCTATTTATAGTAGCGAAATCAACAAAACTGAGTTTTCTGTCAATATCTTTTTGCAACTTTAAAAGTTGATCTTCATTCAAAACATCGCATTTATTTAGTGCTAACACCAAGCTTTTTCCTGATTCAACTGTTAATCCAATCAGATGAGCATCTTGATCAGTCACGCCTTCTGTCGCATCAAGTAAATTTATTACAATATTTGATCTATATATTGAAGACAGTGACTTAGCTATGCTGAATTGCTCAATTTCTTTTTGTATTTTACTTTTTCTCCGCACTCCCGCAGTGTCAATTAGCGTATAATTTTTATTCTTATATTTAAACGGCACATCAATTGAATCACGCGTAGTTCCTGGGATATCAGAAGTAATGACCCTATTATCTTGCACAAAAGTATTTACCAATGTTGACTTGCCAGAATTTGGTCTACCAATAACTGATATTTTTTTAGAGTCATTAGAACTATTATATGTTTTTTCTGGAGCACACTCATAGTCTTGTAATATGATGTGCATCATGTCTGCAAGGCCAATTTTATGTAATGCGCTTACTTGGAAAATAGGGTTTATGCCTAAAGCATAAAATTCACTTAAATTGGAACTTTTGCTTGTACAATCAACTTTATTTACTGCTAGAAATATTTTTTTATTAGTGACACGCATTAATTCAACAATAGATTTATCTTGTTCCGAGTACCCACACTTAATATCAACAAGAATGATTATTGCGTCTGCCTCTTCTACTGCTGTTGTGGTTTGTTTACGAGAATCGCTTACAATATTATTTTCGTCGCCTAGCAAGCCTCCTGTATCAATCAACACATAAGGAATTGCGCCAAGCTTACCAAGACCATATTTTCTATCACGTGTCAGTCCATGATAATCAGCAACAAGTGCATCTTTTGTATTAGTCAGCTGATTAAAAAGAGTAGACTTTCCAACATTTGTTCTACCAACTAGAGCAATTACGGGTTTCATGGCTTTTAAACGAAGTATGGGTTTCGCTGTCAGGATACCAATTTTTAAAAAAATTAACTAACTATTGGTAAATTTAGTTTAATTAAAGTCACTTTCAAAAACCGTAAATTTTGAGTCTTTATCATAGGTATAAAGGCGGTTAAATTTTGACTCTAAGGGTGACTGTAGTTGGTTACCTATTTTGTTACGCCCTACAAATGAACCGTCAAGTGTATTAATCCAGTGCAGATAGCCCTCATAATCACATACGACTATATTCGTTCCAACAACGGTAGGTCTGGAGGGTTGCCTTCGCATGAGATCTTCTTGCTTCCAGACAGATGCTCCACTTGTTTTATCAAACGCCCAAACACCTCCTTGATCATCTGATACATATATTTGCGCATCATCAACAGAAAGTCCTGTGTATGAAGATAATTCGCGTGACCAAATAATTCTGCCGGTTGTGATATCAATGGCTGCTAGATTTCCTTGGTAAGAAACAGCATAAACAAAGTTTTCTGAAACTACTATGTGTCCATCTATGTCAATTAGCCGGTCAATATCAGAGCGGCCGAATGGCGCCATAATTCTAGCTTCCCATATTAAAAAACCGTTCTGGAGATTGTATGCAGAAAGTTTACCATCATCATAACCTGCGTAAACTCTGTTCTCAAAAACTATGGGTCTGCTAGCACCCCTCAAAGTTAGTGCAGGCGTTGAGTGCGTTGACTGCCAAAGCACATCTCCATTGTTAGTATCTAAAGCAAGTAGTTTATTGTCATTTGTCCTAACTATAAGAGTATCGCTGCTTGGTTCTGATACTGACATCACTTCACCTGGAATAATAACTTGCCAAGCGATCTTGCCATTTTGCACATCTAATGCTGTTACTGTCTCTTGATATGTCCCCAAATAAACATGTCTGTTATCTGCTGTTAAGCCACTAAAAGGCGTCAGTCCTATTTTAACTTTCCAGTTTGCCTTTCCAGTTTCACTTGAAAGAGATGCAATTGAACCAGTATCGTCGGCGATAAAAATCAAAGAGTCGCTTATAAAAGGATGTACCGCATTATAATAATCATCAAAATCTCCATCTAATGAATACGACCATATCTTTTTCACACTGACCTTGTTTTGAACATCTTGAAGCTCTCTTATAAAAGCCCCATCATCCTCAAACCATTTAGTTGGCGATGTCAATGCATCCCAAGAACAGGAAGAAGCAAAAGAGAAAGAAAGAAGAACTATTAATTTAATGGCTTTCATTGAATTCTATATAGAGCATTCATTCATTGCTTTCTAAACTTATAGCATCATTGAGCTTCATAATTAGATATTCATTATTATCTGAAGAGAAAGATATTGACTTACCGTACGCCTCCTTTGCTTGAGGTATATTCTTTTTCTTAATATATATGTCACCTTTCAACTCCTCTACTAAGGATATGAAAGATTCTGGATAACTGTTATTTAACAATAATAAAGCATCTGGATACTGTCCTTGAGCTAAATACAGGCGTGTCAATCTAATTTGTGCTACTGCGAGCATTATTTCGCTTGTTGTATTCTGAATTATCCATTTCAAATTTTTTTCAGCATCACCACTAATCCCTGCTTTGTAACTGTAATGGGCCATTTTAAGTGCGGCAATCTTTGAGTATGGTGTAGATTGAAACGAATCTTGCAGTACAGTTGTAATCTTTGCTGCCTTTTCTACATCGCCATCAGCAAGTGAGTCATGTAACTGCATGTAAAGAGTCGATGCCTCCATACTTTGTTCTTTCTTGTGCAACTGCATACCTTTCCACCCACCTAATAAGCATACGCTTAAAAAAATACCAACCATGATTGGGCGTCCATTTTCTTTGAACCAGATTTTTATATTTTCCAGTTGCTCATCATCTGTGTAGTTTTCTGCCATTTTCTAGTAATCAATTATTTTTTAATAAATATGCTTTTAATTTCTTTTTTTAAATTCTGAGAAGGAACTGTCTTTTGGGGTTTATCATTTTGCAAATGCTTTATACTGATACTGTTAGCATCTAGTTCTTCGTCTCCTATTAGAAGCACAATCTCAGCATTTGCTTTATCTGCTCTTTTTAGCTGTGCTTTAAAGCTTCCTCCGTTACAATTTAGCTGAATACCCAAATCTGGGAATTCTTTTCTGAGGGTATAAGCTAAATTATGGCTATGAAATACTGCCTGTGCTCCTGCAGCTGCTATATATATATGACATTGTGTAGGTATTATAAGCTTATCATCAACAATATCTAATAAGCGCTCTAGGCCAATGGCAAAACCTGCAGCTGGGGAAGACTTGCCGCCTAATTGTTCAATCAGTGTATCATATCTCCCGCCTGCACATATTGACCCTTGCGCGCGTTTTTTATCTACCACCCACTCAAAAACTAAATTATTGTAGTAATCCAGTCCTCGCACAAGATGCGGATTAACCTCATAAGGTATTTTATTATCTGCAAGTATGTGTTGCACAGCATCAAATTGCTCAAGAGAATCTTTCTTTAGATACTTAGTTAATTTTGGCGAATCTTGAATCATTTCCTGCAAATCTGAATTCTTGCTATCTAAAATTCTTAAAGGATTAGTGTTAATTCTCCTTTTGCAATCTTCATCAAGTTTTTCACTATACTGACTAAAGTAATCAATTAATGCTTGGCGATATGCCCTGCGTTCGGCATGACTACCAAGGCTGTTTATCTCTAAAGTAGGCCTTTTGATCTGTAAAGCATCCCACATATTGGAACACAACATAATCAGCTCAATATCTATTTCTGGGGCAGACATCCCAAATGCTTCAACACCAAATTGGTGGAATTGTCTATACCTGCCTTTTTGCGGCCTTTCATGTCTGAAAAATGGGCCAGAATACCAAAAACGGTGTTGACTCCCTATGAGACCGTGCTCAATCGAAGCGCGCGCGCAACTAGCAGTTCCTTCTGGACGCATACAAATTGAATTGCCATTGGAATCTTCAAATGAGTACATCTCTTTTTCTACAATATCTGTCGAGACACCAATAGAACGCTTAAATAAATCAGTGCTTTCAAGAATCGGTAGTTTAATTTCTCTGTAACCAAAGGTGTTGGATATGTGAGCAAGCATGTTCTCAACAAAACGAAACCGAGAACTATCTGGAGGCAAACAATCTTGCATCCCTCTAAGTGATTGTATTTTTGCCATCTCTACACTCTTATTTTCACCTTAATCTATCTCTTGTGAAGACACTATAAATCTAGACGTGTTCGATTCTGTGCGAATTCTTGGTATCTTAAAATATTGACTGTTTATTGTAACATCAACACCGTGGGCGTAACCTAAAAAAACATGAAAAGGCATAAGCCCGCTTATCTTTATATGTGAATTCTTAGGTACTAAATCTTTATATAACAATATTCCGTCCTTATTATAGACCTCCGCCCAAGACTCATCAGAAAATTGCAGTTCAAGCAAATCGCCATGTGCAACAATATTTTCTATTTCAACTTTTTGCGCTAATTCTAAAATTGGTGTTTCAATGATTTCGTCTTTTTTTTGCGGAACAACTAACTCAGCTTCAGCAGGCTTTTGTAATGATTGTTTATGATTGTCTTCTTTGACACTTAATTGAGCAGTTTCAGGAATATTCCTTTCAATAGAATCACTAATATTCACCGCATATATTGCACTGCTATCATCATTGTTTACCCATATCACAAACAATGAGACAAGAATTATCGCTACTGCACTTGTTCCTGCATGCAATAACACAGAAAGTTTTTGCTCATTACCTAAATAATCTGTACTTTTCGCTACATCTTCTGGAATAACTTGCTCATATCTTCTTATTAATTCATCGCCACTTAACTGCACATGTTTACAATAAGATCTTAGGTACCCTTTAATATATGAAGGTGGTGGCAAAACATCATACTCATCATTCTCTAAAGCTTGAAGTATGGCTCTGGAAAGACTTGTCTTTCTAGCCATGTCAGCAAGATCATAATTTAGTTTTACTCTTGCTTCTCTTAAGATTTTACCTACTGTTAAGCCTGTATATTTCTCCATTTTTATTTACTGATTAACAGCCTAGTGTTCAGAAATTTTTATAGCGCCTTTATGTCCAGCTAATTGTCCACATGCTGCAGCAATATCAGTCCCACGAGATTTTCTCACGGTTGTAACAATCCCAGCATCGTGAAGTATCTTGGAAAAGAGATCAATTTGTTGTGTTGACGAACATTGATATTGTGAATTTGGAAAATCGTTAAAGGGTATTAAGTTTATTTTGCAAGGAAAGTCTCTTAATAAAGCACTTAATTCTTTAGCAAGCGCAACAGTATCATTCACTTTGTCTAACATCACGTATTCAAACGTAATTGTACTTTTTCGTTTCTTATGTTTTAGAAAAAACCTACAGGCCTCTAATAATTCTTCAATTGGATATCTCTTATTAATAGGGACTAAAACATTGCGAAGTTCATTATTAGGCGCATGTAGTGACACAGCTAGGCTGACGTCAACTAAGTTACTCAGCTGCTTAATCCTAGGAGCTAATCCTGAGGTACTCACTGTTACACGCCTTTTGCTAAAACCATAAGCAGAGTCATCAAGCAGTAGATCGAGAACGTCAACAAGGTGATTAAAATTAGCTAGGGGTTCTCCCATTCCCATAAAAACAATATTGCTGACATTTTTGTCATCTTCGTGAGAAAAAATATTGTTACGTACTAGCCAGATTTGAGAAATAATCTCATCACTTGTTAAGTTTCGTACAAAACCATGTTGTGCAGTAGAACAAAAACTGCAATCTAAGGAACAGCCAGCTTGGGATGATATACACAAAGTACCTCTATCCTTTTCTGGGATAAAAACAGTCTCTATAAGGCTGCCATCATATAGGCGCAACAACCATTTTACAGTCCCGTCAATTGATTTATTAGTGGAGACAATACTTGGTATGTTTAATGTAAATTTTTCACTTAATTTTTTCCTCAGCGATTTACTGATATTTGTCATTTTTGAAAAATCTGTCTCACCATACTCATGCAGCCATTGCAAAACTTGTTTTGCGTGAAAAACTTTCTCATTCTCAGAAAAAAAGAATTCTTCTAATTGTTTGCGCGGGGTACCCAGTATAAAAGAATGGTCTTTCATTGGGCTATGTTAGATTTTATTTAAAAAAATTTCTTCTTTTGTAAAAAAGAATGAGATTTCTTTTTTTGCATTTTCTGCAGAATCAGATCCATGCACTACATTGTAATGCACAATACCTTGCATATTTCCATAATCTCGCCTAATGGTCCCTAAATCAGCGTTTATTGGATTAGTTGCTCCCATAATTTCTCTATTTTTTTGAATAGCATTCTCTCCGTCCAATATTTGAACAATGATGGGGCCAGATGAAATAAAATTTATTAGATCTATATAAAAAGGTTTTCCTTCATGAATAGCATAAAAAGATTTTGCCTCATCCAGAGTAAGACATATCATCTTTGCGGCAACAATCTTGAGGCCGGCTTTCTCAAAGCGCCCGTATATTTCTCCAATTATCCCTCTTTGTACTGCGTCAGGCTTTATAATCGAAAGAGTTTGTTCATTAAGCATTTGTATTCTGTGGGTTGATCAAATTTATTTGTAATTTATTTTATAGAATTTTTCCATTATTGCCTATATTTAATCATGCTCTTCTATCCAGGCCATTTGGATAGCTTCTAGAATCTTTTCATTTGAATTCTCAGGCTCGTCTATGAAGTCTTCTAATGCACATATCCAAGCATGTAAATCTGTAAACCTGATGTATTGTGGATCTACATCCGGGTGCTTATCATTTAGCTGTATTGCTATTTCTAAAGAATCGATCCATTTTAATTCCATATTACCGCCTTTTGTTTTAGTGATTCTCTGACACCATATTTATTGTGTATCTAGGTATCTCTACTACAATGTCTTCACTGCCGACCTCTGCCTGGCAACTTAAGCGTGAGTCCATTTCTAACCCCCAGGCTTTATCTAGCATATCTTCTTCATCGTCAGTGAATTCACTCAGCGACTCAAGGCCCTCTCTGATGTAAACATGACAAGTAGTGCATGCGCAAGATTGTTCACAAGCATGCTCTATTTCTATGCCATTAGAAAGAGCTATTGCGCAAATAGTTGTTCCTTCTTCAGCAACAACAGTCATTTCTTTAGGGCATAGTTCCTCGTGCTTTAAAAAAGTTACCTTTGGCATAGCTAGTTAAGATTTAAATTCATCAATATTACGTCCTTCTACGGCCTTTTTTATACTTGCGTTCATTCTTCTTTCGACATAAAACTCAGTTTCTTTTTCTAAAATTTCTATGGCTGTTGTTATTTTTTTACTATTATCATTTTCCTTTGTTGATTCAAGTGCTGCGATACATTGGTCAATATTCTCGCGCTCCTTGCCGGATAGAAGCTGATCACCGTCCTGGAGTAATGCTGATTTGATAGCCTCTAATGTTCTGCTTGCCTCTACTTTTTTTTCTTGTAAAGAGCGTTTTAACATATCAGTGTCTGCGTATTTATTAGAATCTTTTATCATGCTTGTGATTTGTGCATCTGTTAGTCCGAATGAAGGTTTAACTTCAACATTAGCTTCAACCCCTTTGCTTTCTTCGTATGCTTTCACATTTAATAGGCCGTCAGCATCAACTTGGTATGTCACGGCAATACGTGCTGCACCTGCTGTCAAAGGCGGTATATCTCTAAGTTCAAATTTCGCTAGCGAGCGACAATCTGACACCATTTCTCTTTCACCTTGTACGACATGAATGCTCATTGCTGTTTGTCCGTCTTTGTAAGTAGTAAATTGCTGGGTCTTTTCTACCGGTATTGTTGTATTGCGATGAACAATTTTCTCAACTATTCCTCCCATTGTTTCAACACCAAGAGATAAAGGAGTAACGTCAAGTAAAAGCATCTCGGTTGCATGCGCATTCCCAGCAAGCACGTTTGCATGTGTCGCAGCACCGATTGCAACTACTCTGTCAGGATCAATATTTGATAAAGGTTTAACTCCAAAAAATTCATGGACTGATTTTTGTATGCATGGGATGCGTGTTGCCCCACCCACTAAAACTACATCATCCATGTCTATAGGTTTAAAATCAGCATCGAGTAATGTTTTTTTGCAGACTAATAGTATCTTTTCTATGAGCGGTGTTATCAATTTCTCAAACTCTTTCCTTGTTATATTATTTTTCTTTTTTGTAATAAAATCTACAAAAGCAGACTTTTCCATTGTTAATTTTTCTTTAGCGCCCTTGGCTGCAAGCATTAATGTCCTATAATCATTAGGTGTTAATTTGTTGTTAAAAGAACTTTTAGTGAGCGTCCATTCAGCAATACTTCGATCAAAATCATCACCACCCAAGCTCGCATCACCGCCTGTAGCCAGCACTTCAAATACCCCTTCATGAATGCGCAATATTGAAATATCAAAAGTTCCTCCTCCTAAATCAAATACTGCGACCAATTTATCTTCGAGCTCATTTAGACCGTAAGCAATAGCTGCAGCAGTTGGTTCGTTCAGAAGTCTATATACATTTATACCTGCAAGCTTGGCAGAATCTTTTGTAGCTTGCCTTTGTGCGTCATCAAAATAAGCAGGGACTGTAATAATGGCACCATGTATGTCGCAAGCAAAACACTTTTTTGCTCTATCATAAAGTGATTTAAGAATTTCTGCAGAAACTTCACTTGCTGTTTTAGGCCCAGCTACAGTATTGATTATCGGGACAGACTCACCATCTTGGGTAATTATGTAGGGAAAACTTCCAGATATTTGTTCAAGCTCGCTTATGTTGCGTCCTATAAATCTTTTTGAAGAGAAAATTGTATTTTCTGCATTTTCACACGCTGTATTTAATGCTTCATGCCCAACAGTGACTGAATTATCGGCGTGAAATTGAACAACAGAAGGTAGAATATCACTGCCGTCTTCATCTTTGATAGTTTGCGCAGAGTTTTCTTTGACAGTTGCCACTAAAGAATTTGTTGTACCCAAATCAATGCCTATTGACACCTTATGTGAAACTTTTTCGTCACTACCTCCTGGCTCTGATATTTGCAACAATGCCATTTTACATCTCTCTTTCTTTAGATTGCATCTTTAAGCGTCTATAAAATTTCATCTTTAGCACTGATTCTTTAGCATTTTGATAATCTAACTCTAAATATTGTCTTGAAAAGTCTTCAAAAAGCTCTTTCTCATATTTCTTTATTTTAGTTAAAAAATCTTCACAAGATTCCTTGTCATTACTCATAGAATATTCTAATTCCTCATGAAGCTCTAATTGATGTGCAAGGAATTCGCTATCGTTAATAGTATCTTGCTCATCGTTTATTTCTATATTTTTAATCTCTAATAAATACTGCGCACGTTTGGTGCAATCTCTTAATACATTATATGCTTGGTTAATGTACGCAGATGTCTGAATGCTGAGCCTTTTTTCATGCGGGCTTGCATTTATGTTTTTATCAGGATGTGTTTGGATTTGCAGTTTTTTATAGTTAGATGCTAGATCTTGGAGATCAATATCAAAGCTTTCATTTATACCTAGTAGCTGGAAGTAGTTCTGAGAAAAGTTCATGCTCAGATTACCTGTTTTGCTTTGCTAGAAAATACCGTTAAACACTAAAGCTTTCGCCGCATCCGCAGCGAGCTTTTTCATTAGGATTGCTAAATTTAAAGCCTTCGTTAAGCCCTTCTTTCGTAAAATCAACTTCCATACCATCAAGGTATGTTAGGCTTTTTGGGTGCACTACTACTTGGAGACCCAAAATATCAAACACTTCATCATCCGCCTCAATATTATCCGCATACTCAACGACGTATGCCATTCCTGAACATCCTGTAGTTTTAACTCCAAGGCGCAGTCCAACACCTTTCCCTCTGCTTTGCAGGTGGTTTTTTGCATAGTCAACCGCCGCCTGTGTCATAGTAATTGACATTTTATATTCTCTGCTATTTAACCGTTCTTCTTTTCAAAATCACTAATCGCTGCCTTGATGGCGTCTTCGGCAAGCACAGAGCAATGAATTTTAACGGGAGGTAAAGATAATTCTTCAGCGATTTGCGAATTCTTAATTTCTTTCGCTTCGTCTAGAGTTCTACCTCTAACCCATTCCGTTAACAAACTTGAAGAAGCAATAGCTGACCCACATCCATATGTCTTAAATTTAGCATCTTCTATTACACCTTGCTCATTCACTTTAATTTGCAGCTTCATAACATCCCCGCATGCAGGGGCACCAACCATTCCAGTCCCTACAGCAGGGTCCTGCTTATCCATAGAACCTACATTACGTGGGTTTTCATAATGATCTAATACTTTGTTTCCATAAGCCATGATAGTTTCCTCTCTATTTACTCTTTTACTTTACAATCAACATTTAATGCACTGCCCATTCCACAGAGTCTAAATCAACGCCTTCTTTATGCATTTCCCAAAGAGGCGATAAATCTCTGAGTCTTGTAACTGATTTTTTTACTAGTTCTATTGTGTAATCAATATCGGCTTCTGTTGTAAACCGTCCTATTGAAAAACGTAATGAACTATGTGCTAGTTCGTCGTTACGTCCTAAAGCTCTAAGTACATAGCTAGGCTCTAGTGACGCAGATGTGCAAGCAGAACCACTTGATAAAGCAATATCTTTAAGCGCCATAATAAGTGACTCCCCTTCAATAAAATTAAAACTTATATTAAGATTTCCTGCAACTCTATTATCTATATCTCCATTGATATAAACTTCCTCGATACCCTTCATCCCATCCCACAGACGATCACGAAGCGCAAGAATTCGCTCATGATCTTGTTGCATTTCTTCATTTGCGATTCTAAATGCCTCTCCCATGCCTACGATTTGATGAGTAGCAAGTGTCCCAGAGCGCATGCCTCTTTCGTGTCCACCTCCATGCATTTGTGCTTCCAAACGCACTCTTGGTTTTCTTCTTACATATAGTGCTCCAATACCTTTTGGCCCATATATTTTGTGAGCAGAGAAGCTCATTAAATCAACTTTTAATGCCTGTAAATCTATAGGTATTTTTCCTGCACTTTGTGCTGCATCAACATGGAATATAATACCTTTTTCGCGAGTTATCTCTCCGATAGCACCTATATCTTGGATAACCCCTATTTCATTATTAACATGCATTATAGACACAAGAACAGTATCTTCGCGCAATGTTTTTTTAAATTCTTTCATGTCTAACAAACCATTTTCCATGGGTTCTAAATAATCAACCTCGAAACCTTCCCTCTGAAGTTGTCTGCATGTGTCTAATACAGCCTTATGTTCTGTTTTTAAAGTTACTATGTGTTTGCCTTTCTTTTGGTAAAAATGCGCGGCTCCCTTTATGCCAAGATTGTCTGATTCTGTTGCGCCACTTGTCCAAACTATTTCCCTAGGGTCAGCGTTAATTAATGCAGCAACATTATTACGTGCTGCATCTACTGCTTTCTCTGCACTCCATCCAAAACTATGAGAACGAGATGCAGGATTGCCGAAATGTCCATCAAGTGTCATGTGTTCTATCATTTTTTGAAGTACACGGTCATCGACAGGTGTAGTTGCTAAATAATCTAGATAAATTGGCAGTTGCGGATTAGTCATATAAGTGATTTTTTGTATTAGTTTATTTGTGATACTTGCTGTATCTCTATGCTAGATAATTGTTCATTGTCTTGCCTGCTAGCCACACTTCGTGTTGTCTCAGTTTGGGCTATGCTTGATAGACTAATGCCGGACAGAAACCCGTATATTTCTGAGCTTAAACTTTCCCAAAGCTCATGCGTTAAACATTGTTGTTGATTAAGGCAATTTGAAGACCCCTTGCAAAGAGTTGTGTCAACATCCTCATCAACTGAAAGTATAATATCAGCAATTGAAATATCAGCCGCCTCGCGTGCAAGTGCGTATCCACCGCCCGGACCTCTAGTACTCTTAACTAGATTTGCCTTTCTAAGCCGAGCAAACAACTGCTCCAAATACGACAGTGATATATTCTGCCTTTGAGAAATTTCTGTAAGTTTTACTGGTGCATTAGCAAGATGCAGTGCTAAATCTAGCATTGCAGTAACTGCATAACGCCCTTTTGTTGTAAGTTTCATGCTTTAGTCCTTAAATAATAGTGTAATTATGATTAACCTACCATTTTAGTCAACTATTCAAGATGGGGTATAAGTTATTGAAAATAAGAATTATTCTCAATAAACAGTCATTATTTAACGTTTTTTTGTATCGAAGCCAGGATCCCTCGCAAGATTTGCACCTCCTCCTTAGTTAGTGAACGCCGATTTAGCATTTTTCTAAGCTTACGCATCAGTTTTGCAGGGTTTTTTGTATTAAGAAACCCAATATTGCTTAAAACTTGCTCAAAATGCTCATACAAAAACTCAGTTTCTGATGAATCTGCAATATCTTGCTTTGGCATTGTATGCTTTGCTTTCAATTGTAAAGATGCTAAATACAGTTCATAAGATACCACCTGGACAGCTGATGCTAGGTTAAGCGACATATACTCTGGATTAGCAGGGATATGAATTAAGTAGCTACACAGATCTAACTCTTGGTTAGTCAAACCACTACTTTCTCGCCCGAATAAAATAGCAGATTTTGCTGTATATTTTGATGTAAATAATTTTTGAGCACACTCTCTTGGGGTAACAATTTTCCAATTATCAGAACGTCTTCGTGAAGTTGTGCCAAAAATATATTGGCAATCTTGGATTGCTTCTGATGCATCTTCAAGAACATGGGCTCGCGTAAGAACATCTTCTGCTGCTGCAGCTAGAGTGTTGGCTTCTTTATTTGGAAAGCGTTTAGGGCGCACTAGATAAAGATTTTCAAGACCCATCGTTTTCATAGATCTTGCTGTTGCACCAATATTCCCTGGGTGAGAGGGTTCAATTAATACGATTCTTATGTTTTTCAACGCTGTCATGGTCATTTTTTTTCTAGGTCTGATATATTGGGTCATTATCTCAAACTACTTAAAACTTAATCTAATATGAGTGCTTTATTAAATACTGCTGTCTCTGCAGCTTACGCGGCAGGTGAAATTATACTGCGTAATATACAAAGATTGGATAGTATAAAAATATCTGAGAAAGGCAAGAACGAATTTGTTTCAGAGGTTGATCAGAAAGCTGAAGAAAAAATTTTAAGCATAATCTCAAAAAAATACCCGAATGATAGTGTCTTGGCTGAAGAAAGTGGTTTGTCGAAAGCAAGCTCAGACAATCAATGGTTGATTGACCCATTAGACGGCACTACTAATTACATACATAGCTTCCCGCACTATGCTGTTTCGATTGCATTACAAAAAGATAAAGAACTTGTGCTGGGTGTTGTGTATGACCCCTTTAAACAAGAATTATTCACTGCCGAAAAAGGTCAAGGGGCGCTACTCAATAATCATAAAATTCGTGTTAGTCAAAGAACAAATATAGAAGGGGCGCTGCTTGGAACGGGAATACCTTTTCGTGAGGGCCAAGATGTTGAACAATACATTGAAACATTAAGATCCTTTATTAAAGAATCTGCAGGCATAAGAAGAGCGGGAGCTGCTGCATTAGACCTAGCGTATGTTGCTTCTGCCAGACTTGATGGTTTTTGGGAAACAAAACTTCAACCATGGGACATTGCTGCAGGCATTGTCATTGTAAGAGAGGCAGGCGGGCTAATAACAGACTTAGAAGGGGGAGAAAACTATTTTGATACAGGGAATATAGTCACTGCAAATGTTAAGATTTTAAAGTCAATGTTGAAACACTTGCGGAAAAAAATCACCTAGCAAAAGAAGGCTACAGGTCAGCATCTTCTTTCTCAACAAGAATCAAATCAGCTTGACTGACCTTCAAAAATATTATTGCGCTGCTAGCTATATAAATCGATGAGTAAGTCCCGATAAGAACACCAAAAATTAAAGCTAACGAAAACGAATTAATAACCTCCCCTCCTAAAAAATAAAGAGCCAGTAAGACAATAAGTGTCGTCATCGACGTCATTAGAGTTCTAGCAAGCGTATGATTTATTGAAGTATTTATTACGGTTGGGGTATCTTCTGTCCGCATTTTTCTAAAGTTTTCTCGAATGCGGTCATATACCACTATTGTGTCGTTAAGTGAGTACCCGATCACAGCAAGAATAGCTGCCAATACAGTTAGATCAAATTCTATTTGTGTGATTGAGAAGAAACCTATCGTAATAAGCACATCATGAACAAGCGCAAGAATAGCGCCGAAAGAAAACCTATATTCAAAACGTAATGCTAGGTAAATTAAAATAAGTGCTAACGCATAAATCATGGCAAGACCACCGTCATCACGTAACTCTTCTCCGACTTGTGGTCCAACAAACTCGGCCCTTCTGAGGGTAACCTCATCAGTAGTGCTTATTGTCTCTAGAATTTTGTTACTTATATTTTCACTGCTTTGAGTTGCTGTCGGCGCGACTCTTATTAGCACATCATTTGTAGTACCAAAGTGCTGTACAACGGTCTTTTGAAACCCCGCTTTTTTTAGCTGTTCTCTTACTTTCTGCAGTTCAATGGGTTTTTGATAACCCACTTCAACCAATGTCCCGCCAGAAAAATCTATACCTAAATTTAATCCTTGGAAAAATAAAGAAAAAATAGAAAAAACAATCATAGTGATTGAAAAAACAAGAGCTATTCCTCTCTTGCCGACAAAATCTATGCTAGTTTTCTCTGGTATTATTCTCATTATATATATAAAACTGGTGAGTGTTTTCTTCCATAAATAATATTAATTAAACTTCGTGTGCCCATGATCGCGGTAAACATTGAACAAATTATCCCAATTGAAAGAGTAACAGCAAAACCTTTTATTGGGCCTGTGCCAAATACAAAAAGAACAAGAGCAGCTATTAAAGTTGTTATATTAGCGTCTGCTATTGTTGATAAAGCTTTTGAATAACCTAGGTTAATGCTGGACTGAGGGGAGTTATTATTTTGTAACTCTTCTTTTATACGTTCAAAAATTAATACATTTGCGTCAACAGCCATGCCAACAGTTAAAACAATACCTGCGATTCCCGGCAATGTTAAAGTTGCTCCCGGTATCATTGACATGATTGCAACAATCATTACTAAATTTGCACCCAAAGCAATATTTGCCACTAAACCAAAAACACGGTAATAAATTGCCATGAATATTATGACTAAAAGAAAACCTATGAGTACAGACTTTGTTCCCAGATCAATATTTTGCTGGCCAAGACTTGGTCCAACAGTTCTTTCCTCTACTATATACATTGGTGCTGCTAGTGAGCCTGCTCTCAGCAGTAATGCGAGATTGCGCGCTTCTACGGTAGAAGAAAGTCCAGTTATTTGAAAGCGCTTAGCTAGTTGCTCTTTTATACGAGCAACATTTATAACCTCTTCTACTTTTTTTGTTATACGTTTATTTTTTCCATCTTTATAGACAGCTTGAGATTTCGTCTCAATAAATACAACGCCCATCAATCTATCAACGTTATCGCCCGTTACCTTGCTGAAAATTCTTGCTCCCTTTCCATCAAGTGTGATGTTAACAGCGGGTCTAGCATTGTTATCAATCCCTGAACTTGCATCGATAATATAGTCGCCCGTCAACATTACTCTTTTTTTCAAAAGTACTGGGTTCTTATTTCGCTCGTAATATAGTTTATCCCCGATGGGCACTCTGCCAGTCTCTCTTGCTTCGAAAGGATCGCCTTGCTCGTCAACTAACCTAAACTCTAAAGTAGCAGTAGC